>OBMZ01000043.1_pt1 | contig 7406 bp, 7 predicted proteins | sample 1641141 | NCBI WGS metagenome assembly OBMZ01 (sample SAMEA104232307, study PRJEB22302) | sediment metagenome | biome: forest; feature: aquifer; material: sediment | place: USA | collected 2011-08-07 | depth 0.01 m | reverse complement strand
GGCGAGTGCAGACGCCTGTTCCCTGACCTTGGCCAGATCGTCTTCCCACGCGCTGACCTCGCCGGGCAGATCGTTGCNTGGCGGAGCGGGATANCGCCCTGTNCCGACGTCAAATANCAGGCCGGCCAGCGCNCCNAGATCATTGGAAAGGACNTCACGATAGCGATGATTGAGCGCCAGGATGCNNTCGCGCATNGCAAGGTAGTGATCCCACTTGCCCAGCTTGACNGCCGCACCGGTCAGGGCGTTGTAGCCGTTCACGATCGCNGTATTGAACGGTGGNAGCAGGGTGGGGTGGATNAAATAGAGCAGGTTGGCGACGGCGGGNCCGAGGCCTTTGATNCCCACGCCGCTCAGTCGCTGGATNGCGGTGAGCATCTCTGCNTCGGTATCNCAACAATTGCACGTGTGAAGCAACCTTGCGAACGCNCGCTGGTTGTCGGCGTTCTCGTAAATATCGGGAATGCGCAGTTTTGGCTTCCAGAGAAACGCGTGATCGGCACCCTTGAAGATCTGTCGCTGTTCGGCAATCGAAGCGACAACGGTCTCCAGAGACGATCCTCGGTACGCATTGCCAAAGGTGCCTGCGTGAATTTCCTCGACGACGGCGCCGATCCCGCGCCGGATGGATCTGAAATTCTTGAGGCGTTNAGGCCAGAGGAACCAGGTTTGATAGGTGCCGNTNGGATCGGATTTCCAGCGTTCNATGAGNGTTCGGGTGGTGTCTGTCATGGCGTCACTTTTTTGCCGGGCAGTGTATCACCGCGGNCNCGGAATACTGTGCGCCAAAACGNTCNCAAGCGAACTTGACCTTCCCATGGCGGGAAGGATTATGGTGTATCGNGTNAGCGTTGTCGGGTCGTGGCTTGGCTAATTNTCTGAAAGGTGACGTCATGGATTCCCACGTAGTACAGGATGCTGGNTCGAAGACCGGGNTNAACCGGCGNGCGATTGNGNGGCTTGCNCTNGGGGCCGTGTNGATCGTCGNGCTCGCTTTCGCTNNCTCGGNCTGGAAGCGGCTTGCNTCGATGTTGCCTTTTGGGCTAGTGTTGCTGTGCCCGTTGATGCATTTCCATCACGCCGGGCGNCANCGGAATTCNTCCTCGGCGAGAGGTAACGAGGCAAACGAACAGCGCGTCGGAANACAGGAGTCGCACAATGAATGANCGTAGNCCGCTCCNGCCACACGANCACNCTGCGCACGGCGNAGCGTCGCCNGGCGATCATGACGCGCATCATGNCCATTCGCATGCCGGGCATNGCTCGCAATGCGATGGCAANCGCGCGNCCGANNCCGACTTGAAAGATCCGGTNTGNGGNATGGCNGTATCGACGGANTCNAAATTCCGNGCCGAACACGATGGCAAGCAGTATTACTTTTGCAGNAACTCCTGCCATCAGAAGTTTCTGNAGGAGCCGNCGAAGTATGNGGGGGTGANGACCTCTGATNCNNCGNNACNGGTTGCCGNNCCGGAAGGGACCATCTANACGTGCCCNATGCACCCGGAGATTCGTCGGGATCNTCCCGGGAACTGCCCGAAGTGCGGGATGGCNCTGGAGCCGCTGTTGCCGGATATCGAGGACGGCGAAAATCCNGAGCTGACGGATTTTCGACGCCGCTTCTGGTGGACGCTGCCGCTGACCGCANTCGTCTTTGTACTNGCGATGTTCGGNTCTCGGCTGGGCTTGATGTCACCCGACANGCAAAGCTGGNTGGAGTTTGTTCTGGCGACGCCGGTCGTCCTGTGGGCGGGNTGGCCATTNTTCGAACGCTGCCTGCAATCGTTCNTCAATCGNAGTCCGAACATGTGGACCCTGATTGGGCTGGGAACNGGTGCTGCCTATATNTATAGCGTGGTGGCGACGNTTGCGCCGGGCGTTTTCCCGCCCGCGTTCGCCGCGCATGGGCGTATNGGCGTGTATTTTGANGCCGCCGCGGTCATCATCTCGCTCACCCTGCTCGGGCAGCTTCTTGAGNTNAAGGCGCGCTCGCAGACCTCCGCCGCAATCAAATCNCTGCTCGGCCTGGCACCAAAAACTGCCCGNCGCATTGGCNCCGNCGGACAAGAGGANGATGTGGCCCTGACCCACGTTCACGTGGGAGACCTGNTGCGGGTCCGGCCCGGCGAAAAAGTNCCNGTGGACGGNGTCGTCACGGANGGTAGCAGCTCNATNGACGAATCGATGATTACGGGCGAGCCNATGCCGGTTTCNAANCGCGCGGGTGACCACGTCATTGGCGCGACGATCAACACTTCGGGCAGCCTGATCATTCGGTCGGAGAAGGTCGGTGCGCAGACCATGTTGTCNCAGATCGTCCAGATGGTTGCCCAGGCNCAGCGGTCGAAGGCGCCGATGCAGCGCATGGCNGATCGNGTNGCNGGGGTNTTCGTGCTCGCAGTCATNGGTGTGGCGGNGGCCACGTTTCTCGCNTGGGGNCTCTTCGGNCCNGANCCGAGTTGGGTNTTTGGCCTGATCAACGCNGTNGCCGTGCTGATTATCGCNTGCCCNTGNGCNCTNGGATTGGCNACGCCNATGTCNATCATGGTCGCAAGCGGTAAGGGNGCTGCNAACGGCGTGCTNTTTCGNGANGCGGCGGCGATCGANAACCTNCGCAAGGTTACCGCACTGATNGTNGACAAGACCGGTACATTGACCGAGGGCNGNCCCGCCTTTGCGCGATCTGTNGGNNTCAANGGCTATGNCGANGAAGAGGTGCTGNGGCTNGCCGCAAGNCTTGACCANGGGAGCGAGCATCCGCTNGCCGCNGCGCTGGTTNCCGCCGCNCGGGATGCNGGNNTGNCCCTGGAGAAGGCAGANAATTTTGAATCNAGCACNGGGATTGGCGTTCGAGGCANNGTGGNNGGGNAAAGGCTNGCCATTGGCAACACGGCGCTCATGGAGGAGGAGCGTGTCCAGGTNGAGCCGNTGCGTGCGCAAGCCGANGACCTGCGCGCNCANGGAGCNAGCGTCATGTATNTGTCCGTTGACGGCACGCTGGCTGGGCTACTTGCCGTNTCGGACCCNATCAAGCACTCGACNCCNGAAGCGTTGCAGAGTCTGCGGGANGAGGGTATCCGCGTGATCATGGCCACCGGNGATGGCCTCGCCACAGCGAANGCGGTGGCCACNAATCTGAACATNGACGAGTTCCGNGGGGAAGTGAAGCCCGCCGACAAGCTTGCGTTGGTGACGCAACTGCAGGACGCTGGCGACGTGGTNGCCATGGCGGGTGACGGGATCAANGACGCACCTGCACTGGCCAAGGCCGATGTGGGNATCGCCATGGGCACCGGGACCGATGTNGCAATGAACAGCGCCCAGGTTACCCTGGTNAAGGGCGATTTGCGCGGCATCGCCCGGGCCCGAAACCTCTCGGAAGCGACGATCCGNAACATGAAGCAAAACCTGGCATTTGCCTTTGTCTATAACGCGCTTGGCGTGCCCTTGGCCGCTGGCGTNCTGTACCCGNTTACNGGGTTGCTGCTGTCCCCCATGATTGCGGCGCTCGCGATGAGCCTGAGTTCCGCATCGGTGATTTCCAACGCGCTGAGGCTCAGGCGGACGNNTGTCTGACGCGAGCCGANCGTTGTTTCAAGTAAGTCAGTACAAGGAAAATTCTAATGAAATACCTGTTTGCCGCTGCCATCCTGGCAGGAAGTACCGCGTCGTATGCCGCGGCGCCTGCCATGACGGTCTATAAGGATCCNAACTGCGGTTGTTGCGAAGAGTGGGTGAAGCACNTCAATCAAGCCGGCTTCCCCNCCAAGGTGATCAACTCGACGGATGTGACCTCGGTAAAGACGCGNCTTGGGGTGCCGGCCTCATTCANTTCCTGCCACACCGCCGTGCTGGAAACTAGCGGCCAGGTCATTGAGGGGCANGTGCCGGCCNCCGCTATCCAGAAACTGGTGGCCAATCGCGCAGTCAAGGGCGTCGCAGTGCCTGGCATGCCGACCAACGCACCGGGCATGGGCAAGCTGAACGGCGGCCTGGTCACGGTGGATTTCCAGGGCAAGCCCTTCTCCCAAGATTAAAGAAATCAGAGCTGGCGGCACCAATGCCGCCAGACAATGCTGCATGGAAGAATCCAACAAGCCGCGCTGGAGGATCATCGGCCTCCTGGGGTTAGGTACCGTCGCCGCGACGGTCATCGCGCTGCAGGCCAAACGCTATCTGGAGACACCGCNAATCCCCGATCGGGCACGGAGTGGGCGNGAATTGCGCATNGACNCATCGGATTNACAGCGGGTGGAGCGAGGCAGGCAGCTATATGCGCAGGCNTGTGCNGCGTGCCACGGTGCCAAACTGGAAGGGCAGCCGAACTGGCGCGATNGGCTGCCAAGTGGGCGGCTGCCGGCCCCACCACACGACGCGTCAGGCCATACCTGGCACCATGCNGACGCGATACTNTTCNCGCTCACGAAGAANGGATTGGTACCAGGCGTCTCTGCNCCGAGCAATTATGTCAGCGACATGCCGGCCTTCAAGTCGTCGATGTCAGACGAGGACATCGTTGCAGTACTGGCCTACATCAAAAGCACCTGGCCAGAGAAGNTGCAGGCCGCCCAGCGCGAGGCGACCAACGAGTACATCGGTCGCTAGCCTGNCGAGNAACAAGAACGGGCCTCCATGCCTGTCGTCGTCACAGGTTGGAGGCCATCGGTCTGTTTGGCGGGAGTGGTTAGTCGCGTGCCGCGCTATTTTCTCACAACGACCTTGCCGACCATACCGGCTTCGAAGTGGCCGGGCACCAGGCAGGCGAAATCGACCGTTCCAGGCTTTTCAAACCGCCAGACGAGAGTTCCCTGTGCGCCCGGTGCGAGCGTGAGCTTGTTCGGGGCAGCGTGCTTTTCGCCGGCCATCTCCCGCATCATTTTTGCATGCTCTTTCAGTTCGGCCGTCGTGCCGATCACCATCTCGTGCTCGATCATCCCGGCATTGCGTACCTGAAACCGGATGGTGTCACCCGCTTTCACCGGGATCGCGTCGGGCGAGAATCGCATGGTGTCGTTCATCGTGACGTCCACCGTACGCGTGGCCTTGGCACTAACGCCAGGTTGTCCTGCGACCGATGCAGCCGGTTTGCGCGTGGCCGAGCTGTCATTGCTCGGGGCGGCTGTCGCCAGCGACGGTACAAAGGCCACAGCGATGAGAGAAAGCGCGAGTGTCTTCATGGCGAACCTCGGTGGTGGGATGTTAGGGATGGGCCGAGTCGGATCGACTCAGCCTCTGAATTGGACGGGTCTTACATTTGCATGGGGGAAAGTATGCCGAGCGACGCAACCAGAACCAGGATCAGCGTCGCGGCGCCGGTCTCGAGCGTCAAGCTGCGTTGCAGCGTGCGTACGGCGACCACGTGATCCCCGGTTCGAACCGCATGTTCAAGCTGCGGGCTGAGATGGAAACGGTTGGCCGCCGCAAGGAGCAGCATGACGCCGAAGAGTGCTAGCTTGAATAGCAGCAGGCCGCCGTACGACGCCAGGCTCAGTTCCGGCAGTTGCAACCCAAAAATCATCCAGTAGTTGACGACGCCGGTGACCACCAGGGTGGCAACCACCATCGTGCCGACCTGCGCGAATCCATTGGACGTCCGGCTCAGTAGCGCCACCTTGTTGGGCGTTGCGGCCGTGCGGGACAATAAAACGAAGGCGATCAGGGCACCGAACCATGCACCGGCTGCGATCAGGTGCGCGATGTCTGATGCAAGGTGGATATAGCCCTTCACGCCGTCGTCCATCGCGCCGTGTCCTCCCCACGCCAACGTTGCCAGCGCGAACGCGGCACCGCCTGTTATGGCGCTGAACTGGGACAGCGGCCGATTGCGCAGGAAGAGCGCGGCGAGCAGACACAGGAACAGGGCAACCAGACGAACAATCCAGGCCGTACCGAACGCGGTTCCGGTCACAATCATCTCGAAAACGTGGCCTTGAAGTTCAGTGTACGAAGCGGCGCCCGTCATGCCCTTCGCCATGACAGCGATGTTCACGAACGACAGGACGATACCGAGCGTTGCGGCCACCTTGCAAAGGGTTGCAAAGGAGGCGCCGATCGATGACCGCCGCTCCTCCTGGCGCAATGCATACAAGGCGAACAGCGGAAGGCCAAACAGCGCTGCAAGATCTAGATAGAGTGCTAAACGCACTGCGACAGTTGCCCAGTCCATTGCAGCTTACTTGACGGTGAAGGTGATATTGCCGTTGATCGGATGGGTGTCGGACGACACAGCGCGCCATTCCACACGATAGTTGCCGGGGCTAAGCGGCTGCGCAGGCGTGACTACCATGGTCTTGGGATCGTCGCCGCCGGCGACCTTTGCTGCGATCTTCATCGGCGAGTGGTCGGCCATGCCCGGCATGCCGGTCATCAGGAGATTTGCGCCGGAGAACTGCGTCGAAAGATTCTCCGAGAACTTCAGTTCGATCTTTTGGGGAGCGGCAACTTCCGCCTTGTCAGCGGGGGTCGATGTGAGCAGCTTCGGGTGCGCAAAGGCCACGGAACTGACGAGCAATGCGGCAGCCGCGAGGGTCGCACGAATAGTGAGGCGTGATGCTTGCATGAAAAACTCCAATTGCTGGTGGGGTGTGAAAAGAAAAAGACGATCAGAACCACATGCGAATACCCGCGACGAAGCGCGTCTCGCCGCTGCGGCCGCCGGAGGCTCGGACCATGTTTGCGGTATTGCCGAAGCTTTGCGAGCGTTCGATACCGATGTACGGCGCAAACTGCCGGCTAAATTCATAGCGCAATCGCACTCCGACAGCGCCGCTGGAAAGGCCACTGCCGATACCGATTTCGGGGTCGTTCTTGCCGTACAGGCTGGCTTCTAACCTAGGCTGCAAGATCAGCCGCTGGGTCAGCAGCAAATCATACTCACCGGAAAGGCGCAGCGCGGTTCGTCCCTCGGTGCCGACATAGCCGGTCGCCTCGACCTCGAACCAGTAAGGCGCCAACCCTTGCACACCGAACGCAAGCCAGTTGCGTGCAGGGCGCCCATAGCCGGCGTCGTTCCGGACACCCAGTTGGGTGTCCCAATACGTGGCAATGGCGTGTCCCCACAACAGTTCGGTGCGGGCTTCGGGAACCTTGCCCTTTTCCACCTCGCCTTCTGCCTTGATGACGAACTTGTTGAACGCATTCCCAATCCACGCCTGCGCTTCGTAGGATGCCGCATTGCTTTCGTTACCTTTGGTCCATTCAAGGCGATCAACGAGAACGGACGTGAAGATATGTTCGTCCGCCATATGCAGCGACCTGCTGGGGCCAATCGCGTATTGGCCGACGCCGAGCTTTGCGCCGTCGGAATACGCATCTGGATCTCTGGCGTCCGGCGGAGCGCTTCCACCCTGCATCTGCATGGCGCCATGATCCATGCCCTGCATGTTGCTGTGGTCCATGCCCTGCAT
>OBMZ01000073.1_pt1 | contig 22609 bp, 27 predicted proteins | sample 1641141 | NCBI WGS metagenome assembly OBMZ01 (sample SAMEA104232307, study PRJEB22302) | sediment metagenome | biome: forest; feature: aquifer; material: sediment | place: USA | collected 2011-08-07 | depth 0.01 m | reverse complement strand
CCGTCGAGCGACCCTGAATGCCATAGCGTCGCTGTGCCTCTTTGTAGGTCAGCTCGCCTTTTTCCACCTGCTCAACCACTGCCAACTTAAAAGCCAGCGTGTAGTCCCTCTGCGTTCGCTTCTTCTGCCCTTCCATCTTGACGCTCACTCCCTGTCGGGGAAAAAGTGTCAACCTTATTCAGGACGGGTCACAGACATGCGATCAGGAGTCACTTCTTGAACACGCTGACGACACTGAAGACGCTCGCCCTTCCCGTTGCCGTTGTGCTGCTGACACACAGCACCGGCGCATTTGCAGCCGAGAGCCTGGCCAACGGCATCAAGCGCCGCGCACCCCAGGGCATTACCACCAGGCTCTATGCCTGCGTCGACAAGGCGCCGGACAACGCCGACGCGATCGGCGCATGCCTGTCTGCAGAGAAGGCCGCGCAGACTAAGCGCCTCGACCGTACGTACAAGACGCTGCTCGGCACATTGGACGGCAAGGCGAACGACGCACTGGTGAGTTCAGAGCAGGCGTGGCAGGACTTCCACACCAGAACAGCGGCCTTTGAGACCGCCATCTACGGCAAGGGCAAGCTCGACGATCTGCAGCGCCTGGAGAACGAAATCTTCCGCCTAAGCGAGCGCGCCAACGCACTCGACAAGTATCTGGCCGCGAAGGGTCATTAAGCCGTTCAGGCGCCAGCGGCCGTCGACAGCCATTTGCGCAGGATGGCCACGGCGTAGCGTGAATCCACCTGGGTGATGAACTGCGCGAAGTCCACGCTGGCCGCGTCATCCGCGCGGTCGGAAATCGTGCGGATGGCGGCAAACGGCACGCCCCACTCGTGGCACACCTGCGCCACCGCGGCGCCTTCCATCTCGACGGCCAGGGCATCCGGCAATGCCGTGCGCAGCACCGCGCTTTCCGCCGAGGTGCAGACGAAGCGGTCCCCGCTGACGATCAGACCACGATGCGCCTGCGGCGCGGCAATCCCGAACGCCCGCATGACATCCGGACCGAGCAGCGCATGCGGATCCGCCAACACGGCGCCGGCGCTTTCCAGCAGCCCGCTGGCCAGTGCCGCGTCGGCGGGAAAACGCGCCATGCCGGTCAGCGGAATCTCCCAGCGCGGGAATAGCGGCGACGCGTCAACATCGTGCTGCAGCAGTTCTTCCGACACCACCACGTCGCCCACGGCAACGCCCGGGGCCAGCGCGCCGGCCACACCGGCAAACACGGCCGCGCGTACGTTGAACTGCGTGATCAGCACCGCGGTGGTGGACGCCGCCGCCACTTTGCCAACACGCGACAGCACCACAACCACAGCATGGCCGTCCAGCCGGCCGGTCCAGAAATCTCGGCTGCCAATGTGGATGCACTGCGCGTCAGACAGCCATGTCAGCAATTCGTTGATCTCTTCATGCAGGGCAGCAACGATGCCGATCGGACCACGGGCGTTGGGTTGGGAAGACGGTGTGTTCATGCAGAATGCGGCGCCAGTCTGGAGCGTGGATACGTCGAAAGACGCCATTGTCGCCGCAATCCGGCTCCGCCCGGCGCCGGCGCTCAGAGGCGCTGCGCCGCCCGCTGCACGGCGTCATGGCGATCCGCACGCAAATGATCCAGCCGCGACGTCACTGCTGCAAGAATCTCCGGTGCCGCACGCTCGGGGCGGCCGCAATCGAACGGCGGCGCGGGGGCATATTCGATACCGAGCTGCACGGCCTGCGCATGCTCGGCACCGGCAATGTCGGCCATGACCGTCAGCGCCATATCGATGCCCGCGGTCACGCCGCCGCCGGTAATGAGGTTGCCGTCACGCACTACGCGGGCTTCGTCGACGGTGGCGCCAAACGCGGGCAGCAGGTTGCGCCATGCCCAGTGGCAGGCCGCGCGCTTGCCCTGCAACAACCCCGCCGCGCCCAGCACGAGCGAGCCGCTGCAGACGGACGTCACATAGCGTGCGCCGTCGGCCAGGCGCCGCACTTGGCGCACGAACTCTGCGTCTTCCATGGCTTCGATCACACCGAAACCGCCGGGCACGCAAATCAGGTCAGCATGCGGAATGTCCGCCAACCTCTGCACGTTCGAGATGGTGAGACCGCCATCGGCATGGATCTCACCACCGGCTGCGGAAGCCACCACGCATTGCGCGCCGGGCAGCCGCCAGAACACCTCATGCGGACCGGTGAAGTCGAGCTGGGTGACACGGTTGTACAGCGCAAAGACAACGATGAATGGGGAAGTCGTCATGGTTCGGATCTCCTGAAAGTGATGTGATGGCAGGTTGACGCTTCACAGGATCGCGCTCTATCGTGTTGGCAGCAATGACCAGTCTCCCACATTTTCTGCCATGGCCCACCGCATCGCTGTACTCATTTTTCCGGACTTCCAACTGCTCGACGCTGCGGGGCCGGTGGCGGCGTTTGAAGTCGCCAGCCGGTATCGGGACGACCACTACGCGCTGCGCACGGTTGCCGCGCAGGCTGGCCTTGTACGCAGTTCTTCCGGGGCCCGCTGGGATGCCGACGCCCTGCCCCCGGCCAGCCAGGTCGACACGCTGCTCATTGCCGGCGGCGACGGCGTGGATGCCGCCATGGCCGATGCACGCACGCGCCGCTTCGTGCAACGCTGCGCAACCCGCGGCGCGCGCGTTGCCAGCGTGTGTTCGGGCAGCCTGCTGCTGGCCGCCACGGGCTTGCTGAACGGCCGGCGCGCCACCACCCACTGGAGCCGCAGCGAGCAGTTCGCGCGCGCGTTCCCGCAGGTGCAGCTCGAACCGGACCACATCTACGTAAACGACGGCCCCATCTGGACCAGCGCCGGCATCAGCGCCGGCATTGACCTGGCGCTCGCGCTCATCGCCGACGACCTGGGCGAGCGCCTGGCACGCGCGGTGGCGCGGCAGTTGGTCGTGTACTACCGCCGGCCGGGCGGGCAGTCGCAGTTTTCCGCGCTGAATGAGATGGATTCGGCACGCGGCCGCTTCAAGCCGCTGCTCGACCACGTGCGGCGCAACCTGGGCGCACCGCACCGCGTGGGCGATCTGGCCGAGCACGCCTGCATGAGCCCGCGCCATTTCGCCCGGGCGTTCCAGGTCGAAACCGGTCTCACCCCCGCAAAAGCCGTGGAAAAATTGCGCGTTGAGGCGGCCCGCGCCGCGCTGGAAAGCGGGGCCGTCTCCATGCAGCGGGTGGCCACCGAGTGCGGATTTGGCGATACCGAGCGCATGCGCCGCAGTTTTCAGCGCTTGCTGGGCGTGCCGCCGTCTTCGTTGCGCGCACGGTAAGACAGCAAACACCCGCGTCACTCCGCCATTTGGCTTCCTCAGGCCTGAACTTTGCGTCCGTGCTGCAACGCCGCCCGACACCGACAAGACAGGGCGCAAACCACGCACACAAGGAACCTAAGGAGCCAAGGAGGAGATGCGTATGGACACCCGGGAAATGCTGGCCATCGTGGGCGTCACGCTGGCCGTGATCACGGCGTATTCGCTTGCCCGCGATCTGACCGACGAGCCGCTGGGCCTGCACGCGCCGCAAACCGGCCTGATGCACGTGCAAGCGCAGGTGAGCGCGCCGCATCGGTGACGCGCACCGCGCGCACAGGGCAACCCGCATTCCTGATCGAATGGCCGCTGCGGCTGGTAGAGGACATCGCGTCGACCTCCGCCTGCATGGCGCCGATGCGCTCTACAGCGGCGCCTATGCCGATGCCGCGCTCGACCGCTGGGCCGATCGCATCCGCTGATAACGATAAAAAGGTCGAAGCGCCTTCCGATACCCGGCGCCTGCTCGAACGGCTGGGTCTTGCCGAGTGAAACGGCGGCTCGCGCCTGAGCGCTAACGCTCAGCCCGCCTTCGCCCGCTGGCGCTTCGTCGGCCTGATGGCCGATGGGTGGACGACCACCGTATCCTCCGGTGCCAGCGCGCGCCCGTCCTGCGCACGGAGTTCAAGGCGAGGCACCGGCTTACCCGTTGCCTTGTCGACGAGTACAACGTGCGCCTCATCCGGCGCAAAGCAGAACGCTTCACCCCACTGCCGCAGCGCCACCAGCAGGGGAAACAGCGCGCGCCCTTTCTCGGTCAGCACGTAGTCCTGATACGCGCTGCCGTCGGACGCCGGCACCGTCTCGAGAATGTCGTGCGCAACCAGGTTGCGCAGGCGCACCGCCAGGATGTTCTTCGACAGTCCGAGACTGCGCTGAAACTCACCAAAGCGGCGCAGGCCGTCAAACGCATCGCGAACGATAAGCAGCGACCACCCGTCGCCAATGGCGTCCAGCGGCCTGGCAACGCCGCAAAGAGAATCTGCGTGGCTCGTACGTTTGACCATCTGCATCGCGCATACCGTGCGCGCCCTCACATTGAATGTGGTTGCAATATAAAACCTCGACTGCTATAACGCAACGGTTTTATTTTGCAACCACATGAATGAAGAGAGGCACGGTATGCGTACTGATACGTTCGATGGGATGTACCCCTATGCACCTCGCTTTACCGATGCACCGGGCTTTCCGATGCATTACGTGGACGAGGGCCCCGCCAATGGCGAAGTCGTCCTGTGCCTGCATGGCGAGCCCACGTGGGGTTTCCTCTTCCGACACCTGATCGCGGTGCTGCGCCGCACCCACCGCATGGTGGTGCCCGACCACATGGGCTTCGGCAAGAGCGGAACGCCGCCATCACGCAGCTACTGGCTGCAAGACCACATCGACAACCTCGAGCGCTTCGTGCTTGCGCTGGACCTGCGCGATCTCACGCTCGTCATGCACGACTTTGGCGGACCAGTCGGGATGGGGTTGGCCTCACGGCATCCGGACCGCATGCGGCGCATTGTCAGCGTCAATGGGCCGACGCCGTTCGGGCAGGCGACGCTGGGTGAACGTCTGGCCGCCAATGCGGCGGTATCGCCGTGGTTTCAGTGGATCGTGCGGGCCGAATCCGAGGGGCGTCTTGAAGCCGTACTGGGTGAACTCGGCTTCAATATCCTCAGCACCTTGAAGCTCAATGGCTTTAAAGACCACGGGCTCATCAACGATGCGTGGTTGCAGGCGTACGGCGCGCGCTTTGCGACGCCGGCGGACTGCGCGGGCGCCATTGGCTGGGCCAAAGGCTTTGCTACCGGCGCGCATCGTTTTGAACTGCCGGACGCTGCAGCGCGCCGTGCCATTGTCACCAAACCCGCCATGGCGATCTGGGGCATGGCCGATCGCACGTTGCATGCGGAACATTTCCTGCCGCTGTTCAGCGAGCTGTTTCCGGATGCACCGGTGCATCGGTTGCCTGGCGTTGGACATTACAGCCTGGAAGATGCACCCGATGCGATTGCCGATCGCATCGCTACGTTTCTCGCGCAAACGTGATGGCGTCGCATTCGCTGGCTGCCACCCAACCGCGTATCCGGCGCCCGAGCGCAGGCGGCGCTCAGTCGCGATGTCCGGGCACGGCCGCCTGACCCCGCCCCAACAGCGCCTACGCGCGCCAGCGGGCGGGGCGTTTTTCCAGGAAGGCATCGATGCCCTCGCCGGCATCTTCATCCATCATGTTGCGGGCCATGACATCGCCTGCGTAAGCATAGGCATCGGCAAGCGGCATCTGCTGTTGCCGGTAGAACATCGCCTTGCCATAGCGGATGGCGGTGGGGCTCTTCGACACGATGTCCGCCACCTTGCGGGCAACCGCGTCATCCAGGTCCGCCGCCGGCACAGCCTCGTTGATCAGGCCCCAGTCGACCGCCGTGGCCGCATCGATAAAGCGCCCAGTCACCAACATGTCGAACGCGCGCTTGGCGAGCACGTTGCGCGACAACGCCACCGCTGGCGTCGAGCAGAACAGCCCGACGTTGATGCCCGACACCGCAAACCGCGCCGCATCCGAGGCAATGGCCAGATCGCAACTGCCGACCAACTGGCAACCCGCCGCCGTTGCCACGCCATGCACGCGCGCGATGACCGGCACCGGCAGCGCCTGAATGGCCTGCATTACCACGCTGCAGCGCGCAAACAGCGCCCGGTAATACGCAAGCTCCGGCGTGCCGCGCATTTCACGCAGGTCGTGCCCGGCGCAGAACGCCTTGCCCTCGGCGCCAAGCACCACGCAGCGCACCGTCGCATCTTGTGCAATGTCGTCCAATACGCGCTGCAGCGCATCGAGCATGGCTTCAGACAACGCGTTGAACTGCAGGGGCCGATTCAGCCGCAGGGTGACGACGCCGTCGTGGTCGTCGCGCAGAACCAGTGCGTCGTTCGTGGCGGGGGTTGCCGTGGCGGCAGTGGTGGAATGAGGTTGCATGCGCACTCCTTTGCAGGGCGGTGCCGTGGGGTGGCCACCAGTCTATTCCCGCACAACGCAAGCCGCACTCGGGCGTTCCCCGTAACACCCTGCTGGCCGCCAGCGGCACCAGGCCTGAAAGTTCTACCCCTTCGCCGCGTTGACATCGGGCAGGCCGCTGACTATCACGCGTCTATAGCAGGGGTTGCACCCGGGCTGCGCAGTCGCACAGCAAGTCACACCACAAGCGAACGAGTGACACAGTCACCGCAAGGGGGCCAACGGGATGACGGAAACGCTGGACATGCAGCGAGGCTTGTTGCTGAACCTCTCGCCAGGACGCCGGACATACTGGATGGCGCAGGCAGTGGCCATACTGTCGCTGGTGGTGCTGGTGTCGGCCGTGTGCCGTTCGCCAAGGTGCAGTTGGCGCAACTTCCATCGTTCGTGCCGATCTACGAATCGGCCCTCATCCTCAATGACCTGATTACCGCCGCGCTGCTCTTCGGGCAGTTCGCCATCACGCGGTCGCGCGCAATGCTGGCGCTCGCCAGCGGCTACCTGTTCACGGCCGCCACGGCGGTGGGGCACCTGCTGTCATTTCCGGGGCTGTTCGCATCCGGTGGCCTGCTGGGCGCCGGGCCACAGAGCACCGCCTGGATCTACATGTTCTGGCACACGGGCTTTCCGCTGTTTGTCATCGCTTACGCCGTGCTCAAAAGCCGCGAAGAGCGCGAGCCCGGCCGCTTCCCAGTCCACACGCTGACGCGACAAACGGCGCTGGCCACCGTGGGGGCCGTGCTGGGCGCGTCCATCGCCTGCGTGTTACTTGCCACCGTGGGCGATCACCTGCTGCCCACCATCATGGCCGCCAACCGCTACACGCGCACCATGGGCATCGTGGCGGGCGGCACGTGGTGCTTTTGCGTGGCTGCGCTGGTCGCGCTCTGGCGCAGCCGCCCGCACCTGACGCTCGATGTCTGGCTGATGGTGGTGCTGTGCGTGTGGATCTGCGATGTCGCGCTCAGCGCCGTATTCAACGGCGGGCGGTATGACCTGGGGTTCTATGCCGGCCGCATGTTCGGGCTGTTGGGTGCGAGCTTTGTGCTGCTGCTGTTGCTGATCGAGAACACGGTGCTGCACTCCCGGTTGGCCGCGGCGCGCGCGGAACTCAAGCGGCTGGCGGCGGGTCATGTGGGGGATGGGGAGCGGTGACGCATCGACGCGGTGATGCGGTTGTGCCGCGCTACGCCCGCAGCACTTGCGTGTCCCGTGCCGGCATCGACATTGCCGCCACCCCCACCACCACACACGCCAGCCCGATCCACGCTGAAGGCGGCAACGATTCCCCCAGAAACACCACGCCGATCGCTACCCCGATCGGCACGCGCAGATAGGCCTGCGCAGTCGTGCCGATCGCGCCGAGCGTTTGAATGAGCCGGAAGTAAATGGCAAACGCGAGGGCCGTAGAGAACACCGCCAGCGCCACCAACGCCATCAGCGAACGCGCAGAAGGCTGAAGTGCCCAAGGATGATCCACAAGCAGACTGGTGGGCGTCAGCACCAACGCGCCCATCAGCAACGAACCGGTAGCAGGCGCCGCAGGGTGCAGCCCCTTGAACGACCGGCCGTAGATGGCCGCGCCTGCATAGCACGCCGTGGCCGCCAGGATGGCCAGTTGCGCAACGAGCTGGCCTCCCAGCCCATCGAACGCGCTCGGCCCAATCACAAAACACGTGCCGACAAACCCGGCAATCACGCCGACCAGCTTGCGCAACGACACCGATTCGTGCCGCGTAACGAACGCCGTGGCCAGAAACACCATGACCGGCGATGTGGAATTCAGGATGGTCGCCAGACTCGCCCCCACCGAGCGTTCGGCCCAGGCGATGAGCGTGAACGGCACGACGCTGTTGAGCAGCGCCTGCACGCCGAAGCGCATCCAGACCTGCCTGTCTCGGGGCATGCGGATATTGCGGCTGCGCATCCACGCCAACAGCAGCGTTGCCGCGATCACCGTTCTGGCGGCGATGAAGGTGAGCGGCGGAATGGTCTCCACGCCCGCCCGAATGAACGTGTACGACGCGCCCCACAAGGTCGACAGCGTGAGGAGCAGGGCCAGGTCAGTGACGTGGCTGGATGCGGGTGTGGTGGTATGCGGCACGGAGTGCCCTCCTGTTTGGCGGTCAGACTGCCGCCACTCGATACAGGAGGATCGTAGCGAGGCTGGGCGCTGAGTGTGCGGGAAACGGTTTGGTGTGGGACGAAGTGTGGGCGTGGGGCAGCAGACGCGCACAGACCGTTGTTAAGTTGGGATGACCTTTCCGTGTCCCGTTGCAGAGCCCCGCTTGGTACGAGTCGCGGGCTTCTTGCTTGTAGGCTTGTTTGCACCGCCATTTCGGGACGCGCTCACCTTTGCACCTTTCGCTTTGGCGTTGGCCCCACGCTTGCCGGACTCCACATTCTCTTTGGATACGGCGGGTTTGGCCTGCAAGCGCAATCCAAGTGCCTTCATGACCTGCAGTACCGTCGAGAACGCCGGGTTCCCCTCTGCGCGCAGTGCCTTGTATAGGCTTGTACGTCCAAGGCCCGTTTCTTCTGCAATTTGAGCGATACCCTTCGCTCGAGCAATCACGCCGATCGACTCCGCAATAAAAGCGGCATCCCCCGTTTCGAGCGCCGCTGACAGAAATTCGGCCATGGTCTCTTCACTGTCCAGGTATTCGGCAGCGTCAAACTCTCCGTGATATGCGGCGCGTTCGACGCCCGCGAGTGGAGAGACCCCGGCGACCCGGGCTGGCAGGCGTGGGACCCTGCGCGGCGAGCATGGACTTGGGAAGGCAGTTCAGAAGCACTCATGCCGTCCCAGCCCATTGCAATCGATGATTATCCCGGTCCGCTCCTGATCAGCGCTGGCGAGAAAGACACAACATGGTCATCGAAGATGAGCAAGCGGCTGTCCGAACGATATGCAGCCAGAGGAAAAACGGCAGAGCAGCTCCTCTTTCCGGAAGCAGGGCAAATGCTGTCGGCCAAAGCCACAATGCTTCGGGATGAGAAAATCTCGGTCTTCTTTATGCAACACTTGGCATAGCGATGCGGGTGACATTGGATGCGTGGCTCGAAAGCATAAGAACCGCAGGCACCGTGTGCGATCCGTCAATGGCATGCCTGCACTGCAGTCCACGACATCATTCACGCAGCGGTTGCCCAGCACCGCTTGTGCCGTCACAGGCAAGCCAAGCTGTTCCGTCATCTCTTCGGCTTAACATCCAGAACGCAATGCAACGCAACACAACAACGCACGTTTCAAAGGGGTAGGAGTTGTCGAAAAAGATCATCTCTGTGGTCTTGGCCTGTGCTTGCAGCATGAGCCAAGTGGCCTTCGGACAAATCTCAATGGAAGCGCCCCTGACAGACGCGCCCCAAACCGAAGCGCTCCAGGCGGAAGTCCTTCAAGCGGGCACACTGCAAGCGGAAGCACCCATGCCGGAAGCACCGCAAGCGCAAGCGTCCAGCTCCGAGCCCGCCCCAAGGGCGGAGCCCGTCGTCAAGGTCGAACAAAGCTATTGGACGGCCGAAGGGCTGAGCGCGCGGATGCGCAAGGCGCGCACGATCACGTTGTATCTGATGGACCCCGCCATGGCGTCGCTCAAGGCCGTGGACGAAGCGCAACTGAAAGACGCCGGATGCGAATACAGCACCGAAGACGCCGCGCTCATCGCCAACTTTGCCGAGTCCGTGGAAAGCGCCAGCGTGCGCAGCAACTCGTTCGCACTGCAGTTCGAGCCGCGCGAAGCCGTCTACCTGGCGCTGGGCGGCGGCAGCGAGATGAAGCTGCTGTTCGAGAAGCCCTACCAGAATCAATCGGAAGTGCTCGGGCAGATCAACGGTCAACCCGTCACGGTCAACAAGAGCCTGGTGGAAGGCCTCTATCGATGGGCTGCGAAGGTTGGCCGCGTCCGTCGTTGCGAGAGCTTTGTGGGCAAATACCGTTAAGCCACGCACGCGCTCTCAAAGCGCGTGCACCAACGGCCGCAGGTTGGCATCCAGCACAAACTGCTGACAAACGCTCGGCGCCAGCGGGCGGCTGAAGAAATACCCCTGAAACCGGTCACAGCCCAGGGCCGACAGGCGCTGGAGCTGCTGCGCCGTCTCCACCCCTTCCACCACCGTCGACAGGTTCAGCGTGCGGCTCAGGCTGGCAATGCTGCGCACAATGTGTTCGTTGACGCTGCCCGCGCTCACGTCGGCCAGCGAGCGGTCGATCTTTACGGTGTCCAGCGGCAGCTCGCGCAGGTAGTGCAGCGACGTATGGCCCATCCCGAAATCGTCGAGCGCGACTTTCACGCCGGCCTCGCGCAGCTGCTTCAGGTTGCCGATGGCGGTGATATCCGGCAGCAGCATCGTCGATTCAGTGATCTCCAGTTCAAGCTGGGTGGGCGACAGCCCTTCGCGACGCAGGATGTCGAGCACGTTCCGGTACAGCCTGCAGTCCAGCAACTGCCGAGGTGACAGGTTCACGGCGACCACGAAATCGTCCGGCAAGACACCGCGCCAGGCCGCGCGCTGCTGACACGCAAGCGACAGAATCCGCAGGCCCAACTGATCGATCTGGCCAATGTCATCAGCCAGCGCCACAACGATCGGCGGGGCCACGCGCCCCAGCACCGGATGCTGCCAGCGCAGCAGCGCCTCGGCGCCGAACACGCGCCCGGTGGAGCAATCCACCTGCGGCTGAAACTCCAGGAAGATCTGCCCGTCTTTCTTGATGGCGCTTTCGAGATCGCTGGCCAGCGCCACCGCCATGCGGCCTTCGTCGCCGGGCAGGTCCAGACAGCGCCGGCCCTTCAGGCTCACCTCGGTCGACTCGGCAATCTGCAGCAAAGACGCAAGCACATCCTGACTGCGCCGTGCGGACAGAACATCTGCCATGCGGACAAACGGCAGGTAGATCGCCGCCCCCACCACCAGGCCGATGAGCTGGACCACCGCGCCCCACACCGAGCCCGTAGTCGCATAGCCGCTGAACAGCGCCGGCGTGGTCCACGCCACGGGGTAGCTGGTCTTGGGCATCAGGTCGGCAACGGTGGCCGCATAGGCGATCAGGATCTGCACCACCGGCGTGAGCAGGAACGGAATCGCATAGACCGGGTTGAGCACCAGCGGCAGCCCGAAGAGCAGCGGCTCGTTCACGTTGAACAATGCCGGCAGCATGACGACCAGCGCCATCTTGCGGCCGCGTTGCATGCGCCTGGAGATGAGCAGCGCCAGGATCAGGCTGAGTGTGCCGCCTGAGCCGCCCATGCGCGCGAACACCGCGAAGAAGTGATAGGTAAAGATGAACGGCGGCTGGCCACCACTGGCAACCGCCGCCGCATTGGCCTGCGCGGCGGGCTCCAGGATGTGCTGGTGCACCGTGTACAGCGCGTTCGGCCCGTGGATGCCGAACAGCCAGAGCACCTGCGCCGCCGTCTCATAGCCCAAGCCAAACAGCAGGCTATTGGAGACTGCCGAATACGGCCACGCCAGCAGCGGGTCGACTATCGCCATGAAGTGCAGCCAGCCCGCCCACGCCATGCCGGCTTTGAGCAGGGCAAACGTCAGGATCGTCAGCATGCCGGCCGGCACAACCGACAGCACATCGCCCACCAGCAGATCGTTGCTCAAATGGTGAGACGGAATGCGCAAACGCCGGATGCTGCACAGCTTGAGAAACAGCGTGCCGCCCAGTGACGCCACCACCAACGCGCCAAACAGCCCCTGCCCCAGCGAGAGCCACGCCATCAACGATGCGTTCGCAGCCGGCGCGATGAGCGTAAAGAAGCACGACACCACCACCACGGCCGCCACGGTGGGGTTGACCACGCGGTGCCCGGCGCGCTGGTTGTGCAACTGCGCCAACACATCGGCAAACCCGAACAGCGCGACCAGCGAGCCGATGCCGATCGTGCCGGCCAGCACGCTGTCGCAAAAGGCATCCAGCCGCGTGCCAAAGGCCTCCAGCAGCAGGTAGCGCATGCCGGCGGTGGGCGGGTTGCGCAACAGCAGCGCAACCGCGCCCACCATGATGAGCGGCAACGAGAGCGCCAGCCCGCGCCGAATGGCAATGAAATACGGCCCGCGGTCGAAGCGCTCAGCGGCGCTCAACAACCTCAGCCAGGGCGATAGCGCCTGCGTCGTCATAGGACTCGATCTTGTTCGAGGTGGATCGGCAAATCCCGGGGCAGCCCGAAGTGTTGCCTTTGGAGCTACGAATCCTAATCGACATGACTCGGCACGCACTTAAGCGCCATTTTGCGCAATACGCAAAATGGTCACCGGCCCATGGCAAGCTTTGTGCAATACCTAGGGGAAACCCGAGGTCTTGCCGTGCCGGTTGCCTCCAAAACGCACCGCGGCAAGGCATCGGCCCCAACTTGGCGCCCATCCTGTGTACGGCACGCCCCAGAATCTGCAACGATCTTGCTTATGTCGATTTCCATTCGTGCGCCCCGCACCGTGAAACTGCCTGCACCCTTTCTTTCGCTGCTCCGCCTCGTGCGCGATCCGCACCGGCGCTATCGGCATGCGCGGTACATCCATGGCACGCGCGTCGGCCTGGGCGTGCTGCTCTCCATTGCCGTCACGTCGGGCTTGGGCTGGCCGCATGGGGAGTGGGCCACCATCTCGCTGCTGATCGTCATTGCCGGCCTGCAGCACCACGGCAACATCCGCAAGCGCGCGGCAGAGCGCGCGTGGGGCACCCTCATCGGCGCCGTCGCGGGTCTGCTGCTCATCGTCCAGCAGACGTGGCTTGGGCATCTGCCGCTCACATACGCACTCACGGCCATCGCGTGCGGCGTCTGCGCGTATCACGCAATCGGCAAGGGCGGCTATATCGCGCTGCTGGCCGCCATCACGCTCGTCATCGTGGTCGGCCATGGTGACAACAACCTGCTCGACGGCGCCTGGCGCACGCTCAACGTGCTGGTAGGGATTGCGATTGCGCTGCTGTTCTCGTTTGCGCTGCCGCTGTATGCCACCTACTCGTGGCGCTACCGGCTGGCCGAAGCGTTGCGCGAATGCGCCCGGGCGGTTGCCGGCCTCGGCCAGCCCGGTGAAGCCTCGAGCGAGCGCAGCAAGCACCTCGCTAAGCTCAATACGCTGCTGGTGCAATTGCGCTCGCTCATGCCATCGGTGTCCAAAGAGATTGACGTGCCCCTGGAGCGGCTGGAAGACATCCAGCGCAGCCTGCGCATCTGCATCAGCACGCTGGAACTGCTCAATGCAACGCGCGGGACGTTGGGTGCGCCGCCTGCAGGTGCCCTGCCCGGCGAAGGCGCCCGGCGCACTCGCGACACGTTGATCGGCATGTCGCGCGCGTTGCGGTTTGGCACGTTGGCGCGTCTGGCACGACCCCGCGCAGCCGACTCCGCCGAGGTACGCCACGCCTACGGCACGCCCACGGTGGAAAGCGCGCTGGCCGAAGGTTTTGCCAACGAGATCGAAAACCTCCGTCAGCAACTGCTGGCGATTGCGCCGCAGTGGAATATCGGGTGAAGCAGGGGCGCCCGGCTAGGCGCGCCCCTTGCGAGTTGCCCCAGCTGTGGTCGCGACCAGTGCCGAGCAATGCCGCATCACCTCACCGGGCCAGCGCCGCAAACTCCACAGCACTCAATGCGCCAGCTTGAACGCGGAAGCCCTGGATGCGGCCGTTGAACGATGGATGGCCCCCATCGCTGCCCAGGAAGGCGATCTGGTCGCCAACCTGGCGCGGCGACAGCTGGATGTCGTCAGAAGATGGGGTGCGGCCGGTCGAACTCCCAGATTGCGGAACGGCACATCAGCGTCGAAACCGTCAAAAGCCACATGCGCCAACTGCTCGTGCGCATGGGGGCACGAAACCGCACGGAACTGGCAACGATTTATCAACGCAGCCGGTAGGCGGGCCACGACTGGGTGCAGGGGTGGTGACGAAAGGCGCCGAATGCACGCCTGCGCGCGAACACGGAAATACTGATACGCCCCTCTGCCCCCGGCGCTCGACTGTTTCAGGTAGGCACGCGTCTCCCCGCACTCGCGCGCGAGTGTTTGAACTCGAAAATTTGAATGTCTGCGAGCGGCGCTCCGGTGTTGGCGCTCGGCGTATGGGCCTCGGACCGTGGCGGTCGGGCCTTTGAGTGTCGTGCGTAGCCCGTTGGGCTGGGTACATAGGGGGCTGGGCATTGTGCCCTGGCCTGGCGCCCCCGCCGTCCCGGGGTCGCTTTGCTGCTGTTTTTCTTTTATTTCTGCTTATTCGCACGCGCCAGCACGTGCAGAACATCCCACCGGAACAGATCCACCGTCACGCCATCCAGCGAGCTAAGAATGAACGCCCCGATCGCGTCCATAAACCCGGCCTGGAATTCAAGTGCCTTGTCCTTGACGTAGACCTGCTTATGACAGCGCAACGTCTGTGGCTCGAACTTGCGGTGCATCTTCATATCCATCCGCGCCTTGTGCAGGTACTCCTTGGCGGCCAAGGCGCCCTGTGCGTACAGGAGATTGTCATCGACGTTCATCGGGCACCTCCGGGCGGAGGCCGCCGCGTAATGCTGGTGAACTGACAGTTTGCGGGGCGATGCCCGCGTGGGATGGGGATGGGTACAGCTTGGGTCGGTTGATCCATTGTCTTGCCCTCTGGTTAAGTGAGGAGCCACCCACCTGGGAGGGTGGGCGGGCACACGACAAGGTCTGCAATACCGACGTTACTACCAAGACGGCAGGGCCAAGGCCCTCCCTGCCGAGGCCCGCCCGTATAGGCGAACGACGACAGCGGTAGAAACTTGAGTTTCTTCCGGGTAGTGACGTGCGAGATTGCAGTCTCGGCTGCGGTTGTTGCCGCAGCGGGTGGGAGTTTAGCGGGTTGAATATGCACCCGGCAAGCTGGTGCATCACACGCGCATCGGTTGATCGAGTAACTTGTCAAGCAAGCGCCGACTTCATTTTAAAATTTCGACGGTTCTCGAATACCCAGTCTAGCCCATAGCATTTGATGCACGTATGCCGTTGAAGATGGCTTTATTTGACCATCGGTAGGAATCTGCATATCAGCATATGCCCACGAAGGTGAGTTGAAGCTGTCTGCCTTTATTCCCAAGACACCAGTCATGTAAAGTGCCTTCGCCCAAACAACGACCATTTGATGCGGAGACCCCCCATTAAGCATTGCACATGCTGCCTTCGCTACAGGATCCCGTTCACTATCGCCATTACCAGCCATCTTCAAGGCAAACTCTTCCAACTTATCTTTCGAGATGGAGGAGAATTTAAATGAGCCAGGCATTCTCTCCAAGAGTTCAAAATATTCAGACAATCTAGGATAGTGATTTATCCACTCATGTATAAGAGAAGCAAGACGTTGCCTCGAATACTCTTGCTCTGCCTCCCGAACGGTTTGAACCGTAACTTCTCCTCGCCCTTCCGACCTACGAAGGCATTCATTTACGAAAGCAATAGCATCTCTCGGACGGTAAAGAGTTCTGTTAAACAAATAGTCTACAAAACGAGCCTTCCCTATCGAGTCCGGAAACAACTCTCTAAGCTTTACTGGGCGTGTGGTGTATTGCTCACTTACCAGCTTAGATATTCTCTTATCCAGCATTTGCTCAAGATTTGCAGGTGTCCACCGCAGATGCAAAAACAACGCCTGATATTTTTCCTCCTGGAATCCACCGTCCCTAGTTTTATCGAAAACACTCTGGATTAAATCATATCTCAAAGCTATAACGATCTTCACTGACGGAACGCTTCTGAATGTTTTTATCGCCTCGATTAGTGCTCTTATTAACTTATATCGAAGTGAGTCCTCTACCCACCCTTCATCCAATCGATCTATGACGACATAATACGCTTGCTGTTCGTCGTTAAAGACCTCATCAGCCAGCAAATGAAGTACATCAGACAAAGCTTTGACTTGAATACTGTTCACAACACGCTGCGCATGATTCACCGCCTCTATCTTCTGCTCTGCGTTGATTTTCGCGCCCGCGCTGGCCTTAGTGTCGAAAACACCAAACTTGGCGCCCAGTTCGGCTTTAATGTCAGACTCAAGCTTTTCCGTAACCTCTTTTATTCTATATTCCGTTTCCTGCCAAAATTTATCGCCCCAATCCTTTAAATACCTAAACGCGCGCTCCTTGCTTTGATCGCGCCCTCTTAGTCTCTCAAGAAAATTGCTCAACCAGCTTGATGTTCGTTCCTCAGTGTTTAGTTGATATTTTCTTCGCAGCAGCTCTACTGCTAGCACGTGCTTCCATAGCAACCCGTAAAAGATATCTAGCCGAACTCCAGCAGCTTCCAGTTTCGGTATCACGTCAGAATTACATAGATAGTTCAAAGACAAGTCCTCGGGAGAAATTTCTATAACGTGATCCTTGTCTGTTCTTAGATATGAGATCAGCGCACTTTTCCCCGCCCCTGTTCTACCCACTATTATTCTCTGAGGTTGCTCTACATCCGCAAGCGCATCATAGTCGCCTGTATCAACAAAGCATGCCGCAAGGTATTTCCCATCGCTCTCTGCATCCGGCTCACCTATCGCAGCGTTTTTTTTAAAACGAAAAGAGACCCCATGGCCTACCTGATTACTCACCGTCACCCCCGCTTCGATACGTTTTATCTCGATCTCGTTTTTAGTCGCAAAATATTCCGATTAGCGCAACTGAAGATCGATTGAAATCACGCGGACCTTAAGTGCCCCATCTGCAACGTATACCGACACCCCGTCCGGTAATTGCTACACCCCCAAAACGCCCCACCCTTCCCATTCCGCGCCACCAGCTTCACCCCACAAGCTGGGCACGAAGGCGTCCGGTAATCCCCCTCAAACACCTTCGCCAGCAGCCTGGCTTGCTTGTCTTCAGCCAGCGCGCGGATGCGCTCAAGCACCGCCCGCCCGTCCAATAGCTGGATGCCGGCAAGCTCTGAAAACTCCTGCACCGGGTTGCCGACATAACCGGACAAAGACCAGAACACGCCCCGCTTGACCTTGTGCGCCAGCATGGAGCCGCCCAGCGCCCGCACCTGCTCCACCTTCACGGGCTTGGACCACGCCTTGCACTGGACCACCGCCACGGGCGCGCTCTGGCCAGCCATGTACAGCGTGGCGTCAATGCCGCCGTCTGCGCCGTGCGGCACCGTCTTCACCGTAAAGCCCATCTGCTCGTAATACTGCACGCACAGCAGCTCGAACCGCTTCCACTCAAGCGACTGGATGGCCTCCAGCGTCCAGCTTTGAGGCGTGGCGGGTTCTGCCGGCGTGGCGGCTTGTGCGGACGTGGGGGTATTGCGAGTCGGAAGAGGCGGGTTGGGCGTGTTGCTGCCCGCTGCATTGCGGGCGGGCTGGGGCGGCGCCTTCGGCGGGCGGGATCGCCCAGTCGGTTCGGTGCGCGGGGGGCCGAGCCGGGCATCGGCCTGCCGGCTGCGCTCCCGTAGGTACGACAGCACGGCAAAGAAGCCGAGCAGCAGCGCAGGCATCCAGGCCAGCCCGCGCGCCAGCATGCCGACGCCGCTCAATATCGGGTTGGCCGCAAACGCGCCCGGAAGGATGTTGTGAAAAATCAGGTAACTGGCGCCCGCGCCAATCGCCAGCATCCACCATGGCAGCGACAGGAGTACGTCGCTGGTGGATGGTTGTTTCTTTCTCCTGCGCCCCATTGCCTGACCCTTGAAGGTTTTCTTTCTTGGCGCCGCCTTTTTTAGTCATTTAGGACTAGGCGGTTTTTAATAATCCGAATGAGGTAAATGGTTTCGGATTTTGTTGGGGAATAGCATAGCCGACGTTTTGGGGTTGGGAAGCCCTCGGCGGTGGGGTTTTTTGATTTTGGCGGGTTAATACCCCACTTTTCTCGCGCTGACAGCCGCCGCTTTGCTGCGTTAGCATCTGAGCCCGGCGCCTTGCTGGGAGTACAAGACGCCACAGCATATTTGGGCAGGGCGACTACGCAGACCACCGTTATGAAAACGCTTGCAGAAATTGAGGCCGAGGTCGCGCGCCTGTCTGAACGCATCGCCGCACCCGGTAACGCCTATCCGACGTTCGGATACAGCGCTGATTTCGCCCGCCCGCACATCGAGATCGGGGGCGGCCAATATCATTACGTTGCCGTTGAGCGGGGCACGGAGGTATTCCGCAAATCGACATCCGATCTGGATGAACTGCTGTACTGGATATTCGATGGCGTGACTTTTTCCATGGCCTGCGCCTATGAATTGGAGCATCGCATTCCCGGGCAGGACTTCCGGCGGTTGATGTTCAGCAAGCGAGTAGAACTGCTGACGAGCATCGATCCGGACATGGGGCGGCGGGGGAAGGAACAGATTGCCGAGACATTGCGCAACGCGCCGTTTAATGACGACCGGGCATAGGCTCGGCCAAGCAAGGAGAGATCGGGTGGAAGTGCTTCAGCTTCCGGCAGACGGTTCTTCCGTCTGGGCGGGGATGTCCGATTTGGAATTGATCACGCCAGACGGCCGCCATCGCGTGCGCCTTCCCTACGACGGTGAACCGCCCCACGGCGACTCGTGTCATCGCATCGAAATCGACGGAGTACCCGCCCCCGGCTATGCCTGGGGATGCCACTTTGCCTGCACGCCAGACTCCCGCTTGCTCGCCATGAGTTGGATGGAAAAGCGCATCGAGCGGAAGACAGCGGTGTTCGATCTGGGGGGAAGGCGGTATTTCGTGCTGCCTTTTTATATGGGCGACTTTTGTTTCCGCTGGCCGCACTTAGACGGGGCGGGGCCGGCATCTGAACAACGCTCTTACACGTTCAACGGCGCTGAAAACTGGCTCGCTTACTAACTTTTGCACATGAGAATCGCCGCCCTCTCCGATATTCACGGCAACCTCGCTGCGCTGGACGCTGTGCTGGAAGACATTCAAACCCAAGGCGTCGATCTGATCGTCAATCTGGGCGATATTGCATCCGGCCCGCTCCAACCGCGCGAAACGGTGGATCAGTTGATGGCGCTGAACCTGCCGACCATTCGCGGCAATCACGAAAGGCAGGTTCTGGCGGGCGACCCGTCACGCATGGGTGCGTCGGATCAGTATGCGTTTGAGCAGTTGCGGCCGGATCAGCTCGCGTGGTTTGCCAGCCTGCCCGTGCTCCGGTACATCGACGACGATGTTCTGCTCGTTCATGGGTCGGCCCAGGACGACCAGACCTATTTTTTGGAATCCCTTTCTGAGAATGGATGCCGCGCGGCAACGCACGATGAAGTGCTCTATCGCGCAGAAGATGCCGACGCAAAGCTCGTGCTGTGTGGGCACACGCATATGCCACGCGCGATGAAGCTGGCCGACGGCCGCTTTATCGTCAACCCGGGCAGCGTCGGCCTGCAGGCCTACAGCGATGCCTATCCGTTTGCCCACACGATTGAAACCGGCAGCCCGCATGCGCGCTATGCCGTCGTGACCGAACACGCAGGTGAATGGACGGCCGAGTTCCGTGCTGTTGAATACGCGTGGAACGATGCGGCGGCGATTGCGGAGCAACGAGGCCGGCAGGATTGGGCGGTTGCTTTGCGCACTGGCAGGGTGCAAGTCTAGGGAAACCAATATGCGCTTCTATCAAAAACTCGTTCTCGTATTCGCAGTTCTTGCACTACTTGCGGGGTGCAGCCAGCAAGCGGTGCTCGAGGCGTTTGCCCCGAAACAGGAATCCGCCGTCGCTCAACGCATGCTTTCTGAGCTGATCGCAAAGAACTTCGGCGCGCTCGATAGTCAGCTCGATCCCAGCCTGAAAACGCCGGAAACGCGAGACACACTAGCGAAGATGGCCGATGCGTTTCCATAGGCGCAGCCCAAGAGCATCCGTCTTGTAGGCACACAGACCAACACGCACAACGGCGTTACGACCTACAACCTGACTTACGAATACGAGTACCCCAACGCGTGGCTGCTCACAAACGTCATGCTTCAAAGAAAGGATGCGCAACTTCGAATTATCGGCATGCACGCCTATCCCGAGAAGGAATCACTGCGTGAGACCAATGCCTTCAAGTTTGCGGGCAAGGGATTGCTGCACTATTTCGTGCTCGGGCTGGTGATTGGCGTCGCATTGTTCGAGCTGTACGTGCTGGTGCTTTGCTTCCGCACGCCGATCTCCAAGCGCAAATGGCTTTGGCTCCTGTTCGTTGCACTCGGCGTGACACGGTTCTTCTTCAACTGGACGACCGGCGACCTCAGCTTCCAACTGTTTAGCTTCGCCATACCGGGCGCCGGTGCATATACCGCGGGTCCGTACGCGCCACTCATCTTGAGCTTCGGTATTCCGGTCGGAGCCATTGTGTTCTTGCTGCGGCGGCGGGCGTTGGTTGCGGCTCGGCCTGCAAGTCCGACAGTGGGAGACCAAACACCGGTCGCTCCCCCTGCGTAATAGCCGCAAATATCCTCCACCCCGCCCCGCCCAATCTCCCACGCCATGCCCGAGCACATGAATGTCGCCATCGTGCTGGAGCGCGCGACATCGCCCGCAGATCGGCTGACAACCATCTCCGCATTGGCGGCGGCCTTTGCCCGGTTCTTTGGCGAACCGCAGGAGGTCTTCCGCATCAACTACGTGACCGGGGCGTCGGAATGCGAAGCGTGGTCCACAGCCCCGCGCCTGCTTGAAGAGCAGCCCGGCGAGCATGAACTGCTCTTCGTGTATGGCAACCGGGTGGCACCGCTCGATGGCGCGCGCAGCAGCATCCATACGGAAAGTAACGGCATGCGGGCGAGCTTTGTGGTGTCTCTGCCTGTGCCGCTGAACTTGCCGCTCGCGCAACTGGAGCCGCACCTGCTGCATGCGGCAGAAGCCATCAGCCGTGCGGCCGACACGTTTGCTATTGCCGCAGGCTGGGAGCTTGAGCTGGACGTCGACTTGCAGCCGCAAGATATAGTGCGAGGCAGCTTCACAGACTTTCCGCTGTGCCGCTGGCTGGCTGGGCCAACGCCGTTGTTCTCTGGAGCACCAATAGGTTTTGCAGGCGTGGGCAGATCGGACGGCATTACGCTGCTTCGGCGCATTTGAGAAACGTCATATGCCCCGGCCATCGTTTGTAAATGCGGCGAGGGGTCACCCGACAAACTTATAATGACGCCCGGCCACCCGCCCACGCCGCCACCGCCTGCCGCGCACAAAACTTGCGCCGCACCTGAAGTGGCGCCACCGGCCCGCTCCACCATCCGGCCGAGCCCTTTTGCCCAACGCCATGCCCTACCGCTTCCGTCCGTTGTCCGTTTTGTGTGCCGCTGCCAGCATCGCTGCCGCTTTGGCTGCGTGCAGCTCTGCGCCCACGCCGCTCTATCAGCAGGAGCAGTTCGATGCGACGGCAAGCCCCTACGCGCGCACCTTCCACGCCAAGTCTGACGCCACGTGCGAGGCGGCGCGCCGGGCGCTGCTGAGTCAGGGCTATGTGTCGAGTTCGCCGCGCGCAGACACGATCGACGGCAGCAAGAACTTCCAGCCGAGCAACGATTCGCACGTGGTGATCTCGTTCCACGTGGTGTGCGCAGAGGCCAATGTAGACGGCACCTCCAGCACGGCCTATGTGAACGCGGTGCAAGACCGCTACACGCTCAAGAAGACGAGCACGTCGGCAAGCGTGGGGTTGAGCATCCTGGGCTCGGTGTCGCTGCCCATCGGCTCGGGTGACGATTCGATGGTGAAGGTGGCCAGCGAGACGATTCCCGCTGGGGTGTTTTACGAGCGCTACTTCAACCTGGTCGACCACTTCCTGAAGATCGACCCCGCCCGCAAAGACCACAAGGTGGCCAAGGCGGCGGAGAAGGAACACGTGGCCCCGCTGCCCGAACCCGCGCCTACGCCGCAAGGCGAGCCCATGAAGATGACGACGCCCGTGGTGCCTACGCCGGCCGCGCCGCCTGTGCCGGTGGCGGCTCCGGCTTCGGCTCCGGCTTCGGCTCCGGCTTCGGCTCCGGCTTCGGCTCCGGCTGCTGCACCGGCACCGAAGGCGCCTGCTGAGGCTGCGCCGGCATCGGCGCCTGCGGTGACTACGCCAACGGCACCCGCAGCGGCGCCTAGCCCGGCACCTGCGTCTGAACCCGCCAGTTCGACGACGGGTGGGGCGAGCTGAGAGGCTCTACCAAAAGAACAAAGCCGCCTTTGGGGCGGCTTTTTTGTTGGGGCTGACCCGTCCTGAATAAGGTTGACACTTTTTCCCCGACAGGGAGTGAGCGTCAAGATGGAAGGGCAGAAGAAGCGAACGCAGAGGGACTACACGCTGGCTTTTAAGTTGGCAGTGGTTGAGCAGGTGGAAAAAGGCGAGCTGACCTACAAAGAGGCACAGCGACGCTATGGCATTCAGGGTCGCTCGACGG
>OBMZ01000066.1_pt1 | contig 57456 bp, 67 predicted proteins | sample 1641141 | NCBI WGS metagenome assembly OBMZ01 (sample SAMEA104232307, study PRJEB22302) | sediment metagenome | biome: forest; feature: aquifer; material: sediment | place: USA | collected 2011-08-07 | depth 0.01 m | reverse complement strand
ACGCCCCCTTGCGATTTTCCACCCCCGCCATCCTCATTTCCCGTTCCGTCCCCGCCGTCCCGTCCCCGCCATCCCATCCCGTCGTCCCCATGCCCCCTCCGTCATCGCCGCGCAGGCGGGGATCTAGGGCCACGCAGGATGGTGCTCGACACCTCTGGATCCCCTTCTTCGCGGGGATGACGGAGGGGAGGGTTCGAATCACTTGACTCAATGTCAATAATACTCAACATTGAGTTATATATTTCGAACCTGAGGTGCGTTATGCCATTCAAGGAAAAGATCGCCTGGATCTCGATGATCACCACCGCGCTGGTGTGGGGCGGCTATTTCGGCTTCATGCTGGCGACCGGCGGCAAGCTGCACGGCGCCGTCTATTTCACCGGCTTCATTGCCGCGGTGATCCTCCAGACGATCCTCGCCACGGGTGCCGCGATCGTCACCGCGGCGCTCGCTCCCGCCGATGCCAGCGCCGGCAGCGACGAGCGTGACCGCGACATCGCCCGGCGCGCCTATGCCCTTGCCTATCCCGTGCTGATCGCGCTGGTGTTCTGCGTTGCGGGAAGCGTGCATCTGGGCTTCGACAGGATCGACATGGCCTATGCCATCATGGGCGCGATCGTGATCGCGGAGATCGTCCATTATGCCGCGCAGATCGCCGGCTATCGCAGGGGGCACTGACATGGCCTATCGTGAGAAGACCGCTTGGCTGACCCTGATCTGCATGGCCGTGGCCTATGGCATCTACTTTCCGATGATGGCGCTGCGCGAAACCCCGCCCACGCTGTTCGACATCCTGTGGAGCTTCGGCATCATCGCCGGGACCCAGGCGGTGGTGGTGATCATCGGCCATATCGTCCTCGCCGCCCAAGCCCCGGGCGCCGCGGGCCGCCGCCCGGACGAACGCGACAAGGCGATCGCCCGGCGCGGCGCGTCCGCGGGCTATTATGCGCTGATGGCAGGCACGATCCTGGTCGGCGTGGTCATGCCGTTCAGTGAGCCGCCGCCCAAGATCGTCAATACCGCGCTGCTCGCGATCGTGATCGCCGAAGCGGTGAACCACTGCCTGGTCCTGCTGAGCTATCGGAGGGGCTGGCATGGCTAGGGTGGTCAACCAGGTGCGCACCTTGCGCTTCCTCGCCGGCGAGATGACCCAGGCCGAGCTGGGCGAGAAGATCGGCCTCACCCGCCAGACGATCGCGGCGATCGAGCAGGGCAAATATTCGCCGTCGCTCGAAGCCGCGTTCCGCATCGCCCAGGTGTTCGGCAAGCCGCTCGAGGAAGTGTTCAGCTGGGAGGCGTGAACGCGCGCGGCCCGCGCGCGCCGGTCAGAGCAGCGCCCGGGCGTAGTTCTCCGGCTTGAAGCCGACCAGGATCCCGCCCGGATATTCGAGCACGGGGCGCTTGATCATCGAAGGCTGGGCCAGCATCAGCGCCGCCGCCTTGCCGGCATCGATGCCCTCGCGATCGGCATCGGGCAGCTTGCGGAACGTGGTGCCCGCCCGGTTGAGCAGCACTTCCCAGCCGGCGATCCCGCTCCAGCGCGCGAGCCGGACCGCATCGATCCCCGATGCCTTGTAGTCGTGAAAGGCATAGGCGATGCCATGCTCGTCCATCCAGGCGCGCGCCTTCTTGATCGTGTCGCAATTCTTGATGCCGTACATGGTGACCGTCACGTCGCGCCCTCGCCTGCTCATGGTTTCGGCCATGCGATAGCGTGCTTCGCGGCGGAAAACAGTCGGCTTTCGATCCGGCGGGCCATGCACTAGGCTGGGTGTCCGAATTGGTGCCGAGAGAACAGCGCGATGAATCGGTTCGACAAGCTGGCGCTGACGGCGGCGATCCTTGCGACGCTGCTGTTCGCACGGCACGCGATATCGGCCGCCAGCCTCTATCTCGCCCATGCCTCGCCCGCGACGGTGGCGGGCCGGATCGCGGGGGAACTCATCGTCACCTATGGACCGATCGCGGTCGCGGCTCTGTTCTGGCGCTGGTCCAAGCGCACGTCCATGCCCTGGCTCCCGCATCTGCTGTTCCTTCCCGTCGCGCTGCTGGTCTTGTGGGCGGGCGCCGCGCTCCTGCTCACGCTGGCAGAGGCATCGAACTTCGACGACACTATCGGAGGGCCGGTGGTCGCCGCCTTCCTGCTGTTCCTGATTGCCATCGGCATCTATTGCGCCGCGCTTCTCTCGTCGCCGAGAGGCCCGCGCCCGACCGGGGAGCGCGGGGCATGACCGGGCCGAAGCTCCTGTCCGGCGGCAATCCCCAGATTCCCAAGGGCGAAGGCGACGCGCCGGTGCAGGCCTATATCGCCGCGATGCCCGGCTGGAAGCAGCGGATCGGGCGCGCGATCGACGATCTCGTGGCGGGCGCCGTGCCCGGCGTGCGCAAGGCCGTGAAATGGAACACGCCCTTCTACGGTGCGCCCGATCGGGAAGGCTGGTTCCTCGCCTTCCACTGCTTCGACCGATATGTGAAGCTCACCTTCTTCCGCGGCGCTGCGCTCGATCCGGTGCCGCCCGGTCCATCGAAACAGCAGGACGTGCGCTATCTCGACATCCGCGAGGAGGACGCGATCGACGAAGCGCGACTGGCCGCGTGGATCCGGCAGGCGAGCACCCTGCCCGGCGAGATGCTCTAGGACGGATCGCGATCCGACCAATCCGCCCCGGAGGGAGAGGAATGCCGCCCCGCCTGGTCGTTCAGGAAACGGCCGAACGTGACCACGCCCTGCCGTTCCAGCCCGAGGGCTTCGTAGAAGCCGAGCGCCTCCGCATTGCCTTCGCGCACCATCAGCTGGATCTTCGGGCAGCCGCGCGCGTGCAGCCAGGCCTCCGCCTCCGCCATCAGCGCGCGGCCCAGTCCGACGCCGCGGGCGGCGGGTGCGACCGCGAGATAATAGACCCAGCCGCGATGGCCGTCGTCGCCCAGCATCACGCTGCCCATGATCTCGCCGCCCTCCCCCTGCGCGACCAGGATCGTCGCGGATTCCGCCGCGAGCGCGCGGGTGAAATCCTGCCCGGGATCATTCCACGGCCGCGTGAGCCCGCAATCCCGCCATAGCGCGATGACCGCCACCGCATCCTCGGCGCATGCCTGCCGGATCATGCCGGGCGCCGCGCGATGTGCCACAGCGTCACTGCGCCGATCAGCATCCAGATCACGTTCAAGGTCGCCGAGGGGATGGCGCCGTTCCAACCGCTGTTGACCACGAAACAGCCCGCGCCGATGACGTTCATCCACTGATAGGCGCGCGACCGGCCCGTCAGCCTGCCGGAAGAAAGCAACAGATAGGCAGCCAGGATCAATGCTGCCCCTGTCCAGCCGACGATCTCGATCAGCAGCCTCTCGACGCTCATCGCGCGATGCAGGTGACGCCGGCCCACAGGTTGGTCACCTTGCCGTCGGGCGCGGGCGAGCTGAGCAGGCCGGAAAGCGCGCCCATCATGAATTCGTTGCCGATCGACGTCTCGCCGACGTCCACCGTGCCGGCCGCCTCCAGCTCCTTGCGGCTGGTGCCGATGCCGATGCCCTTGGCCGTGGCGAACCCGGCCGCCTCGCGCCCGTCCAGGTCCCAGCCGGCGAACTTGCCGTCCTGGAAATAGAGCGAGAGCCCGTCGCGGAAGGCCGCGGAGCCGAGCGGGCCGGCACCGCAATCCTGGTTGCCCGCTTCCTCGATCGGGCTGCCCAGCGCGCCGGCGAGCATCTGCACCGCATCGGCCCTGGCCATGCCGAAGCGCACATGACGGGAGGAGCCGTCGGGCAGCACCAGCGTCAGCTCCTCGGGCGCCAGCCGAACCCCGATGCCCGGCGCCTCCGCGCGCGCGCTCGCCGCATTGGCCTCGGCATTGCTCGCGGGCGGGACGATGATCTCGGCCTCATTCGCCGCCGCATCCTTCTCCACCGGCTTTTCGGGCTCGGGCGAGCAGGCGGCGAGCAGGCCCAACGCCACGAGCGCCCACGGCAGCGGCTTGATCGTCATCGTCCCTTCCCCACCCGGTTCGCGGCCATTTTCTCACTATCCCGCGGCGCCCGCAATGGCTTCAGGCGAGCGCGGCGACGGGCGCGCGGCGGAAACAGCCCTGCTGATGATCGTTCACCAGCCCCACCGCCTGCATCCAGGCATGGACAATGGTCGGCCCGACGAACTTGAAGCCGCGGCGCTTCAGCTCCTTGGAGATCGCTTCGGAAAGCGGCGTGGTCGCGACGAAGCCGTGCCCCGGGCTCTGGATCGGCGCGCCGCCGGTAAAGCCCCAGCAGAATGCGGCAAAATCCTCGCCGCGCGCCTGCATCTCGCACCAGATCTGCGCGCCCCTGATCGTCGCCTCGATCTTGGCCCGGGCGCGGACGATGCCGGGATTCGCCATCAGCCGCTCGACATCCTCGGGCCCGAAAGCGGCGACCTTCACCGGATCGAAGCCGGCGAACGCCGCGCGAAAGGCTTCGCGCTTGCGCAGGATGACGATCCAGGCGAGCCCGGCCTGGAAACCCTCGAGCATCAGCGCCTCCCACAATTCCCGCGAATCGCGGATCGGCACGCCCCATTCGGCATCGTGATAGGCGCGGTTGAGCGGATCGCTCACCGCCCAGGCGCAACGCGGCAGATCGTCGGTCATCGGCTTCCCCTGATCGTCTCGCCGATACGCACTTCGCCCAGCCCGAGCCAGTCCGCCATGCGGGCGAGCTCGATCGCCAGCCGCTCCTCGGTATCGCGCGGCGCATGCGGTTCCAGCGTCACCCGGTGCGCGAGCAGCCGGCCGGCCTGGCGATCGGCCTTGAGGTCGACGCGCGCGGTGAGCGCCTCGTCCATCAGGAAGGGCAGCACGAAATAGCCATGGGTCCGCTTGCCGGCCGGGACGTAGATCTCGATCCGGTAGCGGAAATCGAACAGGCGCTCGGTGCGGGCCCGTTCCCAGATCAGCGGATCGAAAGGGGCCAGCAGGGCGTCGCCGCGCACCCGGCGCGGCAGGCGGGCATCGCGGTGCAGCCAGGCCTTCTGCGTCCAGCCCTTCACCTGGACCGGGATCAGCGTGCCCTCTTCCTCCAACTCGGAGACGGCGCCCTTCGCCTCTTCGGGCCTGAGCCGGAAATAATCGCGCAGGTCGGTCGCGGTCGCCACGCCGAGCGCACGGGCGCTGCGCTCGATCAGCACGCGCTGGGCGGTCGCGGCATCGGGCGCGGGCAAGTCGTAGACCGCGCGCGGGATCACGCGCTCGCTCAGGTCATAGACCCGCTCGAAACTGCCGCGCCGCGTGGCGGTGGTGATCTGGCCCGACCAGAACAGCCATTCCAGCGCGAGCTTGGTCTCGCTCCATTCCCACCAGCCGCTTTTCGAGCTGCCATTCTCGAACTCGGACGCGGCGAGCGGCCCTTCGCCGGCAATGCGGTCGCGCACCGCCCTGGCCTCGGCGTTGCGTTCGCGGGCGAACAGGCGGAGCTGGCGCCAGCCGATCTCGCCGCGCTCGGCCCGGGCCATTCGCCAGCGGAAATAGGGATGGAGATCCACCGGCAGCAGCGAAGCCTCGTGCGCCCAATATTCGAAGAGCCTGCGCCCGCGCCGCGGCCCCCAGGCATCGCGCTCGAGCAGGGTCCGGTCATACCCGCCCAGCCGCGAAAAGGCGGGCAGATAGTGCATCCGCGTCAATACGTTGACGCTGTCGATCTGATGGAGGCCCAGCCGGTCCACGGTGCGGCGGAGGTGCGCGGCCCCCACATTGCCGGGCCGGCGCGCGCCGAAGCCCTGCGCCGCCAGGAAGATGCGGCGAACCTGCTGCGGCGAAAGCGTTTCCCCCGCGTTCATGGCGTGGTGAGCGCCGCGAGGTCGGCCGGCAACAGCTGCTTGAACAAGGCGAGCACCCGCCTCCCCTCGGCAGGCGGCAAGGTGATCGCATGGCGCACCGCCGCGGCGATCAGCGTCATCACCAGCTGGGCATAACGCTCGATCGCCGCCGGGCTCGCCCCGCCCGCGATCGGCCGCACCGCCTCCGCGAGCAGGCTGGCGAGGAAGGCGCCATCCTCCTCGTCGAGCTTCTGCAGGGCACGATCGGCCTGGGTCGCCTGCCAGATGTCGCGCATCATCGGTTCGTCCATGAACATGCGATAATAGCTGTCGACGATATCGCCCAGTGCCGGATGCAGGTCCGCCGCGCTCTTCACGGTGGCAAGGTCGCGCGCCACACAGGCGCGGCCGATCGCGTTGCAGCGCTCGGCCAGCGTGCCGATGATCGCCGCCTTGTCCGGGAAATACTGATAGAGCGAGCCAAAGGGTATGCCGGTGCGCTCGACGATGTCGCTCATCCGAAAGGCGTCGCTGCCCTTCTCCGCCATGACCGCCGCGGCGCATTCCAGGATGCGCTCGAACCGCTCGCGGCTGCGCTTCTGCGTGGGCACCATCCGCGCCCGCGCCGCGGACGGTGCCGCCTCCCGTTCCGTCCCTGCCGGCCTTCGCCCCATTCCGCTTCCCGTCATGCCCGCTTGACGAGTCAAATACGAGATATTATCGGGTTTAGCAAATACGATATATTCTCGTATTCAATCGAAGGGCCTGGATCATGCGAACCTTTCTCGTTCCCGGACTGCTCTGGTTCTCGGCAATCGGCGCCGGACTGATGGCCGGGGTCTATTATGCCTTCTCGACCTTCGTCATGGCGGCGCTTGGCCGGATTGCCCCGGTCTCGGGCCTGGCCGCGATGAACGCGATCAACGTCGACATAGTGCGCTCGTCCTTCCTGCCGCTGTTCCTCGCGACCACCGTCGCGGCAGGACTGATCGCGGTGGCCGGCGCGCTGCGCTGGGGCGAGCCGGGAGCGCCGGCGATGATCGCGGGCGGCACGATCTATCTGCTCGGCATGTTCGGCGTGACGATGTTCTTCAACGTGCCGCTCAACGACGCATTGGCCGCGGCCGGCGACGGTCCCGGCGCGGCCGGGATCTGGGCGCGTTATCTCAAGGAATGGACGATGTGGAACCATGTCCGCACCCTGAGCTCCGTCATCGCGCTTGGACTGTATGTCGCGGCGCTGGTGCAGCGCTAGGGTCAAGATCCAATCAGGAAATACCGTTGCCCCCGCCTGCGCGGGGATGATGATATCCGTTGATTGAGGCGGTGACCTAGCCCCCGACCTCACTCCACTCGATTATTTCGAGCGGCATAACCGCTTGATCTGCCTGGCCGGAATATTTCCGGCCGGCACTACATCGTCAGACAAGCCGTCAAGAAGTACCGCTTTTTGAAAACATTGGATTTTTCGCTCAATCACGAGAAATCGCGGTTTCGCCGTCTATCGATCGACACGTAGCACCGATCATAGCCATGAACCAACGGTTCACGGCTATGATCGTGGCTGGATTCCGCCTGCGCATGCGTCAACGCAGCCGGCCTGACGATAATCTCACCACGCCCGGTGCGCAGCCTTCGAGACATCTTCCCACGCTTCCCAGGTTTTCATCCGCTCGCCGTAGACGTGACGGACCATCGGCAGATCAGTGCCCAGCATCAGTCGCAAAGGCGGATTGTCGGAATCCACGAGCTTGGCGATGGCCGGCCAGGTCGCCGCCGGATCGCCAGGCACCAAGCTTGTCATCGACTGAGCAACAGCGTCCCGGACGTCGTCGTAAGCCGCCATCGACTCGGCGACTTTCAGCGAAGTCCCGAAATCAGTCGCATAGGCGCCAGGCTCGATCATTGTCGTTCTGATTCCGAAGGGGGCAACCTCGGCAGCGAGCGCTTCGGCAAAGCCCTCGATGGCGAACTTCGTCGCTTCGTAGATCCCAAAGGTTGGAAAGGTGATCAGGCCGGCCACGCTCGAAACGGGAAGGATGTGACCGCTGCCTTGCGCGCGAAGAAAGGGCAAGGCGGCCTGGACGAGGGAAATCGTGCCCAGGACATTCGTCTCGAAGACAGCCCGAATATCCGCAAAGCGCGTTTCCTCGACCGCACCCATGATGCCGTAACCGGCATTGCTCAGAATGATATCGAGCCGGCCAAAATGCGCATGTGCCATTGCCACCGCCTCGAACACGGCGTCGCGGTCGGTGACGTCGAGACGCAACGGCAACACCTGGTCGCCATAGGTGCCGACCAGATCGGCGATGGCATCCGGATTGCGCGCCGACGCGGCAACCTTGTCGCCGCGCGCGAGGGCTCCTTCCGCCCAGAGGCGACCGAAACCGCGCGCAGCTCCCGTAATGAACCAGATCTTGCTCATGATGATTGTCCTTCGCGACACTATGACACTTTTAGTCTAAATGTCAGCTAGCATCATTGACATGAATGGTCAATATGTCAGAGTGTCAGGCATGAGTGATTCAGCAAGCACACGCCGGTCGCATATCGTCGGGGCGGCAACGTCGATATTCCTGCGCTACGGTTTCGGCCGGACGACGATGGCGGATATCGCCAAAGCCTCGGGCCTGACGCGGCCGACCCTCTACCTCACATTTCCAGACAAGGAATCCGTGTTCCGGGCCGTCGTCGAAGCGATGGTCGACGAGAAGATTGCGCAGATCCGAACCGGGATCGCGGGCTTGCCGACGGTCGATGAGAAGCTGCTCTATGCATGCAATGCCTGGGCAACCGAAGGGTATGAGCTGATGCAGGCCCATCCCGACGCGCGCGATGTCTTCGACCTGGGCTTCAAAGCCGTCTGCAGTGGCTACCAGGTTTTCGAAGATCAGCTGGCCGACATCCTGGGGAACGCGGTTGACCGATCGGCTCTCGATCTGTCGTCGGCGGATATTGCCCGGTCGATTGTCTATGCCCTCAAGGGCTTCAAGGATATTGCGACCGACAGCGCAGACCTCCGGACCCTGATCGCCACGCATGTCGCAATCGTCAGCGCCGCGCTGGTCAAGGCGCCTTGATGGGGAAGGCAGAGAGATTGCGCGGCGTTGGGTCGGCCGACCTCATTCCCACTCGATTGCCTCAATGGCCAATAAATCATTGATATAATTCACAAATTATACCTTCGCCGAGTCCGTGCCCGGCACACAAACCGTCAAAAATCTACGCTTTTGATTTCAAACGATTTTTCCTGAAGAAATTTTTTGCAAGGCTTCGCCATCTATCGCTGTCGATCGCCCCATTCCGACGCCTTGGATCGCAGTTGCCTTCGTAGCGGCGCTCCAAAGATACCGTCACCGCCCTAACGAACACTCGTGGGAAATGCGAGCGTCAGCCTTGCGGGGAGTACGTCAATAATAGGCAGGCGGCCGAAAGTCGTGATCGTCGTCCTCGGCAAACAGCCGGCTCTCCTCAAGCCGACGCTCAAGACCATCTGCCGACAGCGCCAACTCGCGACGCGCCAGCTTTTCCTCCGCAAACGTCAAAAGAACCGCAATCCTTGCGGACGCATCCGCTTCCAGCTCGGCGCGCAGCGATGAGACAAGGCGCCGCAGCCGATCGAGCGAGGCCATTTCCTCCAGCAGGCTGTCGAGCGCCTTGGACCGGCGTTCGTCGATGTGTTTCTGGCGAAGGACACTCTCGCGACGCTGCCGTTCTTCCTCGCGCTGGCGCGCATCCGAAAGCACGAATTCTTTCGCGAGATAGGTCATCGGTTTCGACCAGACGAGATCGTAGAATTCTTCGCGCGTGAAGGTTCTGGACATGCACGGCTCCTGCCTTGCTCAGGTTGCACTAATGCGAGAGTCCTGATGCTTGCTCGGGCCACCGCGACGATCTTGATGCGCGATCACGATCGTTACTAGACCTTGTTGAAGTCGGGCGGATGTTATAAAACCTCGGATGCCATGGATAAGTCTCCGAGGAAATATAACACATCTGAGACCCAAGGGGAGCGGGCGCGAAAGCTGCTCGCCCAGCATGGCATGATGCGCATTCGGGAGCTCGAAACCGAAGGTATTGCGGCTACCACGATTGCTCGCCTGCTGTCTGACGGAACGGTGATGCGGCTGTCGCGGGGCCTGTATCAACTCGTCGATGCCGAGATAGACGCCAATCATGATCTCGCGGAGGCCGCGAAACGCGTGCCGAAGGGCGTCGTCTGCCTCACCTCCGCCCTAGCCTTTCATGAACTGACCGATCAGATGCCGCGAAAGGTCTGGATGGCGATAGGGCATAGGGACTGGACACCCGCCGATCACGGGCCACGCCTCAAGGTGGTGCGGATGTCAGACAGCCTGCTGCGATCGGATGTCGAGACGCATATGATCGAGAATGTCGGCGTTCCGATGTTCACCATCCCGCGGACGCTGATCGACTGCTTCCGTCATCGAAAATCCGTTGGGATCAATGTCGCGGTCGAGGCGCTGCGCGAGACGCTCAGGCAGCGCAAGGCGACACCGGCAGTCATCGCGGAATGCGCGCGCAAACGCGGTGCGTGGTCGGTGATGGCACCGTATCTCGAGACACTCACGCTCGATGGTTGAGAAACGCCCCAACCTGGGCGCCTCGGTCCGTGCGAAGCTGCTCAACCAATCGCGAGCCTCCGGTCAGCCGTTCGACCTCATCCTTGTTCGCTTCGCGCTGGAAAGGTTGCTGTATCGCCTGAGCATCTCCGCTCATTCGGAGCGGTTCATCCTCAAGGGGGCAATGCTGCTCACCACCTGGTTCGATGATCCACTTCGTCCAACGCGCGATCTCGACCTGCTCGGGTTTGGCGATCCGGATCCGGACGCGATGCAAACCACATTTGCCGAGATTTTTGCCATAGAGGTCGATGACGGCATCCTGTTCAACAGCGATGCCTTGCGTGTCGATCGCATCCGAGAAGCACTCGACTATGGCGGTGTCCGCCTCCGGACTATCGCCGATGTCGGCGGTGCGCGTGTGCCGGTCGCGATTGACGTCGGCTTCGGGGACGCGCTCGAGCCCGGTGTCGAAGTGCTCGACTATCCGACGCTGCTCGATCAGCCAGCGCCGAAGCTCCGCGCCTATGCCCGAGAGACAGTGATAGCCGAGAAGTTTCAGGCGATGGTCGCACTCGGCCGCGCGAACTCCCGCATGAAAGACTTCTACGACATCTGGCTGCTCGCCACGAGCTTTTCGTTCGAAGATGACCGGCTGGCCCGTGCGATCAGGGCGACGTTCGAGCGCCGCGAGACGATCATCCCGGAACAGCTTCCGGACGCCCTCACTTCCGATTTTGGTGAGGATCCCGCCAAGGTGCAGCAATGGGAGGCGTTCAAGCGCGATCTCGGCGCCGACCCAGGCAGCTTAGCCAGCGTGTGTGCTGCCCTCGCATCCTTTCTTGGTCCAAGGGCCGCAGCGGCCCGCGCGCTATGACCAATCCGGCCGCTGTCTTGACCATGTTGCGCCCTGCCGCCTCGGGTGAGCACGCCAATGGCCGGTGATTGGACGGACGAGCAGAACGATGCGATCGTCACGGACCATTTTTGCAATGCTCGCCGCCGACATCGTCGGGCGCGCATACAGCAAGGCCGAACATAACCGTCGCCTTCAGGCCATGATCGGCCGGCCGCGCGGCTCGATCGAATACAAACATCAGAATATCAGCGCCGTGCTCAAGGGCCTCGGTGAAGACTGGATTCCGGTTTACAAGCCGGCCTTCAATTTCCAGGCTTCGCTGGTCGATGCTGTGGTGCGCTGGCTCCAGCATCATCCGGCTTGGCTCGCACCGGCCGTGCGGATAGCGATGGGGCCATCACCGGCAGCGCTTCGGGAGGAGGCAATGTTGTGGATCGGCCCGCCACCGACGCACAGCAACGCGCCGCCGCCCGACGAACTCGAGCAGATGACCGCCATCGCCCGGAAGTACGATGTAGCAGAGCGTGATGCCCGCAATCGGGCTCTGGGTCGGGCCGGCGAGGAGCGCATCCTCGCGCATGAACGCGCCAATCTACTCGCAGCCGGCCGAACCGATCTCGCCGAGCGCATACGCTGGGTGTCGCATGTAGATGGTGACGGGGCCGGCTATGATATCCTGAGCTTCGACACGGACGGCAGTGATCGGCTGATCGAAGTGAAGACCACGAATGGCTGGGAACGGACACCGTTTCACATCTCTCGCAATGAGCTTGCGGTTGCCGAGGAGCGCCGCGCCGACTGGCGGCTGGTCAGGTTATGGAATTTTTCGCGGGAGCCGAAGGCGTTCGAACTGCGACCACCGTTGGGGACGCATGTGTCGCTAATGGCGACCAGCTTTCAAGCAAGCTTTTTGTAGCGGCGGTGGCCTCGTGGGTTCGGAATTCAAAGGAGGACATTCGCGGGTGTGTCCGCCCATAGAAATTAGCCCATTCGTTCATGTTCGCGAATACCGCGCGCTAGCGGCCTCACCTCGTACGAGAGTATTCCCGCGTCGCGAAAAATCGCGACGGAAATTTTCTATAGGGCGTCCCTCGTCGCCATTTGCGGTTATGTTGCCCCTTACGATCCGCCTCCCGATTGGCCGCCGAACGACATTTGGCCGTAAGCGGGTATGGCTCGAAGATCAGCATCGGATGGAGTTCGAGCGTTGAGTGGTCGGGGGGACGGGATATCGTTGAAGGCGCGGGGCAAGAAGCCGCTCAGCAGCCTGAACCGCACCCTCCGCGACCAGTTTAGTGATGCGCCGAGGGCATTCCTAATCCGACGGCTATCTGACCTTATCATCGAAAAGGCCCCATCAGCCTCCGACAAGTTGGTAGCCGCCCTCGCTGAGCACCTCGCCACCAACCCCGCAAAACCGTTCGACTGGGACGGATCGGATGATATCAGCATCGACATCAAGCTTACCGGCGACGACCTGATGCCGGCTTTCGAGGCCGCTCTCAAATTCGCATCTGAAGAGCTGCCTGAGATTATTCCTAAAGCGCTCGCGAGCGCCGCGGAGGTCATCGTCCGGTCGCTCCGAGCCGACTGGCCGGCGCAGCGAAAACACGACCAAATGATCATGGCGGGGTTCTCCGCCAACCTGCACGACCGCTGGGGCGATGCCTTTGCGACACTCCGGATGATGTACACGATCTCAGTCGAGATCGGCGGCGGCATTGCAGCCGCTCGCCGCCGGTCGCGCGCTAGGCGCAAGCCTGTGCTTAACGACACTATGCTGCACCTGCACGCGAGGGCCTGTCAGGTGGTGTTCGAGATCATCACTCTGATGGAGAACGGTCTTGCGGATGGCGCGATGGCCCGTTGGCGGACGCTTCATGAGATCACGGTCGTTGCGACGATTTTAGCGGAGCACGGCGAGGAACTGGCGATTCGATACAGGTCGCACGCGGCCATTGAGTCGAAACGGGCGATGGACCGGTTTGTCTTATCGTACGAGCAGCTCGGCTACGCGCCCCCTACGAAACGGGACATCACCGAAACCGATCGGAAATACCAAGCGTGCCTCGACCGCTTTGGCGACAACTTCGGATCGGAGTATGGCTGGGCGGCGCAGCATCTCGGACTCAAAAAGCCACGGCTCGTCGATCTCGAAGTCGCCGCAGGTAAAAGCGCCATGCAGTCCTACTACCGGATGGCCAGCTACAACGTGCACGCAGGAGCCCGCGGCATCGACTTCCGGCTCGGCCTTCTTGACGGCAGCAACACCCCTACGGCACTGGCCGGCGCTAGCAACGCTGGCTTTCTAGATCCGGCGCGGAACACTGCTTACGACTTGGTGCTCATCACGACGCTTTTGTCGTCGGGCACCACACGGTTCGATCGGATGCTCGAGTGGCAAATCTTGACGCAGCTAAGGGACGAGCTCCTGCAACAGCTCGATAAGGCACAGCGTGCGCTCGAGCGCGCGCACCGCGCTCAACTCAGGGCGGAGCGCGCGACGCGATGAACCATTTCCAGACGCTCGCGCCTTCTTCTAAGCCCCCCGATCCGGCAGATCGTTCATGTTACCGGGCCGTCTATACGAACGGCTCGCTTTAGGGCTTTTCTGCCGTGCCGGAACGCTACGTCGAACGGCCGTTTTTGTAAGGAACCGAATATCAATGTTCGCCTAACCGGCATAGTTGGATGATAAAATGTGGGCCGACAGCTAGCCGGCATGTTCGGCGCGCATACTGCGGGAAGGCCGCCCGCAGGGGCAAAATCTCTACATCTCATGCGCAAAGATCGCCGATCTCGCGTTCGATGAGCCTAAAACGCTCCTTAACCTCGTCACCCGCATAAAAAGCAAGCATGTCTTCCTTGGTGAGGGTTCCTTCGGCGAGGAACTTGATAAGGTAGCGCTGATTGAATTCAGCGAGAAGGATCCCCTTCTCAATCTGCGCGAGGATCTGTTTCATATTGTCGATATTGGCGGTAACGAGGTGCTTCACCAGCGCCATGTCGCGCGCATCTTTGATCAGCCGGTTCACGATGATCTTCAGGACATCGGTGTCGAGCTCGAGTGTCTTTGCGTTGAGCGCGATGTCGCGCGCGAGCATGTAGGCGATGGCGAGATTGCGATAATCGCCCTTCTGAGAGTCGATGATCGCGATCAGCCCGATACCGGGCAGGAACTTCAGGTCCTGCACGGCGACCAGGATACTGTTGTCGACGAGCGAGGCGTCGAAGACGATAATCCCGGCCTGGCCGTCGCGATTGGCCTGCGCTTCGAGGAGCTGGCTCCAGGCGGTGTCCGCCTTCTTGGTGAAGATGTCCTTGGTCTGGATGTCACCGAGGCGGATACTCTTGTCGAATTTGCACTCGATTGCGATCCGCTTGCCGCTGTCGCCGGCGAGATGGCAGACTATGTCGCCGGTCTTGTTGCGGCGGATCGTACCGGCGCGGTCGCCGGTCAGTTCGATCCGGTCACCGATTTTCTGCCGATCGAAAAACTCGGACAGAAAGTCGGCGATATCGGTCTCGGCGAGCACGCCCTTCACCGCGGACCGGTAGAACAGCTCCTTCTTCATGTCGAAGATGAGTTTCAGGCTTTCGAGCTCAGTCCCGAGCTCGTTCGCGGTTCGCGAGAGGAAGCTCGAAAGCCGATCCTCCATGAGCGCCAGAACACCGATGTAGAGCGCCTTGTGGAGCTGCTCGTCGCGATCAGCGGCGGGAAGCTTGTTGAAGAACTCGAACAGGATCTTGTTGTCGACCTCGAAGGCACCGAACTGAACGCGACTGTTTTTCTGATCGAGGCTGACGAGCGGCATCTTAAACCTTGCTGTAACGATAATGACCCTTGATGGACGCCGCGAGGAATTCCCCCTTCGATCCGGCCTGATCGAAGGCCTGCGCTATCTGCGGCGGCACCTCATAGTAATGATAGCGGCCGCCGTTGAGAAACTCGACCTCGAGCAGCAGCTGATCCTCATCATAACGGATCGCCGCGAGGTTCGACGAGGTGAAAGGGTTGAATTCCTGCCAGGCCATATGCATCATTCCTTTTTGGGTGGGGTATGGACCGGGTTCTGCTGGAGCCAGGTCTCGACGAAATAGCGGTAGTCCGCGGCAATATGGGTCTTCAGATTCCAACCGCCAGGCGTCATCGAATCCTCGGGCGCGACCTCGTCGCAGATCAGCGGATCCTGGCTGTCGGGACGACGGTCGCGGGGTGGCGCTTGGATCATGGTGCGCATCGGCAGCCGCACTGCTTCGCCCAAGATGATCGCCTCGCCGGTGCGCAGCACGGGCAGCATGCTGGTCAGACCCTCAAGATTGTCGGAGAGCGCGCTGGTTACATGCGAGCGATCGGTCGAATTGCTCAACCGCATCGCAAAAAATGTCCCGCACTGCGACAGGATCGTCGGGTTGATCTCAGCCGGGCGCTGGCTGACAATCATCGCGCCGATCCCATATTTGCGACCTTCCTTGACGATCCGCTGCGTCGCGATCGAGGCCGCGCTGCTTCCGTCGTCACCAAGGTAGCTATGCGCTTCCTCCATCACGACGAGCAGCGGGCGCTCGCGCCCGCCCTCGGAGAGATTCCGGGCCCAGAAAAGACCGTCATAGAGAACACGCAGGATGTTGCCGATGATGTCGTTCGTCACCGTCGAGGGGATGCCCGACAGGTCGAGGATCGTGATCGGCTTGTCGCTGCCAAGCCAATGCCCGACCAGATCGGCAAGCGTCTTGGTCGTCTTGCCATCGAGGCCGGGATGCCAGTCACCCGCCTTCAAAAGAAAGTCGTATCGGGCAACACGCAGCCGTGCGCCCAGCGCTTCAAGCGGTCCTCGGATGTTGAGGACGTCCGGGAGGGCGTTGACTTTGTCGGGATCGCCCGCGACGTTCTTAAATTTGCGGAAACGGGGCGGAATGCCCGCCTGCGCGTCGCCAATCTGCTTCACGCCCGTCGCATCGAGCTCATAGGCCCAGGTCGCCGGGTCATTGGGATTTGCGCCCGCTACGTTGTGATACGTCCCGAAGTCCCGACAATAGAGATCATACCAGAGCTTGTTGAGCGAGAAGGGCACCGGGCTGTCTGCGGTGATGCTTGCCGGGTCGACGCCGACGATAGGCTGGGCGGCGAGACTCGCAATCTTCGCAGCGAGGATTTCCTCTAGGATGATGTTCCGGGCCTTGCCATCGGGAGGGAGGCTCCCGAACGTCACCCGTAGCAGCTCGTCGAAACTCAGCGCCCAGAAGGGAATGCAAAGCCGGTGTTCGTTGGCGTAGCGGGAATCAGGACTGATCTTGAAGATGTTCGCGCGATCGCCGAGCGCCTTGCCATATTCGCCGTGGAGATCGAGCACGACGATGCGCGCTGACGGGAAGCGGCTCTCGTCCGACAAGACATTCAAGAGCCCTGCGACCGTCGTCGATTTGCCCGAACCGGTTGTCCCGACCACGGCGCTGTGACGGGTCACCAGCTTGTTGACGTCGACTAGCGCATCGATCGACTCGCTGCCCGCGACATGACCGACGCGGACGAGGTGGTTCTGCTTGTCCGACCGGCCATAGATCGCTCGAAGATCGGCCTCGGAGACGAGATGGACTTCGTCCTCGAAGGTCGGATATTGCGAGATACCACGCTGAAACCGGCCCGACCGATAGCCCTCGCCGATCAGTTGAACCGTCATCCAGCGCAGGCCATTCGGCATAGAAAGCGCCGCCTTTTCGGGGACCGCACTTGCTCCCACCTGCGAGACGATGCCGTAGAGATCGACATAACCGACCGGGATTTTGACGAAGCTACCGATCTGGCCGATCTTGTGCCCTTGGCCGTGAACAAAGCTCAGGCCCGAGAACCGATCCGACGTCAAGGTGACGCTGACCGACGTGCCGCTGACGTCCTGAACCGTTCCGATGACGGTCGCCCGGTCGGCGATGTCAGGCCGGATCATCGCTCGTCCCGTCACCGGAGAGACCACGCAACAGCGCGCCGAGCGCGGCGAAGTCGCCGAGCCGCACGGTGACCTTGTCGCCATCCTTCACAAGGATGCTGGGCGGCAGCACAAGATCATCCGCGCCATCGCCTGTCCAATCGCCGAGTGTGCGACCGACAATGGCCTTGTTAAAACCCAGCAGGCTCAGATTCGGGGTCGCTAGCGCGCATTGGCGCGCCAGCGTGTAGCTCTCAGCCTCTAGGTCTCCATGAACGAAGGCAAAGACATGCGCGGTCGGGTTCGCCTCAAGGCTGCGGCATATAACGTCGTTGATATGCTCGTCTGCGAAGGAATAGCCGCAGATGAATAGTAGCGACGACGGCGCAAGTAGGAAGGCCTTCAGTCGGTCGAGCATCGCGAGATAAGGCATCTTGCGACTCTGGTCATATTTGAGGTGTGACGGATAAATTAGATAGCTCTGCTGGTCGGTTTTCTGGTCGGTTCGAACGACGTCCGTCTCATTCTCTAGGCGCCAGTTCAGAGATCCATGAATCTTCCAGAGCCGGGTCCACCGCGGCGGCAATAAGCCCTCATCCTCAACAGCGCCGAGATCGAAGAAAGCTTTCCGGGCCCCAATGAAACCGTCAAAATAGGGCGCGGAGCTTTCCTCGAGCGCCTGCTCCATCAATAGATCGTAATTGGTGGTGAAGAGATGGGCGGGCCGCTCACGCCGGATCGAGCGACTCCAGATTGCGAGATTGTGATAAGGGCTGTCCTTCGCCGGAAGGGCACGGGTGACTTCCTCTGAGATTACTTTGCAGACCTCCGCATCCAGAATTCTGAGCTCAGCTTCCGTAAGGCCGCGGACATTTCCGATGCCAGCGACACTCGCGAACACGCGGATACGGCTGAGGATGAGCTCGATATTGCCGCTGTTGCCGCCATCCTCCTTCACGATCTGAACTAACTTGTCCCAGCTTGTGGGGTTTGCGGGATCCTCGCTGGACAGCGTCTTGGCGATCACCTTCGTCAATCCGGCCACGTCCCAAATCAGCGGGTCGGTAATAGTTTTTCCGTCCTCCTCACGCTCATTGACTCGGATCGACAGTGGGCAGCCCGCTCCCAGGAAGAAGCCGATTGGTTTACGGTTCTGCGACAGCGCCTGCTGAATGAAGCTGATCTGTCGAACCGGATCATGTTTGTGCATTTTGCCCCCTAACCAGCGTTCCCTCCCTGGTCCGACATAGGTAGTCCCTGATCGCCTCCCCGAACAGGCCAGGAATGTCGGGCGCCCCGAAGGCGAGCGACATGGTACGCTGGCGTGATCGTTCATAGTCGCAGCGCGCGACCTTCCTCAATTTTGCTATCGCCATCATTCGGTGAATTCTAATTCCTTAGCGGCGCTCAAACCTTTCACTGGACGCCCGCCATCGTTTTTCAGCGTCCTTCGAGATGCCGCATGATCGCGGCGAACCTTCTCGAAAAGTCGTACTTCCCGTAGCGGCCAAGCTGTTCGACTGCATGGCGGATCGCTTTTGGAACCTGCTTGATCACCGTGACATGCCCCGTGCTGTTGATCAAAAAGCCGAACGTGCGATGGACCATGCGGTCGTCAGCCTTCCTTCCCTTGTCACTTCGATGCATGCGCGCTTTTACGTATCCGGCAAGGACCAAGTCGGTCTTACCGAGAAAATCCAGAAGAAAGGCTTTGTCGGCGCGCAGCCACTCCCCGCCGCCCCCATCCTCACCGGACCACAGATTTGGTCCACCCCAGGCTTCTCCGACAAAGGCCGAGCGCGCCCCGTCGAGCCAGCACCGCCCAGCTTCATCGGCGCGAGCGATGCCGTGTATGTCGCGTAACCACGCCCCCGGTGACGGGCGACCTTGCGAGCTTGCCGCAGCGAACGGATCATATCGGTCGAGCGAACGATCGGAATAATCGCGAGTCTTTATCCAGCACCGGATCGAGGATCCATAGCCGGGGAATTCGTGGCGGTTGTCGCGCTCCTCTTCTAGGTTTGGGAGGCCACGATGAAAGGGGTCGATCAACATGGCCGCCAGGAGCGCGCCCCTAGCGATTATCGACGGCGCCAGCAGGCTGGACGCGCTCATATTGTTGTGGTCGGAGTTCAGCCAATGACCCGCCACGACCAGCCCGCGACTTCCGATCTCGCGATCTGCAATGCCGATCGCACAGCTCAAAAACCGCTCGTCATCCGCATCATAGATACTGGTGCGGTCGCTCTCCGGCATCGGGATCGAGGCGCCGACGTCGAGTGGCGTAAGATCGGTCCACTCGGACAGCCAGGAATCGTCGCTGCGTGACGGTCCGATGCTCCTGAGGAAGCCGCCCCAGTCGTCACCATGATATTCGCTACGGCTGACCGGCCGTGTCGCGAGCATTTCTCCTGCCGCGATCTGGAGGGCATGCCACGCGAGATACCCGCCGTAGCGGTCCTTTTCGGGTGGGTAACCGCCAGACCAGCTGCTCGACCGATCATTCTCATAATGAGGATGGGGGCAGGAAAACATGGAACGGATGTCGGGATCATACTGGCGTATGATCTCAAGCACGCGTCGACGGATCTTCCAGGGCTCCTCACGAAACAGCCGGGCAACGGATGCGACCTGATATTTCTGGAAGTCATAGTCGAAAGAGAAATGATCGTCGGGATCGCGCTCGCCTTCTGGTGGCACGTCATGCGCGTCGAAGTAGAATCGTTTCCCTTTATAGATCGGCAAGGTTGAGCGATTGGCTTTGAAAATGGCCTGTTCCTCGCTCGCGCGCTCCGTTTTCGCCAGTGCCCGCAGGCTGTGGCGCAGCGCGATAAGCGCCGCTTCACGGATGGCAGGATGCGGAAAGCCGGCGCTGAGCGCGATCGCCTTTAGGAACGCCCTGTGCTTCACCACGCGGTCGGGGTAGTCGCGCGCGATCCGCGCGAGGCCCAGCAACAGCCATTGCTTTGAGTTGAAAACGAACAAAGGAATTCCGGGATCGGAGCAGGCGCCACCATCTCGGTCGAAACATGCCACGACAGCATCGACCACATCGAAGCGGTCGAACCGCGCCAGCTCATACATGGCGTGGGTCGCGCGCCAGCGCATAGCAGCCTGCGGATGGCCGAGCCGTATCCAAAGCAAAGCCGCCGCGCTTTCAGCCTCGCCGGACGTTCCTGCGAAACGTTCGCGCCATGGCCCATCCCCAATATCGTCGGGGATCGTGTCTGCGACGCGACCGAGAATATGTTCGAGCCCCGCTCCAAGGGCTGCCTGGCTGACACCGGGCGCGACCTCGGCGGACAGGGATAACCAGTCCTCGCCTGAGAAGTTGAGAGCATCGGGGCCAAGCCGCTGCACCACCAGCGCGGCGATCTCGGCTCGCCCGAGGCCGAACAGTGAAGTTATTCGACGCCATGACCGGATAACTTCCCAGCCCGTGCCGGCGAGTTCCTCGGGGTGATGCGCTATGAGATTCCGTGCGATGTCAGGCAGCAGTTCAGCGATCGCCGGCGATTGCTTAGACCAGTCTGGCAGAACGGGCTCCAGCGCTGCCAGCTTGTCGGCAAGGTCGGGCCCAGCGACAGACGCGAGCACCCTCAGCAGCGCGAAGCGATCGTTCGGCCGATTAGCACGCGAGACCAGGGCCTCAAGGACCCGTGCCGGCCATTGGTAGCCTTTGCCTTCAGAGGCGAGGATGGCCGCGCTGATGGCGTCGAGGTCATGTAGCGCGATCTGGGACGGCACCGGTTCGCCAGAGCGGGAACCGCGTGAAGGCGGCGCGTCGTCCACATCCGGTTCGGCGCGCAGCCCCTGAAGACGCCCCAATGCTCGACTGTTCGCCGGCAGATAATTGCGCGCCAGCCGACGCAGGCCGCCAATCACCCGCGTATCCGGTGAAAGAGCACTCTCGCGATCGATCTCGCGCAGCAGGATTTCGAACAGGCGTTCGTGATGACAGCTTGCGAGCCCTGGAAGTATCGCTTCCGCCAGCCGGTCAAGCCGTGCGCCTTTGGTCCCTTTGTTCGGTGCCAGGCAAACGAGCGCCGCAGCGATGTCGGAGGACAATTTGCCCGCGCCGGTGAGCGAGCGAAGCATGGGCGCAAGGGTGAAGGAAAGAGCCGCGGTATCTCGATCATCGAGACGGGAAGCTGTGGCCAGCATGCCAAGGCCGAGTACACCGTGGAGCGCCTGGGACCATTCGAACCAAGGATAACGGTCCGCATCGGAGAACTGCAACTCGAAGATGCGCGGGAGCGTGTGCGCAGCCTTCGCGCTGAGCGGCGGCCCGTGAAAATGCGGCGCGAGTTGAAGAAGCGAGTTAGCGCGCTCGAAATCGTCCGCACCCAGTGCCTCAGCGAGGTCGAGCCCGCGCCGGAAATAGACCGCAGCATCGGCGGATGACGTTCTCCAGACAGCCCGCGCCAAACGACCATATTGGCTAAGTCGCGCCGACGTTTCCGCCAACTTGACGATGCGGCTTTCGGTGGATGCGGCTAGCAGCATGACGGCCTGATGCAGGTCGGGATTACGAGACAGGCATTCGATCGACCAGATCAGGGGATCGATCGGCATATCGCGCGCATCGGCCAGCAACGTCGCCAGGCGAAGGGCCGTTTCGGCGTTGAGCGCCTGGAGTACGGTCCCGCTCAAGAGGAGCGAGAGGCCAGCGAGGCGTGCAATGAAGACCGCCCCGTCTCGGAACGGATATTCGCCTGCGGTGCGGACATCCTTTTCGAGCGCATCAAGCCAGTCATCGATGATGGCGCCGCGCGCGGCAGGTACCGCCACGATCAAGGCGCGCACGCGCTCCGCATAGCCAAGGGCTGGTCGGACCCGATGTTTAAGTAGACGAATTTCGCGCTCGTACCGGTCTCGTCCGTGGGCGCTGTACTGCGCGGTCCGCCTCCTCTTGCCTCGCGCACCTGAAGACTTGCGCGTCTTTCCTTCGAGCCGCTGCGTCAGCTCGCGCTCGAATGTAACGGGTCCTTTGGTACGCAAGCTCTTGGGCACTAGCTGAAGCAGTTCGGAAGGGGCGATATCAATGAGGGCGGTATGCCGGCGTTTGAGAGCAGCCTCCAAGCCTGCCGCCACGACAGCGTGCACCGGCGCCATTTCGGACATTCGAAACTCTTCGAACGCAAAGACGGTATTGGCGCGCCCGTCGAATGAGCCCCGGATCGTCACAGCGTCGGCGCGACGGCCCAGATCAAGGGCGCGCATACCAGCCACGAGCAAGGCTTCTAGCGGCAGCGCGTCATCGCCTGAGTTGGGCGTTGATGCCAGCCGGCGCACAAAGGCTCGCTCTCGGTCGGGATTGCCATCCGACTGCATCAGCGCAGCTGCAAAAGCACCTCGGATCGCGAGTGGGCAGCGCAAAAGCTTGTGGCGCGCGAGTGCCATATTGGGCGCGTCCCGGCCGCCAGCAGCATGGCGATCGCCAAGCTCCAGCGCTTGGAGAACGATGTCATAGGCGAACTCATCTCCATTGGCACTGAGCCAAGAGAAAATGCGGCGATCTTCGCCGATCAGGAGTTCGACATAGCTGAATCCGGCGCGATCCATATCTGACGCGCGATAATCGCCGTAGTCGTCGCGATGTGCTGCGCGGTGACGATGCCAGTCGATCGAGCGCGTCGCATGACGTTCAGCCTCACCGAACTCGCCCGCGAACGCATAGGCCAGGGCCAAAGCCGAGTGGCGGCCACCAGGCCAGCCAGCCTTGGTCGCGAAGAGGCGGCGCTGGGCCTCCTGATCACCTGAGATCGCGACCAGATCGGGATGCTCGTACAGGAAACGGTCGGCGCGTTCGTGACCGGATGCTACAAGCGACGCCTCGAGCGACAGCCTGAACAGATCGTCGGTCCGGCCAGCCCGAGCGGTAGCCTGCAGCGCAGCCACGATCCGGGCCAGCCGGATCTCCTGTTTCCCGATCTCGCTGGATCCAGCGGGGAGCGCTGGATCGAAGGCGAGTGCAACGAGCTCGTCCACCTGCCCAGTCGCCGTCAGCACCTGTGGCAGCGCACGGGCCGCATAGTCAGACAGCGACTGCCGCTTCGCCAGACGGTCGATCACGAGCCTGCGCGCATCGGGATCCTCTTCGGACATCTGCCGGATGAGCGTTTCCGTTGGCTCGTCGCGGAACATCAGCCCGTAGCGCGTACGCTCCAGTAACGGCGCCAGATCTGTCGCGAAACTCTCGATATCACCGGCCGTCAACCCTTGCGCCGCTGCCAATTCGTCCAGAGGGACCGGCGGAGGCAACATCGCCAAACCGGCAAGAAGGGCTCCCACCTCGGACTGCGTCGTGCCGCGCCGAACTGCCTCACGCTGTGCGGAGGCGATACGCTCCCTCAAAATCGATTCTAGTACGTCTCCGGGGTCGCCACTCGTGGGGGCTTGCAGGTCATAGGGCCGCCCAGCCGTCAGAAAGGCGACAAGGCAGCGGGGGTTACGACCTGAACGTGTAGACAACGCGACGACGTCGGCCGAGGTAGCCGACGAATCATGGGTCAGGATGAGCTCCCGGGTTTCCTCCGGCGTGAACAAAGGGACCGGAAAATCCTCGGTTTCGATATCCTTTTTCGTGAGGGCGAGACGACTTGTGCGGCACGACGCTATGGCGCGAACACCGTCGATCGGATCGATGCTGAGGCTCTTGAGGAGAAGATAGGCAAACGAGTTCGCGCCCGTGTCGCGTGCGGCAAGCGCGGCATGGTCGATGGCGTCGAGCACGAGTGCCACCCCGCCGTCAGGATCGGTCTGACGCAGCGCGGTCACCGCATCCTTCAATCTAAGCCGAAAGCCGCGAAGCAACGCCTCCTCCTGCGTCGATGGCAACAGAAGATCGCACAGGCCGCGCGCTGCCAGCAGGTTCGCGAGATGCACCAAAGTCCGGCTGGCGAGATGCCGGGGGTAAGCGGGCTCTCGCCACCTGCCGGCGCCAAAGCCGTCGAACAGGACGACGGCGTGGGTCTTGCTCAATCGCTCAGCGAGTGCCTGCATGAGCACGGTTTTTCCGACCCCGCCTTCTGCGTGAAGAATGAGGGGAAGCGACACCGCTTTGGCCTTGCCGACAATCTCGTCCAGCACGGGACGATCGATGATCGCGCCCACGTCAGGAAAGGCGTCGGCGGTCGGATAGAGATCGTCCTCATGATCAATCTCGAGTTCACCGAGGACAGTGACGCGCTCGACAATATTATCGTGCTGACCGGCAGAGCCCGCCTTTTCGCGCATGAGATGCTCGAGACCCCGTAGCCGGATGCGCGTTTGCGGATCGCCCGGGGCGCTCCAGTTCGCGATTTCCCGGCGCAGCCCTTTGCGCGCTTCCGTGAGACTGCCAAGCCGCCCGACGGCGACAAAACGCTGGAAGAACGCCCGGACATCGACGCCCGCCTCCGCAAATGCCAGGCGCAACTGTGCGGCCTGAGTGCCGGCATCGCCCGCTACGTCCGAGCCGGAAGCCAGCGCGGCAATGGCTTCGGTCAAATTCTCGTGAATTGGTCGGTTGGTGGCGAACTCATAATGTGCCCGCCCGGCGATCTCCTCGCCGAAGCGCTCGATCCGCTCGGCTTCGCCCTTCGCAAATTTCGCCAGGGTGGTCCGCAGATCGCTGGCGCGTAGTGGCGTCTGGGCGTTTGCAATGGAATATTTGAACTGGACGACTTCGATACGTTTCGCATCCGCAACCGTTCGACCGCCATAATAGCGCACCAGATCAGCGACTTCCGTGGCCGTCTGGCTGTGCAGGTCTTCGTCTTCGCGGCTGAAGCCCTCCATTGCGAGGGCAACGAGATCGGTGTCAGGCGGCAACAAGGCCAGCGCGCTTCGGGCAGCCCAAGCCTCGTGAAATTGATGGCCATCTCTGGAAGCTCGAACTGGATCTATTCGGGAAGCGTCGCGCGTGCCGATGTCCACCCGTTCCGTCCGCTTGCTCAAACTTGCCTCACAGCCTCATTGGGTTCCGATGATACCAACGCGGGATCGCTCGTTCAATCTTTGTTCCATCCTTCAGATGGACCTTATCGCGCGATTAGCATGGCTACGGTTCCGCCGGGTGAGCGCAGAAGCGAACAAGATCGACATCACATACTATGGGCCTGACGCTCTTTGGTTGGCGTGATGCACTTCAATTAATATTATGACCCCAATACGCAGTATTGGCCGATCGTCAGCCGACGGAAAGCGATGTATTGAGACGTTCGGCTATCTGCCGATTGCACTTCATAACCTTTGGCCCGATTTATCCACTAACCCAGACACGGGAGAGAGGGCTCAGTCAGCTCTTCCATTGATCGAAGGGGGAGTTGGTCGTCCCCGTTCAAAGTTCTGAACGGCAGAAATTCCCAGATCCGCTCCTTCTTCCAGTAATGAACGAACGGCAGTTTTCGGGATCGCAACGCCATCCTATGAACGTCTGATTATGGGGCGCGCAGCTACTATGATTTCCAATCATCGTTTCGAGCAAAATCAAGGAACTAGGAAAGAATACCGCCAGCGCCTCTCCCGGCCTTGCAGAGGCAGATAATACAGCGTTTACATATAGCTACGCCGGGAAAAATACCGTCAAGCAGGCTCATATGGCTGACGGCATAATTGTGAATGGTGGAAATGCGTTTCAAGATACCTCCATAAATACCGTCAAAGCCAACTTCAGGCTGGCTAATTTCAAAGCAGCAGTTTGTTATAATTCAACCACTTACGTTCAATTGACCATACGGCTCGCGACTACCCGCATCAAATCCGCAAACCATTGTAAAATCTGCGAAATTCTACGCCAGAACCGCCGATTGCCGCCGTTTCCCTACTCCCATTCGATCGTCCCCGGCGGCTTCGAGGTATAGTCGTACACGACCCGGTTCACGCCGCGCACTTCGTTGACGATGCGCGTCGCCACCCGTGGGAGGAAACCGCCCGGGAACTCGAACGCCTCGGCGGTCATGCCGTCGATCGAAGTCACGGCACGCAGCGCCAGCACCGCATCATAGGTGCGGCCGTCGCCCATCACGCCGACGGTGCGCACCGGCGTCAGCACCGCAAAGGCCTGCCAGATCGCGTCATAGAGCCCGGCGTTGCGGATCTCCTCCAGATAGATGGCATCCGCCTTGCGCAGGATGTCGCAGCGCTCCCGCGTCACTTCTCCCGGGATGCGGATCGCCAGGCCCGGCCCCGGAAAGGGATGGCGGCCGACGAACTGCTCGGGCAGCCCCAGTTCCCGGCCCAGCGCGCGGACTTCGTCCTTGAACAGCTCGCGCAGCGGCTCGACGAGCTTCATGTTCATCCGCTCGGGCAGGCCGCCGACATTGTGATGGCTCTTGATCGTCACCGATGGCCCGCCGGTGAAGCTCACGCTTTCGATCACGTCCGGATAGAGCGTGCCCTGCGCCAGGAAATCGGCGCCGCCGATCTTCCGCGCCTCTTCCTCGAACACGTCGATGAAGGTCTTGCCGATGAACTTGCGCTTGGCCTCGGGATCGGTGACCCCGGCCAGGCCGGTGAGGAACAGCGTCTCGGCGTCCACATGGACGAGCGGGATGTTGTAATGGTTGCGGAACAGGCCGACGACCTGCTCGGCCTCACCCGAGCGCATCAGCCCATGATCGACGAACACACAGGTGAGCTGGTCGCCGATCGCCTCATGGATCAGCACCGCGGCTACCGCGCTGTCGACGCCGCCCGAAAGCCCGCAGATCACCTTGCCGCTGCCCACCTGCGCGCGGATCTCGGCGATCTTGGTCTGGCGGAACTCGGCCATGGTCCAGTCGCCCTGCAGACCGCAGACATGGCGGACGAAATTGGCCAGCAGCTTGGCGCCGTCGGGGGTATGGACCACCTCGGGGTGGAACTGCATCGCATAATAGCGCCGCGCATCGTCGGCGATCACCGCGAACGGGGCGCCGGTGCTGTGCGCGACCGGGCGGAAGCCGGGCGCCAGGTTCGTCACCTTGTCGCCATGGCTCATCCACACCTGATGGTTCTCGCCCTCGTGCCACATGCCGTCGAACAGCACGCAGCCATCGTCGATCTCGATAAAGGCGCGGCCGAACTCGCCGCTGTCGCCAAGCTGCACCGTGCCGCCGAGCTGGTGCATCATCACCTGCTGGCCATAGCAGATGCCCAGCACCGGCAGGCCGCTGTCGAAAATCTCCTGGGGAACCCGGGGGCTGCCCTCGTCGAGCACCGAAGCGGGCGAGCCGGAGAGGATGATCCCCTTGGGCTGCATCCGGGCAAAGGCCTCGGCGGCGGTGGTGAAGGGCGCGATCTCGCTATAGACGCCCGCCTCGCGCACGCGGCGCGCGATCAGCTGGGTAACCTGGCTGCCGAAATCGACGATGAGGATGGAATCTGCATGCTGGTCCATGCCCAGCGCGCTTAGCCAGAACCGGCGCCGGGGGAAAGGCCGGCGCGCGATTATGCATAAGTTTATTCGCTGGGGTGACGGGGTTTGCCGATTGAGTCGCGCCCCAGGCACCGGCCGCGATCCGGCCGGCGATCTCGCCCAGGCGGCCCTGGGCAGTGTCGCTGGCCTTGTTGGCGAGCAGGATCACGGCCAGCTTCTTCTCGGGCCAGAGCATCATCGCGCTGGCAAAGCCCCAGGTGCCGCCCGAATAGCGCAGCTGGCGCCCGCCCTCGGGCAGCCGGGAGACGATCCAGCCAAGGCCCACCCAGCTCTGCTTGTCGAGCGTGAACCAACTGCCCTTGTGGCTGAGCGCCACCGCGGGATCGCGCTCGTCGAGCTGGAGCGCGGCATAGCGCAGCATGTCCGCCGCCGAATAGCGATAGCCGAACTGGTCGCGCGGCAGCACCGCGGCCACCCTGCCCTCGGCATCATGGCCGGTCGCGGCGTCCTTCGCCCCGAAGCCGAGCGGCCCCTCGATCTCGCGGGCCAGGATCCGGTCATAGGGCATGCCGTAGATCCGCTCGAGCGCCACGATGAGCAGCTGCGCGGCGACATTCGAATGGGCGACATTCTCGCCCGGCCTGGCGGCCGGCGAGACGGTGCGCAAGTCCTTCAGGAACTGCGCCCTGCCATAGGCCTTCAGCGCCTCGGCATGCTTGAAGCGGCCGGGATCGGGATCGAGCTTCGACAGGTCGGGCAGATTGTCGGGCAGGCCCGAGGTCATGCTGGCGAGATGCACCAGCCGCACCGGCTCGCCCTCGAACGCCAACCCCGGATAGGCACCATCCAGATATTTGCGGACGTCATCGTCCAGGCTCGCCTTGCCCGCCAGCACCGCGCGGGCAAGCAACAGGCCGGTCATCGTCTTGGAGATGGAACCGATCTCGAACGCGGTATCCTTGCCCGGCGCGCCGCCGCCCCTGGCGGTTTCGCCGAAGCCGTGGAAATGCACCTCGCCGTCGCGGAGCACGCCGATGGTCAGGCCGACGCCCTGCTCCTCGGCGAGGAACTTCTCCCCCTCGGCACGAACCGCGGCGTCGAACGTTTGCGCCGGCGCCGCCATCGGTGCCAGCACCAGCCACATCCCCAACAGCGCGCGCGACAGCATCCCCGGTATCTCCCCCGGCAGCGTTCAGAGCGACTGCAGCCCCTCGATCGTCACGATCGGGCTGCTGCCGCGGCGCAGGGCGCAGCGGAAACCATGGCTCTCCCGCGTGGTGTCGCGATAGCCGTCGGCCAGCTCCACCTGCCCCTTGATCACCCAGCTCTTGCCATTCCAGACGGTGCTGGTGACCGTGGAGACCTGGGCCAGCCGGGCATAGCGCTCGCCCAGGCTCTCCGCTTCCGCCGCGCAGCGATCGGCGGCCGCATCCTCGTCATAGAGCCCGTCGAACTGCGCGGAATTCGGCGCCGGCATCTCGGCAATCGAGCCGGTCGCGGGCGGCGGCGCCTCGCCATAGCGGCTGCCATCGACCGGGCCGGTATCGATCGGCACCCGCTCCTCGGCCGGTTCCGCGCCGTGCGACTTCTTCTTGCCGCTCGAGATCAGCGCGAGCACCCCGCCGACCACCAGGCCGCCGACGATCGCATCGCCCACGTCGAACTTGTCCTTGTGTTTCTCACGCGAAGGACGCCAGCGCTCCTGCGCCTGGGCCGGCATCGCCAGCCCCATCATCGCCACCGCCGCGATCCCGGCGCCCGCAAGCTTCAGAACACCCATGCCGCCCTCCGTTACTTTCACGAAACGAGAACTATGCACATCAGCCTGTCGCGTGGCTGAACCGATTTGCGACAAGGCGCCGTTCCCCCGAGAGAAGAACGGCGCCCCCTTGCCTATTTGCGCTTCACCTCCAGCCCGGTCCACTTGGCCGTGAAGGCCCAGAGGTCGGCGGCTTCCTCGATGATCTTGTCGGTCGGCTTGCCCGAGCCATGGCCCGCGCGCGTCTCGATGCGGACGAGATGCGGCTTGTCGCCGATATCCGCATGCTGGATCGCCGCGGTGTATTTGAAAGTGTGCCCGGGCACGACGCGATCGTCGGTGTCGGCCGTGGTCGCCAGGATCGCCGGATAGGCCACGCCCGACTTGATGTTGTGATAGGGCGAATAGGCGTAGAGCGTCTTGAAATCGGCTTCCTTCGACGGATAGCCATAATCATCCACCCAATAGCGCCCGGCCGTGAAGCGGTCGAAGCGCAGCATGTCCATCACGCCCACCGCCGGCATCGCGGCAGCGAACAGGTCCGGCCGCTGGTTCACCACCGCGCCCACCAGCAGTCCGCCGTTCGAGCCGCCCTGGATCGCCAGCTGGTGCTTCCCGGTGATGCCTTCCTTGATCAGATATTCGCCCGCGCCGATAAAGTCGTCGAACACGTTCTGCTTGTTGGCCAGCCGGCCGCCATCGTGCCACGCCTTGCCATATTCGCCGCCGCCCCGGATGTTGGCGAGGACGAACACGCCGCCCTGCTCCAGCCAGGCGAGGCGCGACGACGAGAAGCTGGGGCCATAGGAGACGTTGAAGCCGCCATAGCCCCAGAGCAGCGTCGGCGCCGGGCCGGTCACGCTCTTCTTGCGGACGATGAACATCGGCACCTTCGTTCCGTCCTTCGACGCGAAGAAGCGCTGCTCGACCTGATAGTCCTCGGGCTTGAACAGCAGCTTGGGGCGCGCCCAGGGCGTGCTGGTGCCGGTCGCCAGGTCGTAGCGATAGATGGTCGTCGGCTCGTTGAAGCTCGTATAGGCATAGAAGGTCTCGGGATCGTCCGGCTCGCCGCCAAAGCCCGAGGCGGTGCCGACGCCGGGAAGCTTGACCGGGCCGATCGCGCCGCCGTCGAGCTTGTAGCGGCGCACCTCGGTCTTGGCGTCGACCAGATAGCTCGCCACCAGCGTGCCCCCGACGATCGCGGCGCCTTCGAGAGTCGCCGCGTCCTCTGGCACCAGGTCGGTGGTGGTCGGGTTCGCCGCCGCCACGTCCATGGTCACGATCTTGAGCTTCGGCGCCCCCTTGTTGGTGACCCAGTAGAATCTGGTGCCGACATTGCCGGCCAGGCCCCAGCTATTCTCCAGCCCCGGCACGATCACCCGCGGCTTGCGCGCCGGGTCCTGCAGGTCGATCAGCGTGATCTGGTAGCGGTCGTCGGTGCCTTCGCCGGTGGTGATCACCATCCAGCGGCCATCGTCGGTGATCTGGGCGTAGTGGCTCCACTTGGGATGATCGGGCGTCTCGAACACCAGCGTGTCGGCGCTGTCGGGCGTGCCGAGCTTGTGGAAGTAGATCCGGTGGTTCTCGTTCAGCGCCTGGTATTTCGCGTCGGCGGCGACATCCGGGTAGCGTGAATAATAGAAGCCGCTGCCGTCCTTGGCCCAGACCGCGCTCAAGGTGAACTTCATGCCATGGACGCTGTCACCGGTCTCCTTGCCGGTGGCAACGTCGAGCACCTTGGCGGTGCGCCAGTCGGTGCCGCCGTCCTGGATCGCGTAGAGCAGATATCTGCCGTCCTCCGAGGGCGCCCATTCGGAAAGCGCGGTCGCGCCGTCCTTCGACCAGCCATTGGGATCGATCAGCACGCGGCCCTCGCCGTCGAGCCGGTCGCGGACGAACAGCACCGCCTGGTTCTGCAATCCCGAATTGTGCAGGTAGAAATAGCGGCCGCCCTTCTTCTGCGGCGCGCCGAAACGCTCATAGTCGAAGAGTTGCTTGATGCGTGCCTTGAACCATTCCCGGCCCGGCAGCGTCGCGAGATAGGCGCCCGTCACCTTGTTCTCGGCATCGACCCAGGCGGCGACTTCCTTGTCGTTGCGCACGTCGTTCTCGAGCCAGCGATAGGGATCGGCGACCTTTATCCCGAACTGTTCGTCCGCCACGTCGACGCGGCGGGTTTCGGGATAGGCGAGCTTGGTCACTTTGGTCTCCGGCTTTGTCTGGGCGAAGGCGGGGGCTGCGAGGAGCAGCGGCAGGATGAGGGCGCGGCGCATGGGGCCTCCGAATGGGAAAGCCCCTAGGCTAGCGCGCCGGCGCGGGCGCTCAAGCGAAACCGAGGATCGAAGTCTCCGAAACGGCCCAGATCAAAGCGCCCAGGATCGGCGCCAGCGCCGTGGCGGCCGAGAGCCACGCGCCCATATTGGTTCGGGAAGGGTTCCTGCGCATGCCCCGGATATGGGAATCCGGACGGGCCGAAAGAAGTGCAGGAAAACTTTCGGGCCTGAAACGAGAATGGGCGGCCGCACCAGGTGCGACCGCCCTTCCCTGTCTCGATATCGAGGCCGATCAGGCGACGGCGTCGAAATCCTCGTCGGCGAGCACCGGGCCCGAATCCTGGCCCTTGGCCGAGACGTCGCGATCGACGAACTCGATGATCGCCATCGGCGACGCGTCCGAAGCGCGCGGGCCGGTCTTGATGATGCGGGTATAGCCGCCGTTGCGGTCCGCATAGCGGGCCGACAGGACGTCGAACAGCTTCACCAGCTGGGCGTCGTCGAGCAGCCGGGCATGCGCCAGGCGGCGGTTCGACAGGCCGCCCTTCTTGGCCAGGGTGATCAGCTTCTCCACATACGGACGAAGCTCCTTCGCCTTGGCGAGGGTGGTGGTGATCTGCTCGTGCTTGATGAGCGCGGCGCTCATGTTGCGGAACAGGGCCGCGCGATGGGCCGAGGTACGCTGCAGCTTGCGGCCGCCAACGCGATGACGCATTGTCTTCTTCCTTCCGTTCGTCTGGGGGCCGTTCAAGGTACCCCAAGCCAGGCAGCGACGCGGACTGCCCCAGTTTTACGTCATCCCCGCCAGGGGACCCGATCTTCCTCACAGGCCCGGCCGCGGCGGATCCAGGCCGGGATCGTTGCCGGGCCAGCTTGCGCCAGCCCGGTACGACTTAGCCCATGATCTCCTGCTCGAGCTTCTTGGCCATTTCCTCGATGTTCTCGGGCGGCCAGCCCGGGATTTCCATGCCGAGGCGCAGGCCCATCGACGACAGGACTTCCTTGATCTCGTTGAGCGACTTGCGGCCAAAGTTCGGCGTGCGCAGCATCTCGGCCTCGGTCTTCTGGACCAGATCGCCGATATAGATGATGTTGTCGTTCTTGAGGCAGTTGGCCGAGCGGACCGAAAGCTCCAGCTCGTCGACCTTCTTCAGCAGGTAGCGGTTGATCTGCGAAGCATCGCCCGAGGCGCCTTCCGCCGCCGGAGCAGCCGCCGCCATGCCGATCGGGGCCGAGCGGGTGATCGCCGAGTCGTCGAAATGGACGAACAGCGCCAGCTGGTCCTGGAGGATGCGCGCGGCATAGGCCACCGCGTCTTCCGGCGTGATCGTGCCGTCGGTCTCGATCGACAAGGTGAGCTTGTCGTAGTCGAGCTCCTGGCCGACGCGGGTGTTCTCGACCTTGTACGAGACCTGGCGGACCGGGCTGTACAGGGCGTCGACCGGGATCAGGCCGATCGGCGCATCCGCCGGACGGTTCGACGCGGCGGGGACATAGCCCTTGCCGGTGTCGGCGGTCAGCTCCATGTTGAGCGTCGCGCCATCGTCCAGGTGGCAGATGACGAGATCGGGGTTCATCACCTCGATGTCGCCCGAGACGGCGATGTCGCCCGCCTTCACCTCAGCCGGGCCGGTGGCCGAGAGCTGGAGGCGCTTCGGGCCTTCGCCCTGCATGCGGATCGCGATCTGCTTCACGTTGAGGACGATGTCCGTCACGTCCTCGCGAACGCCCGCCAGCGAGCTGAACTCGTGGAGGACGTTCTCGATCTTGATCGAAGTGACCGCGGCGCCCTGCAGCGACGAGAGCAGCACGCGGCGCAGCGCGTTGCCGAGCGTCAGGCCGAAACCGCGCTCGAGCGGCTCCGCCACGAAGGTCGACTTGCGCTTGGGATCGCCACCGGGCTTCTTCTCGAGGCCGTTGGGCTTCTTGAGTTCCTGCCAGTTCTTAGCGTTGACCGACACGGGCTTTCCTCATGTTGGGCGGGACTAGAGGCGCGTCCCGCCAGGTAATTACTGCAAGACCGCGAGCCCGCCTCTGGGCCCGCGGCAACAAGCAGGAACGATCAGACGCGACGGCGCTTCGACGGACGAACGCCGTTGTGCGGGATCGGCGTCACGTCACGGATCGACGTGATCTGGAAACCGACCGCCTGCAGCGCGCGGAGCGCCGACTCGCGGCCCGAACCCGGGCCCTTCACTTCCACCTCGAGGGTGCGCACGCCGTGCTCGGCGGCCTTGCGGCCCGCATCCTCGGCGGCGACCTGGGCGGCATACGGGGTCGACTTGCGCGAGCCCTTGAAGCCCATCATGCCGGCCGACGACCACGAGATGGCGTTGCCCTGCGCGTCGGTGATGGTGATCATCGTGTTGTTGAAGCTGGCGTTCACATGGGCGACGCCGGCGGTGATGTTCTTGCGCTCGCGACGGCGAAGGCGCTGCGGTTCACGTGCCATTTTCTTGTCCCTTCCGACCTAGCGCTTACTTCTTCTTGCCGGCGATCGGCTTGGCCTTGCCCTTGCGGGTGCGCGCATTGGTGTGCGTGCGCTGGCCACGGACCGGCAGACCCTTGCGGTGGCGCAGGCCACGATAGCAGGCCAGGTCCATCAGGCGCTTGATGTTCATCGCGGTTTCGCGACGCAGGTCGCCTTCCACGGTGTAGCCGGCGTCGATCGCCTCGCGGATCTGCAGCACTTCCTGGTCCGACAGGTCCTGAACGCGGCGCTCCGGCGCGATGTTCAGCTTGGCGGTGATCTCCTTGGCCTTGGTCGCGCCAATGCCGTGGATGTACTGCAGCGCGATGACGACGCGCTTGTTGGTCGGGATGTTGACACCCGCAATACGAGCCATGAAATTTGTTCTCCCAGCTCCACGGGGTGCCGCATGGCAGCTCGCACCCCATCTCGTAGCGTTGATTCCGAAATGCGGCGGCACGACGAGCGCACAAGCACGCCGCCGGATACCGGTGTTTCGGAAGATGCGCGACATATGCGTCCACCAGCGCAGAGTCAAGCGCTGTGGGAAAGGCTTTCGCCGGAAATGGAGTCATACACGAATCCGACGCTTCCGCCAAGCCGATGCCCCGGCCCGCCTTGCGGGCGCCATGTTCAACCGGATGGTTGAAGCTTTTGTTGACTCTCTTGTCTATCCCGCTTGCACGCGGCGGTGCCGGCCGACCGGCCGAACCCGTCCCGCCAGGCGGGCGCAGCAGAACAGGCGGAATCCAACATTGCAAGCCGGATGCGCCGCCCCTGCCATGCGCCAGGAGGAAGATCCCCCTATCCTTCCGCGGCCAGGCGATACCCCGCGCCGCGAACGGTATGGAGGATCGGAGCCTCTCCTTCCTCCAGCTTGCGGCGCAGGCGGCCGATATGGACGTCGACCACGTTCGAGCCGGGATCAAAACGGCAGTTCCACACATGCTCCAGCATCATGGTGCGCGTGACGACCTCGCCGGCATGGCGGGCCAGATATTCGAGCAGGTGGAACTCGCGGGCCACCAGCGGCACGGCGCGGCCGGCGCGGGCGACGGTGCGGCTGAGCAGGTCGATCTCAAGATCGCCCACCACGATCCGCGTCGCCTTGGCGTCCGCCTCGGCCCGGTCGGCCCGGCGCAGCAGCGCGGCGATGCGTGCCCGCAGCTCGGCGAAGGAGAAAGGCTTGGCGAGATAGTCGTCGGCGCCCGCCGCAAGCCCGCCGACCTTGTCGTCGACCGTGCCGAGCGCGGAGAGCATGATCGCCGGCGTCCGCAGCCCCCGCTCGCGCAGTACGCCGAGCATCGACAGGCCATCCATGCCGGGAAGCATGCGATCGAAGATCCAGAGGTCGAAATCGCCCTCGGCGGCACGGGAAAGGCCGGCCTGGCCGTCGCCGCACGCCTCCACCTCGAAACCGGCATCGGCAAGCCCCTGGGTCACGAAGTCCACCGCGGCAGCGTCATCCTCGACGATCAGGATATGGTGCGTCACGTCCGTCCTCCGCCCGACCCGGCATCAGGGGTGGCCGACGGACAAGGGGGCGTCCGCCGGCCGAGCGTCGATGCCAGGGCAGCATCGGCGACTTCAGGGCGCACCGGTGTCCCAGGCGCTCTTCCCGGCGAGCCCGGTCCGGAAAGGGGGCTGATCCGGACCATGGCACGGCGTCGGTCGCAGGGGGAGGAACGACCAGGCCGGCGCCGGGAAGAGCATCGGGGCAAACCGCATGCGGTTGACCTCTGATGCATGACCGGCGGGGGCGTGCCGGCCATGGCCCCTGATAGTCGCCGGCACCGCCTCGGGCGGTGACCGGGGCATGACAAAATCGTAATGTTGCGAGGCTCAGCGCTCGGCCGCCGCCTTCAGCCGGATGACCTGCGCCGCGAGCACGCCGTCGACCGGCGCGGCGATCCGACCCAGGCCCGGTGCCCCGGCCACGGCATATTCGACGCTGACCATCGTCGACTTGCCGTCCGCCGCGGGATCGAGCGTGACCGTCATCACCGCCCCGGCCGGAAAGGCCTGTAGCGGTCCCAGCCCGCCGCTGAGGCGCAGCATCCTGCCGGGCCGGACGAAGATCACCCGCATATGCTCGACGCCGCCACCATCCGGCAGCTTCTCGCACCAGCAGCCGCCGGGGCGCGCGTCGAGCGAGAGATTGGCGGCGCTGCCCGACCAGCTATGTTCGTCGCTCCACCAGGCCGATGGCGCGATCAGCACCGCCCACACCCTGGCGGACGGCGCGGCGATCATGGCCTTTTCGGTGACGGTGAAGCTGGTTTCCGTCGAAGCGGTGACTTCACCAGCAATGGCGGGGCCAGCAATAGCGGGGCCGGCAATAGCGGGGCCGGCGGCAGGCACGGCGGCGGCAAGCGCCAGCACGATCGGCAAATGGGCGTTCATCTTCCCTCCTCTCATCGAGGCAGGGCGATCATAGCGCGCAGAGCAGCATTCCAGAAGCGGCGGCGACGCGGCGCGGCACTTCGATCTCGATCCGGCCCGCCGCCATGCGCGCCCGGGAAAGATAGTGGAGCGTGCCATCGAGATAGGCATCGAAGGCGCTGGCCCGCACATGCTGGCCGTCGACGAACCGGCGCAGCGCATAGGGGCTGGCGCCGGGCGGGTTGAGCCCCTCGGTCACCAGCGTGGCGGAGCGGATGCCGCTCGCCGCAAGCAGCGCGGGCGCGGACGGGTGGAAGGTGCCGCTCGGATAGCAGAAATGCTCGGGCGCGCCGCCACCGGTCGCGGCGACCAGCGCGGCGCGATTCGCCGCGATCTCGGGCACGAGCTGGCCGATGCGGCCGGCGACGTCGATGTGCCGATGGGTGTGCAGCTGGATGTCGAGCCCCCGGCCATGCGCATCGGCGAGCTCGGCCGGGCGCATGAGGTGGAATTGCCGGCATTCCAGCCAGGCCTCGCCCACGCCGAGCGCCCGGCCATAGGCGCGCAGCGCGTCGAGCCGCTCGGGCTCGGGCAACGCCTCGATCCGGCGGACCGCCGCGCCGCGATCCTCGGCGGCCCGGCCCGAGGCGGTGATGAGATAGTCGACCGCGACATTGACCACCGGCAAGTCACGCCCCGCATACCAGGTGGTCGCATAGAGCGTCGCCGGCAGGCGATGCCGCTCGAGCACCGGCAGCATGTGGCTGTGGGTCGAGGCCCAGCCATCGTCGATCGTGATCACCACCGCGGCACGCGGCAGGCGATTGGCGGCGAGCCGCTCGACCGCCTCGCCCAGCGGCAGCACCGGCAAGCCCGAGCGCGCGAGCCGGGCCATGCGCGCCGCGAACCGGTCGGGCGTCATGAACAGGCAGCTGCCGAACGGGGCGCCGGGCGCCAGCCAGAGGCCATGATAGCAGAGGATGCGCAGCTGGGCGCCGGTCGCGCGGCGGGCGAGCATCGAGAGGCCGGTCCACCGGGCGGCTCGCAACAGGGCGCGCTTGGGCAGCATTGACGAACCGATCCCCCGCCCGGCCGGAATGCCGGAGCAAGGCGGGATCGTCCCAGCCCCGGCTTAAGCGGGGGTTAGGGCAACAATATATTACAAAGGCGGGGAATTATCCCGTTCGAGCAGGTATGTACTCCCCGGCGAAGGCCGGGCCCCAGTCGCGGCATATTCGCAAGGGCGCAGTGCCGTCGAGGGGCCTTCGAGGCTGGGCCCCGGCCTTCACCGGGGAACTGCTTCCCGCTACATGTTTGAAGGGGATAGTCGCCCAAGGCCGGAATCTCGTGCGCCTCCCCTTGAGGAAGCGGAGACATCGGGGTCTCGGCACGATCCATATACCAGGTCATCCTCGCGAAGGCGGGGATCCAGGGTAGCGCGGGATATCCACGCCGTCGCGCGAACCGCCTTCCGGAGAGGGCCGGACCTGCCGCACGCATTCCACGCCCGGCCCTGGATCCCCGCCTTCGCGGGGGTGACGAAGGAAATCAAACCCTCGATCGGGGCCCATGGCCCCGACCTACCCCTTGCCGTCGAGGATCGCGTCGATCTGCGCGCCGACCTCGGCGATGTCGGCCATGCCGTCGACCTTCCGCACCAGGCCCCTGGCCTCGTAGAAGGGCAGGATCGGCGCGGTCTTGGCGCGATACTCGGCCATGCGGGTGCGCACCGTCTCGGCATTGTCGTCCGGGCGGCGCTTGAACTCGTGATGGCCGCACACGTCGCAGGTGCCCGCGACCTTGGGCAGCTTGAACTTGTCGTGATAGCCCTCGCCGCAATTCGCGCAGGTGAAGCGGCCCTCGACGCGCTCGACCAGCGCATCCTCGTCCACTTCCAGCTCGATCACATAGTCGAGCCTGCGGCCGCGCTCCGAAAGCAGCGTATCCAGCGATTCGGCCTGGGCCACGGTGCGCGGATAGCCGTCGAAGATCGCGCCCTTCAGCGTATCTTCCATGTCGAGCCGCTCGCCGATGATGCCCGAGACGATCGCGTCCGACACGAGCTCGCCCGCGTCCATGACCGCCTTGGCCTGGAGGCCGGTGGGCGTGCCCGCCTTGACCGCGGCGCGCAGCATGTCGCCGGTCGAGAGCTGCACCATGCCGCGCTCGCTCTCGAGGCGCTTTGCCTGGGTGCCCTTGCCGGCTCCCGGCGGGCCCAACAGGATGATGTTCACTAAGCCTATCCCCTCAGTTTCGGCCAGTTCGGGCCGCGCTCAGCGCGCGCGGCCCTTGAGCTTCGCTTTCTTGATCAGGTCGCCATACTGGTGCGCCAGCAGGTGCGACTGGATCTGCGTCACTGTGTCCATCGTCACGTTGACGACGATGAGCAGGCTGGTGCCGCCCATCAGGAACGGAATGCTCATCGACGAGAACACCGCTTCGGGAACGAGGCAGATGATCGTCAGATAGGCCGCGCCGATCACGGTGATGCGGGTGAGCACATAATCGAAATAGAGCTCGGTGTTCTTGCCGGGGCGGATGCCCGGGATGAACCCGCCATAGCGCTTGAGGTTCTCGGCGGTCTCCTCCGGATTGAACACCACGGCGGTGTAGAAGAAGGAGAAGAAGATGATGCCGAGGCCGTAGAGCGTCATGTACACCGGCGAGCCGTGGCGCAGCCAGGTGTTCAGGTTGATCACCAGGTCGCCCCACCAGTTCTCGCCCGCGGTCATGTTGCCGGCGAACTGGGTGATGGTCAGCGGCAGCAGCAGCAGCGACGAGGCGAAGATCGGCGGGATCACGCCGGCGGTGTTGAGCTTGAGCGGCAGGTGGCTGCGCTCGGCCTGGACGCCGCGCGCGGTCTGCCGCTTGGGATACTGGATCAGGATGCGGCGCTGGGCGCGCTCCATGAAGCAGATGAACAGCACCAGGATCGCGACGCCGACGATGATCGTGATCAGGCGCAGCGGATCGATCGAGCCGGTGCGGCCGCTCTCGAACAGCTGGACGAGCGTGGTGGGCAGGCGGGCGACGATGCCGGCCATGATGATCAGCGAGATGCCGTTGCCGATGCCGCGATTGGTGATCTGCTCGCCGATCCACATCAGGAACATGGTGCCGCCGATCAGCGAGACCACCGCGCCGATGCGGAAGATCATGCCCGGCTCCACCACGGGCTGCAGGCCCTGGCTCGCGCCGAAGGTCTCGAGCCCGACGGCGATGAAATAGCCCTGCACCGCGGTCAGCGCGACGGTGCCGTAGCGGGTATATTGGTTCAGCCGCTTGCGGCCGCTCTCGCCTTCCTTCTTGATCGCGTTGAGCTGCGGCGACAGCGAAGTCGCCAGCTGCACCACGATCGAGGCGGTGATGTAGGGCATCACGCCGAGCGCGACGATCGACATGCGGTTGAGCGCGCCGCCGGTGAAGTTGTTGAAGAAGTCGAGCACGCCGCCCGCGGTCTGCTGCGCGAGCAGGTTGAGCTGGGTGGGGTCGACGCCCGGCAGGGGCACGTAGCTCAGCATCCGGAAGACGATCAGCGCGCCGAGGGTGAACCACAGACGCTTCTTGAGATCGGTCGCCTGGGCGAACTTCGCCAGGTTGATGCTGGAAGCAAGTTGATCGGAGGCGGAGGCCATGTGTTGGTCAGTCCCGGAAATCAAAGCGGCGGGAAAGCGTTCTACCGCCCCCCGCCGCTGATATAAGTCCTAAGCTGCGAAGGGCAATGCGCCCTCGCCCTGCTCCGGCGTTCGCCGCGCTTCCGTCACCCCGGCGAAAGCCGGGTCTCAGGCCGCGGGCGCGCGCACGTTGCACGAGATCCCGGCTTTCGCCGGGATAGCGCTCAGGCCTTGGCGGCGGCCTTCTTGGCTTCCTTGTCCGCCGCGCGGGCCTTCTGCACGACGCGGTGCTTGGCCTTGGCCTTCTCGGCGGCCGGCACGATCTCGGGGATCGTCACGGTGCCGCCGGCCTTCTCGACCGCCGCGATCGCGCTCTTCGACGCGCCGGCAACGGTGAAGTTCAGCTTGGCCTTGAGCTCGCCCTTGCCGAGCAGGCGCACGCCGTCCTTGCCGCCACGGGTCAGGCCCGCCGCGTTCAGCTCGGCCTGGGTCAGGTCGGTCGCGGTCAGCTTGCCCGAATCGATCGCCTTCTGGATCGCGCCCAGGTTCACCTCGGCATAGTCCTTGGCGAAGATGTTGTTGAAGCCGCGCTTCGGGATGCGCATGTGGAGCGGCATCTGGCCGCCCTCGAAGCCCTTGATCGAGACGCCTTCGCGGCTCTTCTGACCCTTCTGGCCGCGGCCGGCGGTCTTGCCCAGGCCCGAGCCGATGCCGCGGCCGACACGGACGCGGCCCTGGCGGGCACCATTGTTATCGCGGAGATCGTTGAGCTTCATGGTCGTGCACTCGCTTTCGCTTTTGTCGCGCTGATGGAAAAGGAAGCGGGGCCCATAGCGGGGGAGACGAGGTTTGTCATCCCCTTTTGAAGGCCACGGCCATCAATCGAAAATCCAGTGCCGCTTCAGATATGCATCGAACATTGGAACCGTGAAAGCGATGTCGCCGTGCGCCGGACTATAGATCATTCCCTTCGCGATGATCTGGGCTCGCCGCGGGCCCAAGGTGGCCAGCTTCTCGTTCAACTTCTCCGCGACATCGGATGATCGATACGGGCCGCTCCCCAAACGGGCCATAGCGATGACATACTCCTTTTCCTTGGGCGTCAGTCGATCGATACGAACCTTGAAGAAACCCTCATCCAGGCGTCGCAGGGCGTCCTTCTCCGCAACTTCGAGGCAGGCGACACTGATTGGAGATTCGTCCGACGCATTCCAGACCTGATATCCCCATTCCTGCAGGAAATAGGGGTATCCACGCGTAGCCTCGACTATGCGAGCGAGGACGGCAGCGTCGATCCTCTCACCTTCTTCCTGGATGGGCTGCCGAATTGCATTCGTCGCATCGTCACTCGAAAGTGCGTCGACCTTCGGGAAAATGAACAATCTCTCGGCGTAGGATTTCGCGTCTCCCGAGAGTGCCGCAATGGCCGGCAACCCCGCGCCGAACAGCAGCACCGGCAAGGCCTTCTGATTGACGCGATGGATCGCAACGATGAGAGCCCCCAACTCCTCGGTCGAGAGATACTGCACTTCATCGATCAGCAGCGCCCAACCCCGTCCACCCGCCCTGGCTGCTTCGCCAACCTTCAGGAACAACTCGGTGAGGTCATATTCCAGGTTACCACTGTCAGCCACTCCCGGCTCCGGATCCACGGAGACGTCGAAATCACCTACGCTGATCTTGAACACACTCGCAAAACCGCGCAGCGCCCGCAGCGCGGCGTATGACGCGGATTTTGCCTGCTCGCTCAAAGACAGCTTGCGAAGTACCTGATGGATCTTGGGATAGAGGAGATCGACTAGCTTTCGATCTTCGGGCGCTTCAATGAAGGATGTGAGGTAGCCGTGCTCTTCCGCGATCTGTTCGATCTTATTCAGAAGCACGGTCTTCCCCACACCGCGCAGTCCAAGCAGCATTTGGGATTGGCTGGGCCGCCCCAGCAGCACACGCTGCAGAGCCGTATCTGCTGTCGCGATAATTTCCTCACGCCCAGCCAGCTCCGGTGGCTGGGAACCCGCGCCCGGTGCAAATGGATTTCGAACGGGATCCATATCTAGCCTTTTATATCCGTCTATATCTCATATCCGATATATATAGCTATAAAGAGCTAGAATCAATTTGGCGCCGAACCTTCGACGCCGGATCCGCCCCGCAACGGAAAAGGGGCGGTAGTCGCCTACCGCCCCCTTCCCTGTTTGCTGCGGGATACGCGAAGGCCTTAGCCCTCGAGCACCTTAACCATGTGCGGCAGCTTGCGGATCATGCCCCGAACTTCGGGCGTGTCCTCGAGCTCCGAGACCTTGTGCATCTTGTTGAGGCCAAGGCCGATCAGCGTCGCGCGCTGATCCTTGGTGCGGCGGATCGGCGAGCCGATCTGCTGGATCTTGACGGTCTTGCGGGTTTCCTGGGCCATGTCGCTTACTCCGCGATCGCGGCCGCATCCGCCTCGGCGGTCTGCGAACCACCGCGGCCGAGCAGGTCGGCGATCTTCTTGCCGCGCCGCTGGGCAACCGACTTCGGCGAAGTCTGCTCCACCAGCGCTTCGAACGTCGCGCGGATCATGTTGTAGGGGTTCGACGTGCCGACCGACTTGGTCACCACATCGGCAACGCCCAGGCTCTCGAAGATGGCGCGCATCGGGCCACCCGCGATGATCCCGGTACCCTGCGGGGCCGAGCGCAGCGTCACGCGGCCGGCACCGAAGTGGCCGTTGCCGTCGTGATGCAGGGTGCGGCCTTCCTTGAGCGGAACGCGAACCATCGCCTTCTTGGCCGAGGCGGTCGCCTTCGAAATGGCTTCCGGCACTTCGCGGGCCTTGCCATGGCCGAAGCCGACACGGCCCTTGCCGTCGCCCACGACGACCAGCGCCGCGAAGCCGAAGCGCTTGCCGCCCTTCACCGTCTTCGAGACGCGGTTGATGTGGACCAGCTTCTCGATCAGTTCCTCGCCGCCATCCTCGGCGCCCTGGCCGCGACGATCGTCGCGACGGCCGCGGTTGCCGTCACGGCCGCCACGGCCGCGATCGCCACCACCACCCGGGCCACCACGGCCACGGCCGCGGCCACGACCCTGCTGCTCCTGGGGAGCCGCACCGGCGTCCTGGGCCTCGAAGCCCGCGCCTTCCGGCGCCTGGTTGTTTTCGTCAGCCATTCTCAGAACTCCAGCCCGCTCTCACGAGCGGCATCGGCCAGCGCCTTGACGCGGCCATGATAGAGGAAGCCACCGCGGTCGAACACGACCTGGGTGATGCCGGCGGCCTTGGCGGCCGCGGCAACGCGCTTGCCGACTTCCTGCGCAGCCTCGATGGTCGCGCCGGTCTTGCCGCGCACGTCCTTGTCGAGGGTGGAGGCAGCCGCGACGGTCTTGCCCTGCGTATCGTCGATCACCTGGGCATAGATGTGCTTGCCCGAGCGATGGATCGAAAGACGCGGACGACCACCGGCACGCGCACGAAGCGCAGTACGGTTGCGGCGACGACGCTTCGCGAAAAGCGAGAGACCCTTGGTGCTGATCACTTCTTCTTCCCTTCCTTACGGAAGATGAACTCGCCGTCGTACTTGATGCCCTTGCCCTTGTACGGCTCGGGCTTGCGCCAGCGGCGAATCTCGGCCGCAATCTGGCCGACCTTCTGCTTGTCGATCCCCGAGATCTCGACCGTGGTCTGATCCGGGGTCTTGATCTCGATGCCTTCCGGCACGTCGATGTTCACGTCGTGCGAATAGCCGAGCTGGAGCTTGAGCACCTTGCCCTGCGACGCAGCGCGATAGCCGACGCCGGTGATCAGGAGCTTCTTGGTGAAGCCCTCGGTCACGCCGGTGATCAGGTTCTGCACGAGCGTGCGCTGCATGCCCCAGAAGGCGCGCGCGCCCTTGGTCTCGTTGGCCGGCTGCACCGAGATGCTGCCGTCCTCGACGGTGTAGCTGATCTCGTCACGCAGGTTGAGCGAAAGGGTGCCCTTGGGACCCTTGACGCTCAGCACGCGGCCTTCGATCGAGGCGGTAACGCCTGCCGGCACGACGACCGGCTTCTTGCCGATGCGGCTCATCAGAACACCTCCGCCAGCACTTCGCCGCCGACATTCTGCTCGCGCGCTTCCGCGTCCGAGAGAACGCCGCGAGGCGTCGAGACGATCGTGATGCCCAGGCCGTTGCGCACGCGGGGAAGCTCCTGGCTGCCCGAGTAGACGCGGCGGCCCGGCTTCGAGATGCGCGCGACGTGCTTGATCGCCGGCTGGCCCTCGAAATACTTCAGCTCGATGCGGATGCCCGCGGCGGGGCCCATCTGCTCTTCGCTATAGCCACGGATATAGCCTTCGCGCTGGAGCACATCGAGAACGCGCGCACGCAGCTTGCTCGCCGGCGTCAGGACGGAGTCCTTGCGGGCGCGCTGGCCGTTGCGGATGCGGGTGAGCATATCACCCAGGGGATCGGTCACTGCCATCTTCGTGATCCTTACCAGCTCGACTTGGTGACGCCGGGGATCAGGCCCTTGTTGGCCAGATCACGCAGGATCACACGAGCGAGACGGAACTTGCGGTAGTAACCGCGGGGGCGCCCGGTGAGCTCGCACCGGTTGCGAATGCGGGTCGGGTTCCCGTTGCGGGGAATCTCGGCCAGCTTGAGACGCGCGATGAGACGCTCGGTCTCATCGAGGCTCTGGTCGTTCGCGATCGCCTTCAGCTTCGCATACTTGCCGGCGTACTTCTTCACCAGCTGCTTGCGACGCTCGTTCTTGTTCACGGAACTCAGTTTCGCCATGACTTAAGTTCTCTTTCCTTTACGCGGCCTTGGCTTCGCCGTCCGCATCCTGCGGGAACGGGAAACCGAAGAGACGGAGAAGCTCGCGGGCTTCGTCGTCGGTCTTCGCGGTGGTGGTCACGATCACGTCCATGCCGCGGATCTTGTCGACCTTATCGTAGCTGATTTCCGGGAAGATCAGCTGCTCCTTGAGACCGCAGGCATAGTTGCCACGGCCGTCGAACGACTTCGGGTTCAGGCCACGGAAGTCGCGAACGCGCGGCAGCGCGATCGTGATGAAGCGGTCGAGGAACTCGTACATGCGCTCGCGGCGAAGCGTGACCTTCGCGCCGATCGGCATGCCCTCGCGCAGCTTGAACTGCGCGATCGACTTCTTCGCCTTGGTCACGACGGGCTTCTGGCCGGCGATGAGCTCCATCTCCGACGCGGCCTGCTCGACCTTCTTCTTGTCCTGCGTGGCTTCGCCGACGCCCATGTTGAGCACGATCTTCTCGATCTTCGGCACTTCCATGACGTTCTTGTAACCGAACTTCTCGGTCATCGCCTTGGCGATCTGCTCGTCATAGAGCTTGCGCATGCGCGGCGTGTAGGAATCAGCCATTGATGACCTCCCCGGTCTTGACGGCGACGCGGACCTTCTTGCCGTCGCGCTCCTCGAAGCGGACGCGGGTCGGCTTGCCGTCCTTGGTCACGTGCGCGACTTTCGACACCGCCATCGGCGCTTCCGAACGCTCCAGGCCACCCTGCGGGTTGGTCTGGCTCGGCTTGCGGTGGCGCACGGCGACGTTGACGCCCGAAACGACGACCTTGCCGTCCTTGGGCAGCGACTTGACGACTTCACCGGTCCGGCCCTTGTCCTTGCCGGACAGGACGATGACCTGGTCGCCCTTCTTGATCTTGGCAGCAGCCATCACAGCACCTCGGGGGCGAGCGAAATGATCTTCATGAAGCCCTTCGAGCGGAGCTCGCGGACCACCGGGCCAAAGATACGGGTGCCGATCGGCTCCTCGTTCTTGTTGACCAGGACGGCAGCGTTGCCGTCGAAGCGAATGACCGAGCCATCGGCGCGGCGGACGTCCTTGGCGGTGCGGACGATGACGGCGCGGTGCACGTCACCCTTCTTCACCTTGCCGCGGGGAGCAGCTTCCTTGATGCTGACGACGATGACGTCGCCCACGGAGGCGAAGCGACGCTTCGATCCGCCCAGCACCTTGATGCACTGCACCCGCTTCGCGCCGCTGTTGTCTGCGACGTCGAGATTGGACTGCATCTGGATCATCGATCCGGTTCCTTCTCGTTCGGCCTACCGGGACATTCCTGCCCGGCGGTTCCAGTTGAAAACGCTTAGGCGGCTGCGTCCGACTTGGTCGGGGTCGCGTGGGTGTTCACCCGCTCGATCACCTTCCAGGTCTTGAGCTTCGAGATCGGCGCAGTCTCTTCGATGCGCACGGTCTCGCCGGCCTTGTACTCATTGCCCTCGTCATGGGCATGATACTTCTTCGAGCGACGGATGATCTTGCCGTAGAGCGGGTGCTTCACCTTACGCTCCACGAGCACGACGACCGTCTTGTCGCCCTTGTCGGAAACCACGTTCCCGGTCAGCACGCGCTTCGGCATGGTCTCTTCCTTACTTCGCAGCCGAGCGCGAGCGCTCGTTCTGCAGCGTCTTGATACGGGCGATGTCGCGACGGACTTCGCGAACGCGGCTCGGCTTCTCGAGCTGGCTGGTCGCGGCCTGGAAGCGAAGGTTGAACGCCTCGCGCTTCAGGTTGCCGAGCTCCTCGCTCAGCTGGTCCTCGGTCTTCGCACGAAGATCGGTAGCCTTGGTCATTCTATCAACCCTCCAGGTGCGAGGTATCGCCGAGGCGAGCCACGACCTTGACCTTGATCGGCAGCTTCATCGCCGCACGCTCGAACGCTTCCGCCGCGAGCGGGCCCGGCACGCCGTCCAGCTCGAACAGGATACGGCCCGGCTTGACGCGGGCGACCCAGAATTCCGGCGAGCCCTTGCCCGAGCCCATGCGGACTTCGGCGGGCTTCGACGAAACCGGCACGTCCGGGAAGATGCGGATCCAGAGACGGCCCTGGCGCTTGATGTGACGCGTGATCGCGCGGCGAGCCGCTTCGATCTGGCGGGCGGTGATCCGCTCCGGCTCCATCGCCTTCAGGCCATAGGACCCGAAGTTGAGCGCCGTGCCACCCTTGGCGTCGCCATGGATGCGGCCCTTGAAGGCCTTGCGGAACTTGGTGCGCTTCGGTTGCAGCATTAGTCTGTCCTAACCCTTAGCGGCGGTCTTCGCGCGCCGGGCGCACGCCCGTCGTCTGCGATTCCAGGTTGAGGCGATCGGTCGCCATCGGATCGTGGCCGAGGATCTCACCCTTGAAGATCCAGACCTTCACGCCGCAGACGCCATAGGCGGTGTGCGCTTCGGCCGTGGCATGATCGATGTTCGCGCGCAGCGTGTGCAGCGGAACGCGACCTTCGCGATACCATTCCGACCGGGCGATCTCGGCGCCGCCGAGACGGCCGCCGCAGTTGATCCGGATGCCCTCGGCGCCGAGGCGCATCGCCGACTGCACCGCGCGCTTCATGGCGCGGCGGAAGGCGATACGGCGCTCGAGCTGATCGGCAATGCCCTGGGCGACGAGCTTGGCATCGACTTCCGGCTTGCGGATCTCGACGATGTTCAGGCTCACGTCGCTCGAGGTCATCGCGCTCAGCGTCTTGCGCAGCTTCTCGATGTCCGAGCCCTTCTTGCCGATGATGACACCGGGGCGCGCCGCGTAGATCGACACGCGGCACAGCTTGGCCGGGCGCTCGATCACCACCTTCGAGATCGCGGCCTGGGGCAGCGTCTCGAGGATGTACTTGCGGATCTTGAGGTCCTCCATGAGGAGCCGGCCATAGTCGGCGCCCTCGGCGAACCAGCGGCTGTCCCAGGTGCGGTTGACCTGGAGGCGAAGGCCGATCGGGTTGCTCTTGTGACCCATTATGCTTCTTCCTGCTCGCGGACGACGATGCGAAGACGGCTGAACGGCTTCAGGATGCGGGTGGACTTGCCACGGCCGCGGGTCGCGAAGCGCTTCATCGTGATCGACTTGCCGACCGAAGCCTCGGCGACGACGAGCGCGTCGACGTCGAGGTTGTGGTTGTTTTCCGCATTGGCGATCGCCGAGGCGAGAACCTTGCGCGCGTCCACGGCCATGGCCTTGGTCGAGAACTGAAGGATGTTCAGCGCATCGCCGGCCTTCTTGCCGCGGATCAGGCCCGCAACGAGGTTCAGCTTCTGGGCCGAGCCGCGGATCTGCGTGGCGACGGCAAGGGCTTCCTTGTCGCCGACCTTACGGGGGGCTGCAGGCTTGCTCATTAGCGCTTACCCTTCTTGTCGGCAGCGTGGCCCGGGAAGAACCGGGTCGGTGCGAACTCGCCGAGCTTCATGCCGACCATGTCCTCGTTGACCGAGACCGGCACGAACTTGCGGCCATTGTAGACGCTGAACGTCAGGCCGACGAAATCCGGCAGGATCGTCGAGCGGCGCGACCAGGTCTTGATCGGACCGGAGCGGGTGCCCTGCTCCTGCGCGGTCTGCGCCTTCTTGAGCAGGTGGAGGTCCACGAACGGACCCTTCCAAACGGAGCGAGCCATGGGTTAGCCCTTCTTCTTCGCGTGACGGCTGCGGATGATCATCTTGTCCGTCGCCTTGTTGTGGCGGGTGCGCGCACCCTTGGTCGGCTTGCCCCACGGGGTGACCGGGTGACGGCCGCCCGAGGTGCGGCCTTCACCGCCGCCATGCGGGTGGTCGACCGGGTTCTTCGCGACGCCGCGGGTCAGCGGGCGGATGCCCTTCCAGCGGTTGCGGCCGGCCTTGCCGAGATTGGTGTTCTGGTTGTCGGGGTTCGACACCGCACCAACGGTCGCCATGCAGTTGCCATGGATGTAGCGCTGCTCGCCCGAGTTCAGGCGAACGATCACCATGCCGCGGTCACGGCCGACGACCTGCACATAGGTGCCCGCCGAACGCGCGATCTGGCCGCCCTTGCCCGGCTTCATCTCCACATTGTGGACGATGGTGCCGACCGGCATCGACGACAGCTCCATGGCGTTGCCCGGCTTCACGTCGGTCTTCTTGCCGGCGATCACCTTGTCGCCGACGGCGAGGCGCTGCGGCGCGATGATATAGGCGACGCGGTCCTTGCCGTTCTCGTCGGCGCCGTAATTCACCAGCGCGATGAAGGCGGTGCGGTTCGGATCATATTCGATCCGCTCGACGGTGCCCTCGACGTCCCACAGGCGGCGCTTGAAATCGATGATGCGATAGCGCTGCTTGTGGCCGCCGGCGATGCCGCGCGAGGTCACATGGCCCTTGTTGTTGCGGCCGCCGGTCTTGGTCTTGCCCTCGGTCAGCGCCTTGACCGGGCGACCCTTGTACAGGGCCGAACGGTCGATCAGGATCAGGCCGCGGACGCCAGGCGACGTCGGATTGTAATTCTTGAGTGCCATTACGAATTGACCCCCGAGGTCACGTCGATCTGGTCGCCGTCGGCGAGCGTCACGATTGCCTTCTTCACGTCAGAGCGCTTGTAGGGGGCGCCCTTCCACTTCTTGGTCTTGCCCTTCTGGACGATCGTGTTGACGCCGGTCACCTTGACCTTCCAGAGCGCCTCGACGGCGGCCTTGATCTCGGGCTTGGTGGCGTCGCCGGCGACCTTGAACACAACGGCGTTGTGCTCGGAGACGAGCGTCGACTTCTCGGTGATGTGCGGCGCGACAATCACGTCGTAATGACGGTTGTCGATCGCGGCTGCCTGCTTCTTAGCCATTGAAGCGCGCCTCCAGCTTCTCGACGGCAGCGCGGGTCAGGACCAGCGTGTCGTGCTTCAGGATGTCATAGACGTTGGCGCCCACCGCGGGGAGGACGTTCACGCCGATCAGGTTGCGCGCGGCCAGGAAGCCGTTGCCGGCCTCGCCGTCGATCACCAGCGCGGTCTTGCCGGTGCCGAGCTTGGCGAACTGCGCCTTGAGCTCCGCGGTCTTGGCCGTGCCGAACGCGTCGAGGACGATCAGCGAGCCGGCCTTGGCGTGGCTGCTGAGGGCCATCTTCAGGCCGAGCGCGCGGACCTTCTTGTTCAGCGACGGATTGAAGTCGCGAACGCGAGCGCCGTGCGCCTTACCACCGCCGATGAACACCGGAGCGCGGCGATCGCCGTGACGAGCCGTACCGCCGCCCTTCTGGCGACCGAACTTCTTGCCCGAACGGGCGACATCGGCGCGCTCGCGGGTGCCGCGCGCGGTGGCGCGGCGCTTCTCGAGCTGCCAGGTGACGACGCGGTGCAGGATGTCGGCGCGCGGCTCGACAGCGAAGACGCCGTCGTTGAGCTCGATGTCGCCCGATGCCTTGGCGTCGAGGGTTTGAACCTTGACCTTCACTTAGCCCTCCTGGCCTTCGGTCGCCTCGGGGGCCTCGGTCACTTCAGCCGGGGTCTCCGCGGGGGCGGTGTCGTTGTTGTTGGCGACCGACTTGATGCCGGCCGGGAACGGCGCGGCGTCGGGGCGGGCGACCTTGACGGCGTCCTTGACGAACAGCCAGCCACCCTTCGAGCCAGGGACCGAGCCCTTGACGAAGATCAGGCCGCGCTCGACGTCGGTGCCGACGATCTCGAGGTTCTGCTGGGTGCGGAACTTGTCACCCATGTGGCCGGCCATCTTCTTGTTCTTGAAGACCTTGCCCGGATCCTGGCGCTGACCGGTCGAACCGAGCGAGCGGTGCGAGACCGAGACGCCGTGGGTGGCGCGCAGACCGCCGAAGCCCCAACGCTTCATGCCGCCCGCAAAGCCCTTGCCCTGGGTCTTGCCCTGGATGTCGACGAACTGGCCGGCGACATAATGGTCGGCCGAGATCTCGGCGCCCACTTCGAGCAAGCCGTCCGCATCGACGCGGAATTCATGGACCACCGCCTTGGGCTCGACTTCGGCCTTGCCGAAGTGGCCGCGCTGCGGCTTGGCGACATTCTTGCTCTTCGCCGTGCCGGCGCCGAGCTGGACGGCCGTGTAGCCGTCACGATCCTTCTCGCGGACGGAGACGACCTGCACGCCTTCGAGCGCCAGGACGGTGACCGGCACGTGGCGGCCGTCGTCCTGGAACAGGCGGGTCATCCCCAACTTCTTCGCGATCACGCCAGTGCGCATGACCAGTTGCTCCTATGCATAGGCACCCGAGGGGGAATTCCCACGGGTGCGTGCCTCAGCCCGAAAATATGATGCGAGCCCCCGTCCGGGCTGAACCCCTTCCCGAAGGAAGAGGCGACGGGGGACGCAGGCCCGGTTCTCCGAAGAGGCCGGCGGTATCCCTATCGCGATGTGAGCGCGCGCTTGGCGCCCTCCGGGTTCCTTGCTTCGGATCGGGATCGATCCGGTGGAGGAACCGGCGAATCCCCCTTGAGGGAATCGCGAATCTCGTGTGGAGGCGCGCCTTTACGTCAGCAGCGCTTCCCTGTCCACCCTCCAACTGCGCTCCTTTGCAGGAATGCGCCAAGTGGAGGGAGGCCACCCCGGCCTTCGCCGGGGCTGAAGGCAAGCTCGCTTACGCGAGCTTGATCTCGACGTCGACGCCGGCGGCGAGGTCGAGCTTCATCAGCGCGTCCACGGTCTGCGGGGTCGGCTGCACGATGTCGAGCATGCGCTTGTAGGTGCGCACTTCGAACTGCTCGCGCGACTTCTTGTCGATGTGGGGGCCACGGTTGACCGTGAACTTCTCGATCTTCGTCGGAAGCGGGATCGGGCCACGGATGAGAGCGCCAGTGCGGCGCGCAGTGTCGGCGATGTCGCCGGTCGCCTGGTCGAGCACTCGATGATCGAACGCCTTCAGGCGAATACGGATATTCTGCGTTTCCATGTCCCTACCAATGCGAAAGAGCGGGCGCCGTTTCCGGCGCTCTTGCTGTGTTGAACTGAACTGAGGCGCGGCCCTTACATGGGAGCGCGATTCGGATCAAGGGGGATGTGATGAAATCCGCCGCCCTTGCCCCGTCACCCCGGCCTTGAGCCGGGGTCCCGCTTCTTTCCATCTCTCAGAAAAGCGTGTCGGACAGATCACGCCACTCGGGATTGCCGCGCTCGATAAGATCGAACTTCCATTCTCGCCGCCAGCGCTTCACGCGCTTCTCATGCGCGATGGCATCGCTGATATCCGGCGCATGCTCGGCCCAAACGAGCCTGCTCAGCCCGTAGCGACGGCAAAAGCCTGAGCCATTCCCCCGTGCGATGCTGGTGGACGCGTGCTGCAAGGCTCGCCGTCACGCCGACGTAGATCGTACCGCGATACCGGTCCGCCATGATGTAGACCCAACCACCCCGCTCCATTGGAATAGGACAGAAGAAGCGGGGCCCCGGGTCAAGCCCGGGGTGACGAATTTGGTGCGGCTATTACCTCCAAATCCGACGCGATGGATGATCCTTGCGGAGGATCAAGGATCCTCAACAAACTATCCACGGGAGAATAGCCATGTGGTGGCTACTCGGCATTGCAGCAGCGGCAGCCTTCTTCTTTGCAGGCAAGCCTGATCGTCCAACCGCGACAGGAGGAGATGCCACCGCTGGCCTGACAGTCGGTGTCATTCTCGCCCTAATCTACGGCAATTGGTGGCTGGTAACTCGAGCCATAACCGCCGGGACCCTGCTCGGGCCACTCTTCGAGATTTTGCCTCGCTTGGCACGCCATCGCTGAAGCTCGGCCACGCCCAAGCCGCAGCGTCCATGCCTTGACTCGCAGCGATCCTCCGGAAGCCGCTCACAAACGAAAAAGCCCGGCCTCCTTCGCAGGAGACCGGGCCTTTCGAACGCTACCCTGAAAGGGTGAAGCTTACTTCTGGATCTCGGCGACGACGCCGGCACCAACGGTGCGGCCGCCTTCGCGGATCGTGAAGCGCTGGCCGACGTCCATGGCGATCGGCGCGATCAGCTTGATGCCCAGCGCGACATTGTCGCCCGGCATCACCATCTCGGTGCCTTCCGGCAGCTCGATCGTGCCGGTCACGTCGGTGGTGCGGAAGTAGAACTGCGGGCGATAGTTGGCGAAGAACGGCGTGTGACGGCCACCCTCGTCCTTCGACAGCACGTACACTTCCGACTTGAAGTCGGTGTGCGGCTTGATCGAACCCGGCTTGGCCAGAACCTGGCCACGCTCGACTTCGTCACGGCCGACGCCGCGGATCAGCGCGCCGATGTTGTCGCCGGCCTCGCCCTGGTCGAGCAGCTTGCGGAACATTTCCACGCCGGTGACGGTGGTCTTGCGGACGTTCTCCTGGATGCCGACGATCTCGACTTCCTCGCCGACCTTGACCACGCCGGTCTCGACGCGGCCGGTCACCACGGTGCCCCGGCCCGAGATCGAGAACACGTCTTCGATCGGCATCATGAACGGCTTGTCGAGCGGACGATCCGGCTGCGGGATCGACTCGTCAACGGCAGCCATCAGGGCCAGGATCGCGTCCTTGCCGAGCTTGTCGTCCGAGCCCGAGAGCGCGGCGGTGGCCGAACCACGGATGATCGGAATGTTGTCGCCGTCGAACTCACGACGCGACAGCTCTTCGCGGATCTCCATCTCGACGAGCTCGAGGATTTCCTCGTCGTCGACCAGGTCGACCTTGTTCAGGAAGACGACCATGGTGGGCACGCCGACCTGGCGGGCGAGCAGGATGTGCTCCTTGGTCTGCGGCATCGGGCCGTCGGTGGCGGCGACCACGAGGATCGCACCGTCCATCTGCGCGGCGCCGGTGATCATGTTCTTCACATAGTCGGCGTGGCCCGGGCAATCGACGTGCGCATAGTGGCGCTTGTCGGTCTCGTACTCGACGTGCGCGGTCGAGATGGTGATGCCACGCTCGCGCTCTTCCGGAGCCTTGTCGATGTTGGCGAAGTCGACGGCGGCGTTACCCGCGACGTTCTCGGCCAGAACCTTGGTGATCGCGGCGGTCAGCGACGTCTTGCCATGGTCGACGTGGCCGATGGTGCCGATGTTGAGGTGCGGCTTGTTCCGCTCAAACTTTGCCTTCGCCATTGTTTTCCTACCTTCTGATCTCTGTTTCCGCGCCGCCAGGGGATTCGCCGGAAGGCGAGCCCCATAGCGGCTGATTCCTGGTTACGCCAGCTTCGCCTTCACTTCGTCGGCCACATTCGGCGGCACTTCGTCGTAATGCGAGAACTGCATGCTGTACTGCGCGCGGCCCTGGGTGAACGAGCGGAGCTGGTTCACATAGCCGAACATGTTGGCCAGCGGCACCATCGCCTCGACCGTCTGCGCGTTGCCGCGGCTGTCGGTGCCCTGGATCTGGCCGCGACGGCTGTTGATGTCGCCGATGACGTCGCCGAGATAATCCTCGGGGGTGACGACTTCGACCTTCATCACCGGCTCGAGCAGCTTGATGCCGGCCTTCTGGGCAGCTTCGCGCATCGCGGCGCGGGCGGTGATTTCGAACGCGAGCGCCGACGAGTCGACGTCGTGATACGCACCGTCATACAGCAGCACTTCGAAGTCGATGATCGGGAAGCCGACCAGCGAACCGGTCATCGCCGTCTCGCGGAAGCCCTTCTCGATCGCCGGGATATATTCCTTCGGCACGTTGCCGCCCTTCACTTCGTCCTTGAAGACGAAGCCCGAGCCGCGCTCGCCCGGCGTCAACTTGACCTTGACGCGGCCGAACTGGCCGGTGCCGCCCGACTGCTTCTTGTGCGTGTAGTCGATGTCCACCGGCTTCGCGAGATACTCGCGATACGCCACCTGCGGCGCGCCGACATTCGCCTCGACCTTGAACTCGCGCTTCATGCGGTCGACCAGGATCTCGAGATGGAGCTCGCCCATGCCCTTGATGATGGTCTGGCCCGACTCGTGGTCGGTCGAAACGCGGAACGAGGGATCCTCGGCGGCCAGGCGGTTCAGGGCGAGGCCCATCTTCTCCTGGTCGGCCTTGGTCTTCGGCTCCACCGACAGTTCGATCACCGGCTCCGGGAACTCCATGCGCTCCAGGATGATCGGGTGCGCCGTGTCGCACAGCGTGTCGCCGGTCGTGGTCTCCTTGAGGCCCGCGATCGCGACGATGTCGCCGGCGCGTGCTTCCTCGATATCCTCACGCGAGTTCGCGTGCATCAGGAGCATGCGGCCGATCTTCTCCTTCTTGTCCTTCACCGAGTTCAGATACTGACCCTTGGTGAGGGTGCCCGAATAGATGCGGGCGAAGGTGAGCGAGCCGACGAACGGATCGTTCATGATCTTGAAGGCGAGCAGCGAAAGCGGCGCGGTGTCCGACGCCGGACGCGAATCCGGGGTCTCGCCGTCGAGCTTCACGCCCTGCACGTCGGGAATGTCGAGCGGGCTCGGCAGATAGTCGACCACGGCGTCGAGCAGGGGCTGCACGCCCTTGTTCTTGAACGCCGAGCCGCAGACGATCGGCACGAACGAGAAGTTCAGCGTGCCCTTGCGGATCAGCTTCTTGAGGTCGGCCACGCTCGGCTCGTTACCCTCGAGATAGGCTTCCATCAGGGCGTCGTCCTGCTCGACGGCCATCTCGATCAGCTCGGCGCGCGCAGTCGCGGCGGCATCGGCCAGATCGGCCGGGATGTCCTGATATTCGAACTTCGCGCCCAGGCTCTCCTCGAGCCAGATGATCGCGCGGTTCTCGACCAGGTCGACCAGGCCCTTGAAGCCGCCCTCGATGCCGATCGGGAGATACAGCACGGCCGGACGCGCGCCCAGGCGATCCTTGATCATGTCGACGCAGCGCTCGAAGCTCGCGCCGGTGCGGTCGAGCTTGTTGACGAAGCACATGCGCGGAACCTTGTACTTCTCCGCCTGGCGCCACACCGTCTCCGACTGCGGCTCCACGCCGGCAACGCCGTCGAAACAGGCGACCGCGCCGTCGAGCACGCGCAGCGAACGCTCGACTTCGATGGTGAAGTCGACGTGGCCGGGGGTGTCGATGATGTTGATCAGGTGCTCTTCACCCTTGCCCTCTTCGGCGCGCCACTTGCAGGTGGTCGCCGCGGACGTGATGGTGATGCCACGCTCCTGCTCCTGCTCCATCCAGTCCATCGTCGCGGTGCCTTCGTGCACTTCGCCGATCTTGTAGGACTTGCCGGTGTAGTAGAGGATGCGCTCGGTCGTCGTCGTCTTGCCGGCGTCGATGTGCGCCATGATGCCGATATTACGGTAACGCTCGAGGGGATGGCTGCGGGCCATGACCTGGTTTCCTTAAGGATGTGGGGAGCCGGACGATCCGGCTCCCCGATATGTAGGAACGAAAGTTGAGAGCGCCAGACCTGCCGGCGCCCCGAGACTTACCAGCGGTAGTGGCTGAAGGCGCGGTTCGCCTCGGCCATACGATGGGTGTCTTCGCGCTTCTTCACTGCGTTGCCGCGGTTGTTCGAAGCGTCGAGCAGCTCGCCCGAGAGGCGGGCCGACATGGTGTTCTCGCTGCGGTTGCGGGCCGACGAGATCAGCCAGCGGATCGCAAGCGCCTGGGCACGCTCCGGACGGACTTCCACCGGCACCTGATAGGTCGCACCGCCGACGCGGCGGCTGCGGACCTCGATGCCCGGCTTGATGTTGTTCAGCGCGTCATGGAACACGCCGATCGGGTCGCGCTTGGCGCGGGTCTCGACGGTTTCCAGGGCCGAATAGACGATGCCCTCGGCAACGGACTTCTTACCGTCCAGCATGACCGAGTTCATGAACTTCGAGAGAACGATGTCACCGAACTTGGGATCCGGCAGAATTTCGCGCTTCTCTGGGCGACGACGACGAGCCATCTTGAATTTCCTTCTAAAACTTCAGCGTGTCCGGAACCCGTCCGGGGCTTACTATGGCTGTGATTACTTCGGACGCTTGGCGCCGTACTTCGAACGCGACTGACGACGGTCCTTGACACCCTGGGTGTCGAGCACGCCGCGCAGCACGTGGTAGCGCACGCCCGGAAGGTCGCGCACACGGCCGCCGCGGATCAGCACCACCGAGTGCTCCTGCAGGTTGTGGCCTTCGCCCGGGATGTACGAGATGACTTCGCGCTGGTTGGTCAGGCGGACCTTGGCAACCTTGCGGAGCGCCGAGTTCGGCTTCTTCGGAGTCGTCGTGTAGACGCGGGTGCAGACGCCGCGCTTCTGCGGGTTCTGCTCCATCGCAGGGACCTTCGACTTGGTCTTCTGCAGTTCGCGGCCCTTGCGGACCAGCTGGTTGATCGTCGGCATGAAGCCCTTCACCTTATGTTACCGGCATGGCCGGCGGTTACTTTGCTGGAACCCTGGTACGAGAAATACGAAAAGGCCCCGGGTGTCCTTGACCCCCCGGGCCATTGCGTCTCCAGCAACGTTCAGCTCTTGCCCCACGCGGGATATGCGCCGGAATACCGGCCCCTCGCGGAACGGGGGCGCCTATAGCGACGGGTGGCGAGCGGGTCAACTGAGTCGGCCGGAGGATAAGAGAGCGTCAACCTCCGCCAGGCTAGAGCCGGCGCGATGATTCGTCCCGTTCCCCGACTCAAGCCCCTTGCCGCCGCGCTGGCCGCCCTGGCCGCGACTCTCCTGCTGGGGGGCTTCGGCTCCGCGATCGCCGCGCCCGCCGGCCTGCTCTCCTGGGAGCTGTTCGGGCTCGCGATCGCCGGCGGCGCCGGCTTCCTCGCCTGGCATCTCGCGCAGCTGAGCGCCCTGCCCCCCGGGCCGGTCGCCCG
>OBMZ01000029.1_pt1 | contig 58350 bp, 46 predicted proteins | sample 1641141 | NCBI WGS metagenome assembly OBMZ01 (sample SAMEA104232307, study PRJEB22302) | sediment metagenome | biome: forest; feature: aquifer; material: sediment | place: USA | collected 2011-08-07 | depth 0.01 m | reverse complement strand
GCGCGCGAAGCGGTTTGCCAGTTCGTCGGGTCCCACCCTGCCGGGCTGACGCGCGGCGATCGCCTGCCGCTCAAACCCCGCGCGCGCCATCGGCGGCAGCCCGCGCGGCTGGGCCGCGCCAATCAGGCTGGTCTTGACCGGCGCCATCGGCGGCGCGCCAAAGTTGCCCTCGCCGGCGGGCAGATGCCGCCACTCGTCGCGCGTACGGGCACGCGGCACCGGCCGGCCTTCCACGAAGCTGCGCGACGACATGCCAGAGATCGCGCCAGGTACCTCGCGGTTGTTCCAGCGATCCCGATCGCCACGGGCGATAAAGTTGTTGTTGATCGTGACGTTGTTGATGCGCGTGATATACGTCGGGCTGGCGCGATAGATCGGGCGATACACGTCGCGCGGGCCCAATGGATACCAGGCCACCCCCGGCCCGCCGCCGATGCTGATCGTCGCGCTCACACCACCAACGAATCCGACCACCGCCGGCGCATAGTAAGGCCGCACCGCGATCGGCCCCGGCACCCATCCCCACCGGTTGCCAAAGTAGGCCCAGCGCCCGTAGTGAGAAGGCGCGAAGCCCCACGGCGCGTCGTCGACCCAGGTCCAGCCCCAGGGCGCTACCCAGGCCCAGTAGCCCGAACTGTAGGGTGCCCAACCGGCTGGCTCGGCGCGAGGAAACCACACCGCGCCGTAGCCCGGGTCCTGCTGCCAGTCGCCATAGTCGTCCAGCGCGGTATAGCCCGTCATATCGCGCGGCACATAACGCGCCGATACGGACTCGTCCTCGCGCGCGTCGCGCGCGGCCGTCCACTGATCGAAGCTGTCGGGTCCACCGGCGTTGCCCGGCCCGGCGTCCGAGAGATCGGCGCCGGCAAAGCGCATCCGCTGCCCACGGCTCATTTCGATCGAACGCGTGTCGCCATAAAGCACAGCGGTACCGTGGCGGATCGACACCTGCGTCGTTGTGCCGTCGGGGGAAACATCAAGCCGATAGTCACCCGGCTCTCGTGGCACGAACGCCAGATTAGGCGTATCAATCTCCACTTGTTGGTCGGGTGGCAGCGCGCGCACGCGCAACTGGAGCGTGCCTTGTGTCAGTTTTACCTGCGTGGTGTGATCGTCGAGGTTCAGCACCCCTGCGGCGGTGCCGCCACCCAGCCGGATCGCAGTGGCGCCGGCGTGGAGCTCCGCCCGGCCGCCCGGATCGACCCAGACCCGGTCGCCAGTGGTCACTGGCCGATTCAGGCCGATCGCAGCCCATTCGTCGGAGCCCGCCGGAGCAAAACTGAGGCCGCCCGCCGCATCAGTCACCGTGGCGATGCGCGAGGAAGGGTCCGCCGACTGCGCAGTTTCCGGGCCGACGGGCATTCCGGCCCCGCCTTGCCCCTGCTCGACGTAGCCGGGAGGCATGTTCGGGTTGTAGCCCTGAGCGCCGGCCGGTGCCTGCGCGAGCAGCGCGGCCAGGCCGAACGCCACAGGCGCCAGCGCGAATCTTGTATGGGATTGCATGTGTGTTACCTGAGTCCGGTGGGCCACCGCGCCCACGCGCGGCCGCCATCGTGGCGACCTGTCAGTGCCACCCTACATCTGATAACGATGCAGTGTTCTACCTGTGTACCGGACTTTGTAAGTACATATTTCCCCGCAGCCCGGCCAGGCGATGGGGGATAAAGGTGGAAACAAATCCGTCGCCGGCGTCAGCGCGGCTGGTGGCGGAGGTGCTCCGTCAGGAGGTCAGCCGACATCGGGCGCCCATAGAGATAGCCCTGCGCCTCGACGCATCCGTTGGCCAGCAGGAATTCCCGTTGGGCGGCATTCTCCACCCCTTCGGCGACCACGCCGATGCGCAGGCTCTGCCCGACGTTGATGACCGAACGCACGATCGCCGCATCGACACTGTCTTGCGTGACGTTGCGAATAAACGACTGATCGATCTTGAGCCGGTCCACAGGGAAGGACTTCAGGAAGCTCAGTGATGCATAGCCGGTGCCAAAATCGTCGCAGGTCAGTGTCACGCCATCGCGGCGCAGCGCCTGGAGTTGGCCCGACACCTCATCGCCCTGCTGCAGTGCGATGGTCTCGGTGATCTCGATCTCCAGCCGGTCGGGCGGCAGCTCGAGCGCCCGCAGCACATGGCGGACCTCGGTCAGCAACCGGCTTTCGGACAGCTGGGCGGCAAACAGGTTGATCGCCACCCGGGGGGCGTCGGGAAATGTCAGCGACCACGCCCGCGCCTGCGCGCAAGCCGTGTGCAGTAGCCACATACCGACGTCCGCCGCCACGCTGCTCGCGGCCAGGGCGTCGATAAACGCGGCCGGGGCGAGCAGGCCCAGCGTCGGATGCCGCCAGCGCATCAGTGCCTCCGCGCCCAGCACGCGGCCATCCCGCAGATCCACCTGCGGCTGGTACAGCAGTTCGAACTGCCGCTGGGCATAGGCTTCCCGCAAGGCCTGGACGAGCGACAGTCGCGTCATCACGTCCGTGCGCATCTGCGGCTTGAAGAAACGAATCGTGCGCCCGCCATCGTGCTTGGCCCGGGCCAGCGCCAGGCTGGCGGCAGCCAGCACGTCGGAAGTGGTATCTCCGCCGGTCGGCATCACGCACGCGCCCAGACTGGCCAGCACATGGTGGCGGCGGCCATTTAGTTCGTGGGGGGCAGACAGCATCGACAGAATGGCGGCGCTTACGTGCCGCACCAGCGTCGGGTCCGAGATGGAGGTCAGCAGTACGGCGAACTCGTCGCCGCCCACGCGGCCAACCACGGCGTCGCGCGGCGCGGCATCACGCAGCCGGCGGGCAACCTGCAGGAGGATTGCATCGCCCTCCATGTGGCCATGCATGTCGTTGAACGCGCGGAAATCGTCGATGCCAACCAGCAACAGGGAAAAGCGGGGCGTCGCCTCGCTATGCAGGCGCGTTTCCAGCCGATTCAAGAATGACTGGCGAGCGACCACGCCGGTCAGCGGATCAACATCCGCCGGCGGCAAGGCACCAGTCGCCTGCGCCTCCGACTTGGCCACCATCCCTGCCCTATCTGTTGTGATGAACATGTTCCCTGCTCAAGCTATTTGGCAAGTGTGACGAAAACCTTGGAAAATGCAAGCGCTTCCAATTTCCGGCGCAACGGCGCAACGCCCCGGGCACCGCGTTGAAATGGCTTGGGCGTTACAGTACCCTACGCCGCAAAAGGCTACCACCCAAACGAGGGATACCCCCAACTGGGTGACGGCGCCCCCCGCCCCAAAGCATGACCCAGCCGGCCCCAACCCCGGCGGCTTCACCGGAGACGATCCTGATCGTGACCCACTGGACCATCCGCACCCGCATTCTGGCGAGCTTCACCATCATCCTGCTGGTCATGGCCCTGATGAGCGGCGTCGCCTACCGAAGGCTGTCCGCCATCGAGCACGAAACCACCGTGATGCGCACCGATGCGCTGCCGGGCCTGAACTTCAGCGCCGGAATGCGCGGGGTCTGGGGCGAAATCTACGTGCTGGCCTGGCAGACGGTAACCGCGGCCGATGCTCCCCAACGCGCCCGCCTGCTGGCGCAGACGCAGGACGCCATGCAGCGTCTGGATCGTTTGGAACAGCAGTACGACGCCACCATCGTCCGTGACGACGACCGTGCCCGCTTCCACAACTACCAGGCCGTCCGCGCCCGGTACCAGCAGGCCGCCCAGCCGTACCTTGACCCCGCTCAGTGGAAGGATGCCGCCACGGCCCAGGCCGCCTTGCGCGGCAGCGCGCACGACCTCTGGTCTGATGGCCGGAAGCTGCTGCAGGACATCGTCGACGACAACGGCAAGGTCAATGAGCGGGCCTCCACTGGCATCGTCGACTCGGTGGTAACGGCTAAGGTCAGTATCGAAGTGGCATTCGGCATCGCCGTGCTCGCCGCCCTGATCGCCGGCTATCAATTGCTACGCGCCATTACGGTGCCGATGGGCAAGATCGTCTCGCTGCTGAAGACCATGCGCGGCGGCGACCTGCGCCAGCGGATGGTGTTGCATCGGCGAGACGAGTTCCAGGCCGTGGAGGAAGGTTTCAACCAGATGGCCGACGAGCTGACGTCGCTGGTCGGACAAGCGCAACGCTCGGCAATCCAGGTCACGACCTCGGTCAACGAGATCGCCGCCACGGCGCGCCAGCAGCAGGCCACCGCCACCGAAACGGCCGCCACGACCACGCAGATCGGCGCGACTTCGCGCGAGATCTCGGCTACCGCGCGCGACCTGGTCCGCACCATGAGCGAGGTTTCCCACGCCGCCGACCAGACAGCCGGACTGGCAGGCACCGGTCAGGTGGGTCTGTCGCGCATGGAAGCGACGATGAACCACGTGATGGAAGCCGCCGGCTCGGTCAACGCCCGTCTGGCCACGCTCAACGAGAAGGCCGGCAATATCAACCAGGTGGTGACCACCATCGCGCGCGTAGCGGACCAGACCAACCTGCTGTCGCTGAACGCCGCGATCGAGGCCGAGAAGGCTGGCGAGTACGGCCGCGGATTCTCCGTGGTGGCCACCGAGATTCGGCGCCTGGCGGACCAGACCGCCGTGGCCACCTACGACATCGAACAGATCGTGCGCGAGATCCAGTCGGCCGTGGCCGCCGGGGTGATGGGCATGGACAAGTTCTCGGAGGAAGTCCGCCGCGGCATGTCCGAGGTCACCCAGGTTGGCGACCAGCTTTCGCAGATCATTGGGCAGGTTCAGTCCCTGGCGCCACGCGTGCAGATGGTCAACGAAGGGATGCAGGCGCAGGCAGGCGGTGCCGAGCAGATCAATCAGGCGCTGATCCAGTTGTCCGAAGCCGCGCAGCAGACGGTGGAGTCGCTGCGTCAGTCCAGCCAGGCCATCGACGAACTGACGCTGGTTTCCAACGAACTGCGCAGCGGCGTCTCGCGCTTCAAAGTCTGAACAGGCGATCCCGGAGCCACCATCGCCATGGCCCTTTTCCTGCTCTTCCGCATCGGCGCCGATCGCTACGCGCTCGATAGCGCCGAGGTGGCCGAGGTCCTGCCGCTCGGCCCCGTGAAACAGATTCCCGGCGCGCCGGAGTGGGTCTGCGGACTGATGACCCGGCACGGACAGCCCGTGCCCGTCATCGACATCACCGCGCTGGCCACTGGCACACCCGCCACTGCGCGCGCCAGCACCCGCACCGCGCTGGTGCATTATCGGCGCGCGCGCGACTCCGGCACCCAGCCTCGCGTGCTCGGCCTGCGGCTCGAGCACGCCAACGAAACGTTGCGCTGCGATCCCGCATCGTTCATCGATGGCGGCATCGACCCGACACACGCCCGCTACCTTGGACCGGTGCGCCACGATCCGCGTGGCCTGATCCAGTGGGTACATGTCGGTGCGCTGCTGCCCGACGCCGTCCACGCCATACTGTTTCCCGCATCGTCCCCGGCATGACCGACGCCCCCCACCCGTCCACCTTGATCGAGGCGCTGCTGAAGGAGCGCATCGGGCTCGATGCGGCATCGGTCGGCCGAGGCACGATCGAGCGCGCGGTGGAAGAACGGCGCCAGGCCATGGGCGCCGATGACCCGGCGACCTACTGGAACCTGCTTCATGCGGTGCCGGACGAACTGCAGGCGCTGATCGAGTCCGTCGTTGTCCCGGAAACCTGGTTTTTCCGGCACCGCGAGGCACTGCTCGCGCTGGCCCGATTCGCCGCGCAACGGGTGTTTGGCGCCGGGGAGCCGATGCTACGCATCCTCAGCCTGCCCTGCTCGACCGGCGAAGAACCCTATTCGATCGCGATGGCGCTGCTTGACGCCGGCATTCCGGGCGATCGCTTCCGCATCGATGCCATCGACATCAGCGCCCGCGCCCTGGAACGCGCGCGCGCCGCCGTCTATGGCGACAACGCGTTTCGCAGCCAGCCGCTGGACTTCCGCGACCGCTACTTCATGTCGGTCACCGGCACTCAGGCGACCTATCAACTGCTGCCAAAGGTCCGCAATCAGGTACGGCTGCTATGCGGCAATCTGGTCGACCCTGACTTGCTGAGGCACGAAGCGCCATACCACTTTGCGTTCTGCCGCAACCTGATGATCTATTTCGATCCGGCCACGCAGTGCGAAGCGATCCGGACCCTGCGCCGCCTGACCCGGCCAGACGGCATGATCTTCGTTGGGCCCGCGGAAGCAAGCCTGCTGACGCGCGAGGGGCTGGCCGGCGCAGGGGTCCCGCTGGGCTTCGCCTTCCATGCTCAGCCAGCCAGCCCATCGAGCCACGCGTCAGCAGCGCACACGGTGATGCCGCCACAGCCAATGATCGCGAGGGCCCGATCGGCCGCCACCGCCCCGGCAAAGCACGCGGCGCGCGCGCCGGATGTGGCGGCGAGCAACCCGTCAGCGCAGCCGGCATCCGCACCCAGCCGCGACGCCGCGCTGGCTGCCATTGCAGCCATGGCCGATCGCGGCGAACTCGATCGCGCCCTGGCGGCGTGCCAGCTATTCCTGACCGAACACGGAACATCCGCCGACGGCTGGTGCCTGCTGGGCGTGCTGCACGATGCCTCTGGCCGCGCCACCGAGGCGCACGCGGCCTACCGCAAGGCGGTGTATCTCGACCCTGGCCATGAAGAAGCGCTCTATCATCTGGCCGCCCTGCTCGACAGCGCAGGCGACGCCGCCGGCGCGCACCGCTTGCGCGAACGCGCCCAACGTCATGCCCGAATGAGCCATGGCTGAACCGAATTCATTGTTGCCCCATGCCGCCCCGGCAGGCGCCATCGACGACTGCTGGCGCCGCATCGGCGTGACCGGCGACCGCACCTGCCCGCTACTCGCCACGCACATCACCTGCAGGAATTGCCCGGTCTACGCCCAGGCCGCCTTGGTGTTGCTCGACACACTGGCAATCGACCCGATCGTCCAGCCTGCCAGCGATAGCGATACGCCCATCGACCAATCGTCAGCCGACCGGCTGGCCGGAGAGTCGTACATGGTGTTCCGCGTCGGCGACGAATGGCTGGCCTTGCCGACGGCCACGCTCGGCGAAGTCACTGCGCCCGCACTGGTCCACTCGCTGCCGCATCGGCGCCATGCCGCGCTGATCGGGGTAGCGGCCGTGCGCGGCGCGCTGCTGACGTGCATCTCGCTGGCGCTGCTGTTTGGCGAATCGGCCGAACCCACTGAATCCACTGAATCCACTGAATCCACTGAATCCACTGAATCCACTGAATCCAACGGGCGTGGCGGCCAGGATGCCCAGCGCGCGGCGCGCTTCCTGATTCTTGGCCAGGGACGCAATGCGATCGCGCTGCCCGTTGCCGAGGTAGCCGGCGTCGAGCGCGTCACGCAGGATGTCTTGCTGCCCTTGCCGGCGACGCTCGCGCGCGCCTCCGCCCGCTATTCACGCGCGCTGTTCGATTTCAACGGCCACAGCGTCGGTCTGCTTGATGCCGACCTGCTGCGGCAGGCGTTGACCCGGAGCCTGTCATGAATCCGGAACAGCTCCGTGATGCCTCGTTGCTGGACCTGTTCGCGCTCGAAGCCGACGCGCAGGCCGATGTGCTCAATGCCGGCCTGCTGGCCCTGGAGCGCGATCCCACGGCAGCCGTCCAGCTCGAGGCATGCATGCGCGCCGCGCATTCGCTAAAAGGGGCCGCGCGCATCGTCGGGCTCGAAGGTGGCGTGCGCGTTGCGCATGTGATGGAGGATTGCCTCGTCGCCGCGCAACGTGGCGGCCTTCTGCTGAGCGCCTCCCATATCGATGCACTGCTGCAAGGCACTGACCTGCTGCAGCGAATCGGCCATCCGCCCGATGGCAACGCCAATTGGCCGGAGCTTGGCGGCAAGGCAGAGATCGACGCTTTCGTCGCCCGTCTCGAGGCGCTGCTCGATGGCGGCGCGGATGTGGCGGCACTGGCAGCACCGACAGTGTTGCCGCCGGCCGCCGAGCCCGCGCCGCCGGAGCCCCCGTTACCCACGGTCAATCACCCGTCAACGAGCACCGTCGTCCCGGCGCAGCCACAGGAGTACACCGGCAGCAACCAGGAACGCATCCTGCGCGTCAATGCCGAACGGCTGGACCGGCTGCTGGCGATGGCCGGCGAGTCGATGGTGGAGACGCATTGGCTACGGCCGTTCGGAGTTGCGATCCAGCAGGCCAGGCGTCAACAGATGCGCGTGATGCAGGCGCTCGATGGCGTTCAGGCGCTGCTCGACAGCCCCGATAGCACCGTGCCACGCCTGCGGGCGGCACTGATGGAGACTCGCCAACTGCTTGAGGACAGCCACGGCCAACTCACCCAGCGCGTGGAGGAATTCGACCAGTACGATCACCGCCAAAGTGGACTGTCGCGCCGCCTGTACGACACGGCGCTGTCGTGCCGGATGCGCCCACTGGCCGATGGCATCACCGGCTACTCGCGCATGGTGCGCGACCTGGGCCGCTCGCTCGGCAAGCGTGTCCGACTGGAGTTGTCCGGCGAGCAAACCCAGGTCGACCGGGACATCCTGGAGCATCTCGACGCGCCGCTGGCTCACCTGCTGCGCAATGCCGTGGATCATGGCATCGAAGCGCCGGACACGCGCCGCGCCGCCGGCAAGCCGGAAGAAGGCCGCGTATCACTCCATGCGTGGCACAACGCCGGCCGGCTTGTGATCGAGATCTTCGATGACGGCGCGGGCGTCGATCTGGAAGCGTTGCGCGCCGCCATCGTGCGGCGAGGCCTCGCCCAGGCGGACACCGTCGCGCGGCTATCGCAAGCCGAATTGCTCGAGTTCCTGCTGCTGCCGGGTTTCAGCATGCGCGAGACCGTTTCCGAGGTCTCCGGCCGCGGTGTCGGGCTCGACGCCGTGCAGGACATGGTGCGTGCCGTGCGGGGCAGCCTGAGGCTTTCCCAGCAGCCTGGCAGCGGCCTGCACTTCCATCTCGAGTTGCCGCTGACGCTGTCGATCGTGCGGGCGCTGCTCGTGGAAATATCGGGCGAAGCCTATGCCTTCCCGCTGGGCCACGTGCTGCGTGCCGTGGCCGTGCGCCGCGAAGACATCGAACAGACCGAGCAGCACCAGCACTTCCGCCACGATGGCAAGCCGGTGGGGCTGATCAGCGCCGCGCAGGTGCTCCAGCGTCCCGAGCGTGGCCAGGATGGAGATACCGTTCCCGTGGTCGTCATCGGCGAGCAGGATCGTGTGTATGGCATCGCAGTGGATCGCCTGATCGGCGAGCGATTGCTGGTGGTGCAGCCACTCGCGCAGGCCCTCGGCAAGATCAAGGACATCGCGGCGGGCAGCCTGACCGACGATGGCATGCCGGTCCTGATCTTCGACGTCGAGGACATGCTGCGGTCGGTGGAGAAACTCGTCTCCGATGGCCGCATCGAACGGGTGCGCCACGGCGGCGAGGAAGCCACCCAGACGCGACGCAAGCGCGTGCTGGTGGTGGATGACTCGCTGACCGTGCGGGAACTGGAGCGCAAGCTGCTGAGCGGACGCGGCTACGACGTGGCCGTCGCGGTGGACGGCATGGACGGATGGAACGTGCTGCGCGCGGAATCGTTCGATCTGGTGATCACCGACGTCGACATGCCGCGCATGGACGGCATTGAACTCGTCAGCCGGATACGAGGCGATACCCGCCTGACGCATCTCCCCGTGATGATCGTCTCCTATAAGGACCGCGAGCAGGATCGCGAGCGCGGCCTGCAGGCTGGCGCGGATTACTATCTGGCCAAAGGCAGCTTCCACGATACCGCGCTGCTCGACGCGGTACGTGACCTGATCGGCGAGGCACGCTCATGAGAATCGGCATCGTCAATGATTCCGCACTGGCTGTTGCCGCGTTGCGGCGCGCGCTTGCGCTGGACACCACGCTCGAAATCGCCTGGATCGCCGGCGACGGCGAGGAAGCCGTGCGGATGGCCGCGACCCAGACCCCCGACCTGATCCTGATGGACCTGCTGATGCCGGTCATGGACGGCGTGGAAGCCACACGGCGCATCATGGCCGAATCGCCGTGCGCGATCGTCGTGGTGACCATGGACCTCGGTCGTAACGCGAACCAGGTGTTTGATGCCATGGGGCACGGTGCGATCGATGCCGTGGACACCCCGACGCTTACCGACTCCGACACCAAGCTCGCGGCCGGCCCGCTATTGCGAAAGATCCGAAACATCGCACGCCTGCTTGGCGGACGCGCGCAGGCGCCCCATCCGCTCGCGGCGGCCACGCCAACGCCCACCGCGCCCCGGCTGGTCGCGATTGGCGCATCGGCCGGCGGCCCGGCCGCGCTGGCCACGCTGCTCGGCGCGTTGCCAGCCGACTTTGGCGCGGCGGTCGTCGCCGTGCAACATGTCGACGAAGCGTTCGCCCAGGGCATGGCCGAGTGGCTCGACGCGCAGTGCCAACTACCGGTGCGCCTTGCCCGGGCTGGAGAGGTACCGCAGGCCGGCGCGGTGGTGCTGGCCGGCACGAACGATCACTTGCGCCTGACCAGCGCGGGACGACTGATCTACACCCCCGACCCTTGCGACTACCTGTATCGCCCTTCGATCGATGTGTTTTTTGAAAGCGTGGTGGAACACTGGCGCGGTGAAGCAATCGGAGTATTGCTGACCGGCATGGGACGCGATGGGGCGCAAGGCCTGAAGGCCATGCGTGAACGCGGCTTCCAGACCATCGCGCAGGATCAGGCCACGAGCGCCGTCTACGGGATGCCCAAGGCGGCGGCCACGCTGGGCGCGGCGAGCGAAATTCTGCCACTGCAGAAGATCGCGCCGCGGCTAGTCATGACGTGTGGTGGTGGTCGGCGGTAAAAGAAAAGTACAGGAGGCGAATAATGCCCAGACAACTCAATTCGGCCGATGCGGCGGCCACCCATGAATACCCGGCGATGGTGCTGCTGGTTGACGACCAAGCCATCATTGGCGAGGCTATCCGGCGCGCGCTGGCCAGCGAGTCCGATATCGACTTCCACTATTGCTCGCAGCCCGAAGAGGCCGTGACGGTGGCCGAGCGCACCCAGCCCACCGTGATCTTGCAGGATCTGGTCATGCCCGGCACCGACGGGCTGACGTTGGTGCGCCGCTACCGCGAAAACGCCACCACGCGCGATATTCCGATCATCGTGCTGTCGACGAAGGAAGAGCCCACCATGAAGAGCGCGGCTTTCGCGGCCGGCGCCAACGACTATCTGGTGAAGCTTCCGGATTCGATCGAGTTGATCGCGCGAATCCGCTACCACTCTCGCTCTTACCTGAATCTGCTGCAACGTGACGAGGCATATCGGGCGCTGCGCCAAAGCCAGCAGCAATTGCTTGAGACCAATCTCGAACTGCAGCGGCTAACCAATTCCGACGGACTGACCTCCCTGTCGAACCGTCGCTACTTCGACGAGTACCTGGGCGCGGAATGGAAACGCGCCCAGCGCGAACAGACCCAGCTCGCGCTACTGATGATCGACGTCGATGCATTCAAGGGCTACAACGATACCTACGGCCACGTGGCGGGCGACGAGGTACTGCGCCGCGTGGCCGCCGTGATCCGCGAGAACTGCGCACGCCCGGCGGACCTGCCCGCGCGCTTCGGCGGTGAGGAATTCTCGATGATCCTGCCGGCCACATCGCCCGGCGGCGCACGACTGCTGGCCGAGAAGGTCAGGCGCGCGATCGAGACGCTGCGCATTCCGCATGCCTGCTCCCCAACTGGCGGATTTGTCACGGTCAGTATCGGCGGCGCGGTGATAGTGCCGGGAGGCGATGCCGATTTCAGCCGGCTGATAGAGGCTGCCGATGCTGGCCTCTATCAGGCCAAGCGTAATGGACGAAACCAGGTAGTGATGGCGTAGTTCCGAATCTTCGGTTTCCTGGGCATCCAGTTTTTGGTTTCCACAGCCAAAGCCAACGTAGATCCTCGCCTGGGACGCGACAAGTCAACTCATTGATACGCATCGGCATTCCGATGCGTTTGGGAACCATCGCCCTCATTCCCCCGGCAGATGGCCCGGCGCAATGCCGTGCCGGATATTTCTTAGTTTCAACCCCCTTCTTGCCCGACATTATGCTCCGCATTTAAATGCGAGGCACCCCAATCCACAAAAATCGGCCTTCTTTCTTGCGCGCCAATATCAAAACTAATGCGCAAGATAAATAGTATTTTCATTAAAAATGTAGAAATACATTTATTTGCCTCAGAGCAAGAAATGCCGCCAGAATAATATCTAGCATCCGGCTAAGATTATTGATTCAGCAACCAATTGAATTTAATTGAAAATAATAAATGACAAAAACATTATTATTTACACCGAAATGCACGAGGGCATTGAAATGACAAACAACCATCATTCACAGTACTTCGCATCAGCGTCACCTGTTTTCAGGGCCTCAATGCTTCGCCGGCCGCGCATGGAACTCCTTCGCATTGCAGCGGCATCGGCTTTAGCCCTTGCGACGATGGCCGGATGTGGGGGCGGTGGAGACAGCAGCCCGTCATCGAGCAGCGCGCAACCGACTCCGACTCCGACACCAGCGTCTGAATACCCACGCACGACATTCGCGTTGGCCGGCTCGGTCGAATATGGGCAAACCAGTGTTGTGAGGCAGAATGAAACGCGCATCGCACCACGCCTGGTCGAAGGCCGCAGCACGCTCCTGCTGTTTACGCCAACCAACCCCATCAGCAAAGATCAAGAGGTATTTGTCGAAGCAACGCTGAACGGCGTATCGATGGGGCGCCTCCGCCTGAAGAAACCCGCCGGCCTGGTTGGCTATGCCGAAGACAGGATTACCCAGGACACCTTGCCACGCTACAGCACACAAGCGTGGAGCACGCAAATGCCCACCGGGTGGATGAAGGCCGATGTCCAGCTAGCCGTTGGCTATGACGAAGTGCGCCACGATGAAAAACGGATCTACGCATATCGCATAACGAATGGCCTCCCCCCACTGGCGGGTCCATCGGAACTCACATACACACGAACCAAGGTATTGTTCTGGGAGGATGCTGATTCCAATGCCGATACCCTCGATTCGGACAAGCTCGCTGACGAAATCCACGCCCGCATGCCGGTGAGCAGAATATCCGTCGTGGACTACCTGCCCGCACGCTGGAACAGCGTCATCATGATGGCCCCCCCATGAGGTTTGATTCACTGAGGCAGATACCGGCCCCTAGAATCAGTCCAACCAGCAACACTGCATGGGCCGCGAACATCATGGTGGACAAGGCAAACACCGGACGCGGTTTGCAGGCCATCTACGTCTACTCTATGTTCAATCAGTCGTCGCCACTTGCCTATGGAGCCACCCTCTCCCAAGGACGGTACAAGGACCTCGACGGAAATCTCCAGGACGCCTTCCCCATTGATATCGCCTTCTCTGGCTGGGCTCAGACGCAATGGAACAGGGAGTGTGCCCCTCAGATGAACGAGGCACTAGGCAGCGTCATAGGCTTGTCCCCAGTCTTTCGAGGGGAGCCCTGGAAGTTCGGTAGCGAGTATCCCGATGGTCTCGTATGGACAGCCTCGCACCCGCAGCCATTCGATACCGCGCGCGGTGTATTCAGAACATGGTATGCGGCCACCGATGGATTTACCATGCGGTCGTCAGACAAGCCGCGAGGCCGGATTGATCCACAGTTCTACGGTGATAAAGAGCCTGCCGACAGTCAGAGCTGCTTCTCTCCTTACACAAACTACAACACGCGCGCGATCCAGCTGCGGCTGGATTCAACGCCAACCCTGCGGACCGTGGCTGGAAGCCCAGGTTACTATCGTTGGGATAACACGACTCGAACTTTCGCTCCCGTCGCGCCAGACTGGGAAGGTGCGGCGTTGCAGTTGAAACCCGATCGTATGGGCATTCCGGTGGTGACCGTGATCGGCTCGCTGACATCCAGCGAGAATCCGGGCGCCACCATGCTCTTCCCGCCGTTGTTCGCGGCCAGCGGGAACACCTTTGTCATGGAAGAAGCCGGCACTACTTCCAACAATTACAGAGGGGCAAGGTACGCGGCACGGGTCCGCTACGCTGATGGCAACCAGCGAATCTTCATTATCCCGAAAGAAATGGCTGGCAAGGACCGCGCATACTATTTCTCGTTCAACCTTCCGATTGCCGACAAGCCTGTCGAAGTATCCTTGTACCGCTTGCAGTTGCCGTACACCGCAAACAGTTTCCACGCGCTGTCCTCCGTTGACACACTCCTGTCTACCCAGGCCATCACGATACCCGCCTCCATGCCTGCGCCCGTGACTCGGGGCGGTGATTCCCTGCAAGAATCGCGTACGGCAATGGTGAGCAAGCTATGCACGACTCAGACATGCGAGACAGAGAGTATCGATATCGCCTGGCATCCGGATGACGAGTCGCAACTGTATTTCGTCGCCGGGCGGCCTTCGCTCGGCCTGACGACTCCCGTTGGGAACCCCAAGGGCGCGCCGATGCGGCTTGAAGTACTGATGAACGGTCCGGACGGCAATCAACGCGTCGTGGTATTCCGAGCCTCGCGCGCCGTCAATACGACCTCAGATGGTTATCGCCTGAGCCCGGCGAACTATTGGACCGCGCCGGAATTGCTCAAGGACAAACTACAGCGCCTCAGTATCTGGGTTCATGCCGACGATAACACCGCGTTGCCGGCCGGACGCTACACAATGACAGACGCCGTAAAGCTGCTCGACGTGCATGCCGTCAGCAGTGCCGGCGACAGAATCGTTGACAGGGTCAAGCTGAACGCCGCATTCGAAAAGCTCTGACGCACTAGCAAAGTTGCCACCCCGGCGCCGGTGCAGCGTTTCCAACAAGACGCTGCACCGGCGCTTTTTCACACTGCGCGCCGACGCGCATCTCATCTCTCGTGAACAAAGCCAGCGGCCTTGTTGAGTGCTTCGTTCGTAGAACCCTGATAACGACAATGCATACATGACAATGCCGGTACCGCGCCTCATTCCAGGCAACGTACCGGCATTTGCATTGGTCTATTCGGCTGTCTCGCTCATGTCGTCCTGAAGGACGTTGAGATGTGCAAGGTAGGCGTCCAGTTCGGCCCGTCCGGCATCCGTGATGCTGTAGACACGGCCATTTCCCTCGACAAGTTCGGCGGTAATGGATCGCGCCATCATCAGGCTACGCAGGATTGGGCGCAGCGCGCGGATATTCTTGTCGATGCCTCGCTCGCGCAGCCGCTCCATCAGGTTGAATACCGTGGATGGACTGGCCTGGACAAGCCGGAGGATATAAAGCCTGGAAACGATACGATCGAGCGATGGCGTTTTCATGGGCGCAGGCAACGCAACTAGCGGTGCGGAGAATCGAATCATCGTGCGCAGCCCATGACTGCAGCGCAGTCGGGCAGTCCTTTCAGTGCATCAAAGAAACGGGGGCGCTTTTGGCACCCCCGAAAGCTTACTCGGTTCGCGCCGGCGTGACGCCGGCGCTTGTCGTCAGAATTACTCTTCCTGGAACGCTTCTTCGCGCTTCGCCTTGATCGACGGCAGTGCCACCACGGCCACCAGTGCGGCAGCGGCGATCAGCAGGCCCATCGACAGCGGACGCGTCACGAACACGGTGAAGTCACCACGCGACAGCAGCAGCGAGCGGCGGAAGTTCTCTTCCATCATCGGTCCGAGCACGAAGCCCAGCAGCAGCGGTGCCGGTTCGCACTTCAGCTTCAGGAACAGGTAACCGATCACGCCGAAAGCGGCAGCCATGAACACGTCGAACGTCTGGTTGTTCACCGAGTACACGCCAATGCAGCAGAAGACCAGAATTGCCGGGTAGAGGAAGCGATACGGCACGGTCAGCAGCTTCACCCACACGCCAATCATCGGCAGGTTCAGGATGATCAGCATCAGGTTGCCGATCCACATCGAAGCGATCAGGCCCCAGAACAGCGCAGGGTTGCTGCTCATCACCTGCGGACCAGGCTGGATGTTGTGGATCGTCATCGCACCGACCATCAGCGCCATCACGGCGTTGGGCGGAATGCCCAGCGTCAGCAGCGGGATGAACGAGGTCTGGGCAGCGGCGTTGTTGGCCGATTCCGGACCTGCCACGCCTTCGATCGCACCCTTGCCGAACTCGTGAGCGTACTTCGACGTCTTCTTTTCCAGCGAGTAGGCCGCAAACGAAGCCAGCGCAGCACCGCCACCCGGCAGGATACCCAGTGCCGAACCCAGCGCCGTGCCACGCAGCACGGCCGGAATCATGCGCCTGAAGTCTTCCTTGGTCGGCCACAGGTTCGTGACCTTGTTCGTGAACGTCTCACGGGCTTCCTTCTGCTCGAGGTTCGCGATGATTTCCGCGAAGCCGAACATACCCATGGCCAGTGCCACGAAGTCGATGCCGTCGGTCAGTTCAGGCACGTCGAACGAGAAGCGCGCGGCGCCCGAGTTCACGTCGGTACCGATCAGGCCCATCAGCAGACCCAGCACAATCATCGCCACGGCCTTCGGCAGCGAGCCCGAAGCCAGCACCACGGCGCCGATCAGGCCCAGCACCATCAGCGAGAAGTACTCGGCGGGACCGAACTTGAACGCCAGTTCCGACAGCGGTGTAGCGAACGCAGCCAGGATCAGCGTGGCCACGCAGCCAGCGAAGAACGAACCAAGGCCAGCAGTAGCCAGCGCCACACCGGCGCGGCCACGACGTGCCATCTGGTAGCCGTCGATCGTGGTCACCACCGACGACGATTCGCCCGGCAGGTTCACCAGAATAGCGGTGGTCGAACCGCCATACTGCGCACCGTAGTAGATACCGGCCAGCATGATCAGCGCGGCCACCGGCGGCAGCGAGTACGTCACCGGCAGCAGCATGGCGATGGTTGCCAGAGGCCCAAGGCCCGGAAGCACGCCGATCAGCGTCCCGAGCACGCAGCCCAGGAACGCGTACGCGAGGTTTTGCAGCGACAATGCCGTGGAGAAGCCCAGGGCAAGATGGTCAAACAATTCCATTTCGGGCGACTCCTTAGCCGGTAATGAAGGCAGGCCAGACCGGCATCTGCAGGTTGATGCCGTACACGAAGGCGCCCAGGGCGATCAGCACGAGCACCACGCTGTTGAGCAGGGCACCCTTCCAGCTGAACTCATGGCTGGCCATCGACGACACCATCACCAGCACGAACACCGACAGCACCATGCCGAGCGGCTTGAGCAACAGGCCGAACAGCACGACGGAACCGAGAATCCACAGAAGCGTCTTCAGATCCCAGCGGGCAAGTTGATCTTCCTCACCCTTCGACGACAACGACCCCATCAACACTAGCGCGCCCAGGATGGCCAGTACTAGGCCAAGCAGGAACGGAAAGTAACCGGGGCCCATCTTGGCGGCCGTCCCCATGCTGTAGCCGCGCGCGACGAAGGAAAAGCCCAGACCGACCAGAATAAACATCAGGCCGGAGGCAAAGTCCTTTTGGCTGCGTATGCGCAAAACGATTCTCCTCAAGGTTGTGAATTGCGGCACCGTGCGACACACCGGCTCTGGGGCATCTCCACGGCGAACGTATCAACTTCGACACGTTCATCGCAGCGAACAGTAGAGTCGGGAACTTTCAGGCTCCTTTCATTTGTCTGGGGTGTAGGGTATCCCCCAATCCTCAGCGCTCGCGTCGATTTTTCATTTCCATCACGTTGTGACGTATTCAGTGGGCAACCGAATACACCACTGAAAGTTAAATGAAAGACGGCGTGGAAAGGTGTTTGAAAGGGAAGAACGCGGATTGGCGCGGCACTGCGCGGCAGAGGATGCCGCGCAGCTTTCGACTTGCTTACACCGCCGGGCGGTGCGTAAGCGACGCGATCAAATGTCTCTCATCCATACATTCAGAAACCTGTCTGGATGCATTAGGAAGGTTGTCGTGCGACTCCCTCATCGGCTTCCGCGCCCGCATCGGCATCCTCGCATGGCACACCCATGCTGGTATCGGGTGCATTCCCCACCGCTTCCGGATGTGGCGCGACCGGCAGGATATGGCTGCGGCGCCAATTGCCATATCGGTAGTAGCCAAACGAAAGCAGCACCGACACCACCGAGCCGAGCGGGAAGCTCCACCAGATCGATTCGGCGCCGATGTGCGGGCCGAGCAGCCACGCGAACGGCAGCCGGATCAGCCACATCGACACGAACAGAATGACCAGCGGCGCCATGACGGCGCCCGTGGCGCGCACGGCGCCGAACACGACAATGGTGAAGCCGAACAGGATGAACGACCACAGCACCACGTTGTTGATGTGCTGAGCAATCTCGATCGCGACGCTGTCCTCCCCCAGGAACAGACCAAGCGAGTGACGATTGAATACATAGACCAGCGCCACCAGCGCGCCGGTCATCAACATGTTGAAGAGCATGCCAACCTGCGTGACACGCGCCACACGCACCCACAATCCCGCCCCTACGTTCTGCGCAACCATCGATGACACACTGGCGCCAACCGCCAGAGCCGGCATCTGCACATAGGTCCAGAGCTGCGATGCCACACCGTAGGCCGCGGTCGTCCGCGAGCCGTACGTATTAACCAGCGACATCATCACGATGGCCGACGACGAGATCACCACCATCTGCAGGCCCATCGGCAGCCCCTTCATCACCAGCGCGCGCAGGATCGCCATGTCCGGCCGGAGCAGCGCAAGTTGCTCCCGGTGCAGCAGCAGGAAGTGCCGGCGCCGGTACAGCAACCCGATCATCGCCGCCAGGCTGGTCAGTTGCGCAATCAGCGTGGCGAGCGCCGAGCCCGCGATGCCGAGCGGGGGAATCGGGCCTACCCCGAAGATCAGCACGGGATTCAGCACGACGTCCAGCACCACCGACAGCAACATGAAGTAGAACGGCGTGCGCGAGTCACCGGCGCCGCGCAGCGTCATCATCACGAAGTTGTAGAAGTACATGAACGGCAGCGCGATGAAGATGATGCGCAGGTAGATGATGGCCAGCGGCGTGGCATCGTCCGGCGTATGCATCGCGGCCAGGATATGCGGCGTGAAGACAAAGCCCAGCACGGCGGCCAGCACCGACAGACCGACGAAGAACGTGGTGCTGGTGCCCACCACGCGTCGCGCCTCTTCGATGTCACGCCCGCCGACTGCCTGGCCGATCATGATCGTATTGGCCATGCTGATCCCGAACACCACGCCGAGCAGGAAAAACAGAATGATGTTGGCGTTCGACGTGGCCGTGAGCGCCGCCTCACCAAGGTATCGGCCGACCCAGACCGAATTGATCGAGGCGTTGAGCGACTGCAGGATGTTGCTGCCAAGCACCGGCAGCGAGAACATCAGCAGCGTGCGGCCGATCGGGCCGGTGGTCAGTCTGGCGTCAGGCTTCATTGGGACAGGTTTTCCGCACCGCAGCAGTGCGAGGGTTGCGAACGTGTCAGTCTAGTCCCTGGCTGGGCACCATGCCAGCCGCCGTGCACATGACCGTCGCGGCAGGGCGATAATCGCCCGCAAGTCTGCCAGTGCGGACTTCCGCCCAAAGCGTTAAGCTTGCGCTTTCATTCTTCGACCACCCGCGGCGCGCCCCTTTCGCTGCGCCGTCCATTTCCTTCAGGAGACAGGCATGTACCAGGATCTCGCCCTCTACATCGATGGAGAATTCATCAAGGGAGGCGACCGCCGCGAGCAGGACGTCATCAACCCGGCGACGCAGGAACTGCTCGGCAAGCTGCCACACGCCACCACTGCCGACCTGGATCGTGCGCTGTCTGCCGCGCAGCGCGCCTTCGAAACCTGGAAGAAAACGTCGCCGCTGGAACGCTCGCAGATCCTGCGCCGCGTAGCAGAACTGACCCGTACCCGCGCCAAGGAAATTGGCCGCGACATCACGCTGGACCAGGGCAAGCCGCTGGCCGAAGCCGTGGGCGAGGTGATGATCTGCGCCGAACATGCCGAATGGCACGCCGAGGAATGTCGTCGTATCTACGGCCGCGTGATTCCGCCGCGCAACCCAGCGGTGCGCCAGATCGTGGTGCGCGAGCCGATCGGCGTCTGCGCCGCGTTCACGCCTTGGAACTTCCCGTTCAACCAGGCCATCCGCAAGATCGTGGCTGCGCTGGGCGCCGGCTGCACGCTGATCCTGAAAGGTCCGGAAGACTCCCCGAGCGCCGTGGTGGCGCTGGCCCGCCTGTTCCACGATGCAGGCCTGCCCCCGGGCGTGCTGAATATCGTATGGGGCGTGCCGAGCGAAGTTTCGACCTACCTGATCGAATCGCCGATCGTGCGCAAGATCTCGTTCACCGGCTCGGTACCGGTGGGCAAGCAGCTTGCCGCGATGGCCGGCGCGCACATGAAGCGCGTGACGATGGAGTTGGGCGGTCACTCGCCCGTGCTGGTGTTTGACGACGCAGACATCGAACCGGCCGCTGAAATGCTGGCCCGCTTCAAGCTGCGCAACGCCGGCCAGGTTTGCGTATCGCCCACGCGCTTCTATGTTCAGGAAAAGGCCTACGACAAGTTCCTGGCGCGCTTCACCGAGGTCATCGGCTCGATCAAGGTCGGCAACGGCCTGGACGACGGCACCCAGATGGGCCCGCTCGCACACGAACGCCGCATCGCGTCGATGGAGCAGTTCCTGGACGATGCCAGCCATCGCGGCGGCAAGATCGTCGCCGGCGGCTCGCGCATCGGCGACAAGGGCTTCTTCTTCGCGCCGACCGTCGTCACGGACCTGCCCGACGATGCCAAGCTGATGGTCGATGAACCGTTCGGCCCGGTAGCCCCGGTCACGCGCTTCAAGGATGCGGAAGAAGTGCTGCGCCGCGCCAACAGCCTGCCGTTCGGCCTGGCCTCGTATGTCTTCACCAACTCTCTGAAGACGGCCAACCTTGTATCGAACGGACTTGAAGCCGGCATGGTCAACATCAACCACTTCGGCATGGCGCTGGCCGAGACCCCGTTTGGCGGCATCAAGGATTCGGGAATCGGCAGCGAAGGTGGCCAGGAAACCTTCGACGGTTACCTGGTGACCAAGTTTATTACCCAGGTTTGATGGCGTAATTCGCTGGGATCTCCCCTCTCACATGCAATGTGAGAGGGGAACGACCGAGCAGCCGCTCAGTTGTTTAGCTGCTCAGTTGATCAGGCGCCCTTCCCCCGCGCCTTCGCATAGTCCTCCCGGAACTGCTTCCACTGCGCGAGCGAAACATCGCGCCCGTGCTTTGCCAGCCGCAGCACGGTGGATTGCCAGCGCCCACCTGCGGCGAAATCCTGCAACTGCTCGACACGATCCGCCGCCTGATGGCCACAGCCCCGCAGATGGGCCGAGGCTGCGGCACGCGCCATCGTGGCGAACACGTCTTGCAACACAGTCTTGTCCCGGCAGTGCTCCAGATTCACTCGGTCGGTGCTCGGCTGCAAGCTCTTGACCAGGTACGAAGCCTTGCCCAGCGGCACGTATGAGAGCAGTGCGGGCGATGCGGCCTGCATGATCTGCTGGATGGTCGCCACGCGTTGCGCATCGCTGCCCCAGCGCGGTTGGCCGCCTGTGCGCATCCCGGTCCAGGCGCTCGGTGCCGCGCGTTTGATATCGATAAGCCGCTGACTTGCCGGCATGTCACGCTCATGCGCCAGCACGACGTAGCGTTCGAGCCCCAGGCTGCCCACACCAGCCACGCGTCGCGCCGAGTCTTCGGCGACGAAGCGATGACCGTGATGTTCCTGCTTCGAGTAGATCCCCAGAATTTCGGAAGCGCGTTCACGCTGCATCTTGTCCGCGCGTAGCGCATGGCCGTCGAACTTCAGACGCCGCCGCCCGCCACGCATCTCCGTGCGCGCGTTCAGCAGCGCGCCGCGCTTGCGGCGCTTGACCTGCCGCAGCAGCATGGCCACCAGACCGCTCGCCGTGGCACGCTCCAGCCAGCGCGGCTTGCCCGCGCGCAGCATGGCCGTGTAAACCGACAGCATCTGTGCGCAGGCCGTACGGGCATCGGCTTCCGACAGGCCAATGCTTTCTCCGGCCACCAGCACGCTCGACAACATACGGATGACGTCGACCGTCAGCGGCGCCAACATGGCATCGTCGAAATCGTTCAGATCGAAGTACACGAGTCCGTTGTCGCCCTTGAACGTGCCGAAGTTCTCCACATGGAGATCGCCACACACATAGGTGCTAGGCGCATCGAGCAGACCAGCCTCGCGCTCGAGCGATGCCGCGTACAGGTGGTTGGTGCCTCGGAAGAAAGCGAACGGGTCGGCTGCGATCGCCGCCAGCTTCATCGTCAGCCGCTCGGGATCGCGGCCGTGGTTGTAGATCAGGATGCTTTCGGTAGCAGCGTGCATGGGCGGCGGAGTCCTCGATCGGGTTGCGCAGCGCCCTCATCGCATTCCATCATGCGACTTCAGTGAAAAAACACGCCGCGAGTCAGGAAAGTGTAATCCGCTTCGGCCGCCATGAGAAACACCAGCACGAGCAGGCACAGCGGCGGGATCAGGATCGCGCAGATCAGCGCCATGCGCTCCCAGGCCATGTGCATGAATACGCTGACGATCAGGCCGGCCTTCAGGATCATCAGCAGCAGAATCAGGAACCAGCGCAGGTATCCCGTGAACCCGAAGTAGTCCACCAGATAGGACATCGTGGAGAGCACGAACAGCAGTCCCCAGACCTTCAGATAGAGGCCGATAGGATGTTCCTGTTTGCCGTGACCACCGTGGGCCGCCTCGGGGGCCGGAGTGATGGGTGTCGATGCCATGGTCGCCCTCACCAGAGATAGAACAGCGCGAAGATGAAGACCCACACCAGATCGACGAAGTGCCAGTAGAGGCCGGCGATCTCCACGACCTGGTAGTTGCCGCCTGGTTCGTAGTGCCCGCGCACGACCTTGCTGGCGATCGTCAGCAGGTAGATCACGCCGCAGGTCACGTGAAAGCCGTGGAAGCCGGTGATCATGAAGAACGTGGAGCCGAACTGCGCGGCGCCCATTGGATTGCCCCAGGGCCGCACGCCCTCGTGCACGATCAGTGTGGTCCATTCGAACGCCTGCAGACCGACGAACGTTGCCCCGAGCGCGGCGGTCGCCAGCATCAGCAGGCCGCAGGGGCGCCGCTCGCGACGGTAGGCGAAATTCACGGCCATCGCCATCGTGCCACTGCTGGTGATCAGCACGAAGGTCATGATTGCGATCAGGATCAGCGGTAGCGTATGACCGCCGATGTTCTCGGCGAAAGCCTTGCTGGTATCCGGCCATGGCACCGTGGTGGAGATGCGCACAGTCATATAGCCGATCAGGAAGCAACTGAAGATGAAGGTGTCGGAAAGCAGGAAGATCCACATCATTGCCTTGCCCCATGACACCTTGAATGCGCGCTGGTCGGATGACCAGTCAGCGACGAGGCCCCTGAAGCCGCCCGGCGGATTCCAGGCTTCCGGATGCGATCCGGCCGAAGAAGGAACTTGCGAATGCATGGGCGCTCTCCGTCAAGACCTGCCACAGATGTACGCGACGAGCTCCGGCGTGAGCCAGCCCAGCGCGCCGAGCAACACGACCCATACCGCCAACAGGAAGTGCCAATAGCGCGCGCACAGCCCGATGCGCGTCACCGTGCGCGTGCCACTACCGCGATCCACCGCCACAAACGCGAAGGCCACCAGCCCGCCAAGCATGTGCAGACCGTGCATGGCCGTGAGCAAGTAGAAGAAGCTGCCCGCTGGATTGTTCGCTGGGACGACGTGAAGCGCGTACAGCGCCTGCCACGCCCACAACTGCACGCCAACGAACGCCACGGCGCCCATCCCCCCAAGGCGAAACGCATGACGTGCTCTCACCATGCGGCCCGAGTGCGCCGCCCGCCTGGCGATCTCCATCGCCACACACGCGGCGGCGAGCACGGCCGTGGACAGCCAGACCTGCCACGGCAGCGCAATGCGCTGCCAGTCCGGACTGTCCATGCGCATGATGTAGGCGGCCAGAAACAAGGTGAACAGCGCCGTGACTACGCCCATGAATACCCACAACCCTAAGCTGCCGGGGGTGTGGGCCCCATGTCCATGCAAGGCGTCGCCACCGGCGGGGCTGCCTCCGGGCGCTTCACGCGAAGCCCGGAAGACGCCGCCACCCGTATCCACCGCGAACGATTCGGCTTTCATGCCACGGCCCCCCTTCTCGCGTGTGGCTCGGGTTCGCTCCCACCTGCGTCTGGCGGCGCATTCTGCGCAATGAAGTCCTCCTTCGCACCCGGCACGCTGTACGCGTAAGCCCAGCGATAGACCACGGGAAGATGCGCGCCCCAGTTGCCGTGCGCCGGCGGCGTCTGCGGCGTCTGCCACTCCAGCGAGGCGGCACGCCACGGGTTGGCGCCTGCAGGCTGTCCACGCCGCACGCTCCACGCGAGGTTGAAGATGAAAAGCAACTGCGCCGCCGCGACGATGAACGCTGCGATCGAGATGTACATGTTCAGGGTGTGCGCGGACTCGGGTATGAAGTCATAGCCCTGCCACGCGTAGTAGCGCCGCGGCATCCCCAGAATACCGAGGTAGTGCATCGGAAAGAAGATGGCGTAGGTGCCCACGAACGTGATCCAGAAATGAATGCGGCCAAGCGTGTCGTTGAGCAGGCGTCCAGTGACTTTCGGATACCAGTGGTAGATCCCGCCGAAGACGACCAGGATCGGCGAGACGCCCATCACCATATGAAAGTGCGCCACGACGAAGTAGGTGTTCGACAACGGAATGTCCACGCTGACATTGCCGAGGAACAGCCCCGTCAGGCCGCCGATCACGAACGTGCTGATGAAGGCGATGGCAAACAGCATCGGCACCGAGAAATGGATGTCGCCCTGCCACAGCGTGATCACCCAGTTGTAGACCTTGATGGCGGTGGGTACCGCGATGATCAGCGTCGTGGTGGCGAAGAAGAAGCCAAAGTACGGATTCATGCCGCTCACGAACATGTGGTGCGCCCACACCACCACCGACAGCACACCGATGGCCAGAATCGCCCACACCATCGTGCGATAGCCGAAGATGCTCTTGCGCGAATGCACGCTGATCAGATCGGAGACGATCCCGAACGCGGGCAGCGCGACGATATAAACCTCGGGATGACCGAAGAACCAGAACAGGTGCTGGAACAGCAGAGGGCTGCCGCCCTTGTAGTTGAGCTGCTGCCCCATCGAGACGACTGCGGGCATGAAGAAGCTGGTACTGAGCGTCTTGTCGAGCAGCATCATCACACCGGATACAAATAGCGCCGGGAACGCCAGCAGTGCGAGAATCGTCGCCATGAAGATGCCCCACACGGCCAGCGGCATCCGCAGCATCGTCATGCCCTCGGTACGCGCCTGCAGCACCGTGGTCACGTAATTCAGGCCACCCATGGTAGCCGCCACGATGAAGATCAGCAGCGACACCAGCATCAGGATGATGCCCCAGTCATGCCCTGGCGTGCCGGGCAGGATTGCCTGCGGTGGATAGAGCGTCCAGCCCGCGCCGGTGGGTCCGCCCGGCACGAAGAAGCTGGCGAGCAGCACGAGCACCGACAGGAAGTAGACCCAGAAACTGAGCATGTTCAGGAACGGGAATACCATGTCGCGCGCGCCAACCATCAGCGGGATCAGGTAATTGCCGAAACCGCCAAGAAACAGTGCCGTCAGCAGGTAGATCACCATGATCATCCCGTGCATCGTCACGAACTGGTAATAGCGATTGGCGTCGATGAAATCGAACCTCCCCGGAAAACCCAGTTGCATCCGCATCAGATTCGACAGCGTCACACCGATCAACCCGACCACGATGGCGACCAGCGTGTACTGCACGGCGATCACCTTGTGGTCCTGGCTCCAGATGTAGCGCGTCCAGAAACTCTGTGGGCCGTGGTGGGCGGCATCATCGGCATAGGCCATCTTTTTGCTCTCCGATCTCTGACTGTGCACCGGGCCGCTATTTGCCGGCCTGCGGGGTGCCCGTTGCGCCAGCACCCAGCGAACGGATATACGCCGACAGCGCCACCACGTCGGCATCGGTAACAGGCAACTTGGGCATGACGGACCCGAAGCCCTTGACGATGCGGGCCTGCGGGTCCTCAATCTCCGTCTTCAGGAACGCATCGTCCACGGTCGCGCTGCTGCCGTTGCTGAAGGTCTGCGTGCTGCCGTACAGGCCCTTCCAGCTTGGGCCGACACCCACGCTGCCATCGACGCTATGGCATCCCACGCATCCTTTGCTTTGCGCCAGTGCGCGGCCCTGCGCCACGAGATCGGCGGCGCCAGCCGACGCACCCGCCACAGCGGGGCCTTCGGCTGGCGCAGCGGTGGGAGCGGCGACCTTTGCCAGCGTCATCGCGAACGTCTGCTGCTTCGCAAGCCACGTGTCGAAAGCGGCCTGCTCCTCGACCACGACGTGGCCGCGCATGTTGTAGTGGCCCAGACCGCAGAGTTGTGCACAAAGAATATCGAAGCGACCGGTCTTGGTGGGCGTGAACCAGAACGATGTGACCATGCCGGGCACCATGTTCATGCGCGCGCGGAACGGTGGCACATAGAAATCGTGCAAAACGTCCTTCGAGCGCAGGAGCACCTTGATGGGCCGGTTCAGCGGCAGGTGTACCTCCGGCCCCATGACGAGTATGTTGTCCTGTCCATTTGGATCATCGGGATTCAGGCCGAGTGGATTCGTGCCGCTGACGAATCGCGGATCCGTGGTACCGAGCTGGCCACTTTTGCCGGGGAAGCGGAAGGCCCATTGCCACTGCTGCCCCACCACCTCCATGACCATCGCATCGCGTGGTGGCCGCACGTACTCCGCGTAGACGATCAGGCCTGGTGCCAGCAACGCGATGATGCACACGGCGGTCAACCCGATCAGCCAGCGCTCCAGTTTCGGGTTCTCCGGCGCATAGGCAGCGCGATGCCCCGCACGATGACGGAAGCGCCAGACGATGTATCCGACGAGCAGGTTGATAACGACAAAGAACAGGCCGGTGATGACGAGGGTAATGGTCAGCGTGTCGTCCATCTGTTTCCAGTTGGACGCCAGCGGTGTCGCCCACCACGGGCTCAGGAAATGAAAGAGCACCGAGGCAACGACAATGATGACGAGTGCGATGGCGATCGCCATGACCCCCCTCCTCCGCGCGGACGAAAAGCCGCGAGGAATGCGCAGACTGCGCAGGTGGATTAAGACTAGTGCATCGTTTCAGGTCACGGCAAGGCGACATCGTGCCGATATCGGTGCGCCAGGACGCGCATGGCCACAATAAAAAATGGCGGAGGGGAAGCTTACTTCCCGATCCGCCATCGTGGCCACGCGCGGCCCCGTGTAGTGGCAAAGTGCGCGACGCAATCAGACCATCAGCACATGATGTATTCGGTACAGAATCTCACGGCAGGTATCTAACGAGATACACCGCGCGACTCCAGCTTCCAGTAGCAGATGGCGATGGCCATCCCGAAGATGAGGTGCCCTACCAGCGTATGCCAGCCACGCTGGTCGACAAACCACGGGAAGGCGCTTGTCATCACGTAGAAGTTGAACATGTACACCACCAGGCCAAATACCGCCCCGACCAGTAGCGACATGCCGACGCTCGAATCGAGTTGGAACGGCGCGATGATCGCGCACAGCACGCAGCCGAGTATCGCGCCGAGCACGAAGTGAATAATCAACGCTGCGGCGACCGTGCTGACGCTGAAGAACGAGTTCTGCAGAACATCGCGCCCGAGCACGATTGCGGCAACCATGCGCGTGGTGCCCCATGGGTGAACGCCGGCCACCATCGTCGACCAGAACATCTCCACGACGATCAGCAGCGCACCGGCCGCGAGCCCGGACACGGCGGCCGCCGTCCAGTCCGGCAGGCGACGCATGTAGTGGTGCGAATGCATATGTAGTTCCATAGCGTCCTCCAGTCTGCTTCAGTCTGCTTTGGTGACCCCGTGCGTCCAGCATAGGACACTCGTCATCAATACGGCTGACACGACAGGAAAACCGCGTGGGAAACCGTCCAGGTGCGCTGTCAACGGTACAAACGGCTTCGGGCCAAGTCTCGCGCGAGATACTTGGCAGAGCATGACATGACGCAAACAGTACGGGACAACCCCAAGCACTACAGCCTTGTATTCGCCACACACTGCCTATACTGGAAGAACAAAGAAACAAGATAGGAGACCGCCATGCTGCATCTTCAGTTACAGGCGCACGATCTTGTATTCCTGATCCCCATGGCACTCGTCGGCTTGTTGGCGATGGGCGCGATTCCAGTTGCGGCCAAGGCGTTGCGTATCAGTTGCCGTTGCGCCGGCGCGATCCTGGGAGTCCTGCTTGGGGTATTGGTGCTGGAAGCCCTGCCACTGCTGATCTAGCGATCGGCGATCGAACAGGACACCAGTTAGAGAGAGAACGCCGCCAGGCAAGACGGCCAGAGCGGCTGCAGGCGAGAAGGAGGTGCGATGTCTCTTCTTATGCTCGCCACCGTGATGGTGGCGCTGCTGGTCGTGACTGTGGGCACGGCATTGTGGCGCTGCAGCCACCCATACCGGATGCGCTATACGCGCTGCGCGCAAAAGCGACGGCGCGCGGGCATCTGTCGATCGGCGACCCAGCGCGAAGCGCCTTGACCTGACCTCAGATCTCGATCATCGAGAAATCGCCCTTACCGACATCGCATTCCGGGCAGCGCCAGTCGTCCGGAATGTCTTCCCAGCGCGTGCCTGCGGCAATGCCTTCTTCGGGCAAGCCCAGTTCCTCGTCGTACACCCAGCCGCAAATCAGGCAAACCCAAGTCTTGTAGGCTACTGCTTCCTGCTGCACATCTCGCTCCCGATATCGATTCAAGTTTCGGGGCGCATGATACGCGGTTTTCGATGACGGTCACCACGCCGGCGTTCGAGCATTTCGTTCAAACGCCGGCACGCGTCCCATCATTGACGGATTGAGAAATCGACGCGGTTGGGCTTGCCCTTGTCCTTGATCCCTTCCGCGTTGAGCTTCGGCGCGGTCAGGAACAGCCTGGCGTTGGGCACCTTGCCATCGCGCTCGAGCGCCTGCTTGACCGTCAACGCCCGCTGCTCCGCCAACGCGCGCAGTTCCGTATCGGTCACGGGCGCATGTTCGAGCAGCAGCTTCTCCATCTCGGCCGGCGGCAACGACTTGGTCAGGCCGATGAAGTTGCGGGGCTTCTTGAACGACTCGCGCTTGTACACCGCTTCCAGGTACTTCGGATATTCCTGCGGCGATACGGTGACCGTGGCGCCCTGCTCGCCGCCCTCGCCCTCTTCCGCCTGCGCGCCTGCCTGTGCCGAACGGCGCAGATCACGCTGCTTGGCTTCGGCGACGCGCTGGTTCAGCCAGACGCGGCGCGCGCCATCGGCATCGGTGTCGGGGTCGATCCGGCCGCTGATTTCCAGATTGAGCGAAGGCCGGTCGGCGAGCGCCTTGCCGATGGTCTCGATCTTCTTGTGCGCGTCGTCGGTCAACGTGGAAGAACCCGGCGCGAACTCGATATAACCCAGCTCTTCCGCGTTGCCGCCAAATGCATGGGCAATCAGCGCGAACGGCGAGGTGATCGCCTTGGCCAGCAGGTTCACGATCACGCGCAGGATGACACCGCCGATGCTGAACTCCGGATCGGACAAGGAGCCCGAGACCGGCAGGTTGATATCGATCACGCCATTGCGGTCCTTGAGCAGCGATACCGCCAGCAGCACGGGCACCTTGACCGCGTCGGGGCTGTCCACCTTGTCGCCGAACGTGAGCTGGTCCAGATAGAGGTGGTTCTTCGCATCGAGCTTGCCATTCTCGATCTTGTACGCCACGTCGACGTTCAGCTTGCCCTTGGTGATCGGGTAGCCTGCGTACTTGGCCGCGTAAGGCGTCAGACGCGTCAGTTCCACGCCGTCGGCCTTGGCGGCGATATCGAGGAAGAGCTGTTCGCCCAGCGGATTGATCTTGCCGCTGATATTGACGGGAGCATCATCGTCGAGCCGGCCATCCAGCACCAGATCTGCCGGCGTCGGATCCCCCGTGGAGACCTTGGAGATCGACCCCTTCATGCCGGTCAGGTTGGCAGAGTAATTCGGCTTGATGAAGAAGTCCGAGAAGTTGATGTTCCCCTTGTCGATGGAAACACCACCCAGACGGATAACCGGCTTGGGCCCCGCTGCCTGCGCGGGTGCGGCCGCCGTCTCCGGCTTGGCCTCGGGCTTGGCTTCGGGTGCCGAAGCCGGATTCGCCTGGGTCAGGCTGGTCGACGGTGCTGGCTCGCCCTTTGCCGCGCCACCCGCCATCACGTCCTGCAGATTCAGCCGGCCATTGGCGTTCAGGATCACCCGGGCGTAGAAATCGGACAACGCCACGTTGTTGACTCCGAGCTGGAGCGGCCCCTTCGCATCGTTCATGTTGAAGTCGACGCCGCTCACGGCCAGCGAGCGCCAGCGCAGAAAGTCGTCGCCGGTGACACGGTCCACCGTACGCACATTACCGGCCATCACGTTGCCATTGAATCGCACCGCTATCGGCTTGCCGGCCGGCGCCTCGTAGGCAACCTTGCCCTTGAGCGTCAGCGCCCCGCTGCGCAACGCAGCGTTGAAACGGTCAGCCATGTAGGGCTGCAACGGCGCGATGTCGAGTTCGCGCAGATCGAGCTGCAATTGCGCGGCCGGACCGGTCGGCGTGACCTGTCCGTCGATGTTCATCACGCCCTTGCGCCCGCTTTCGGCGTGCAGCTTCATCGGCACCGCCCCCGGCGAGAGCGGCCAGGTCACGGTGCCGCTGGTGAATCCGATGTTGCGGAACTGGTGAATGACCGGGCGACCGCGATTGGCCTCGGCCGGCTCATAGTCCGCCAGGCGCGCGGAGCCGGCATCCACCGCCACCTTGCCAATGCGCACCTTCCAGCCCGGCGCTCCCGCGCCGCCGCCATTTGTCGCGGCCGTTGCCGCGGCCGGCGCACGCGCCCGCTTGCCGGCGGATTCGGCTGATTCGACGGCCCAGATTCGCGCCATCTCCAGCAGTTGGCCGCTATGGTCACGTGTTGCCGCGATCTGCGGTTTGGCCAGCGATACCTGCCCCGCTTCGAACGTCTGCTTGGCCAAGTCGAGCTGGATGTCGTCCAGCACGAGCTTGTCAGCCCTGAGCAGCGGCAGGTTGGCGCCCTCGGTGTCTGCCACGCGCTGGCTAGCGCGGTTGCCGCGTTGCGCGCGGCCCGCGCGGCCTTTCGGCGCCGGGCTCGCTGCCTTCGTCGCGCGATCATCGTTGCCAGCCGAAGCGGGCAGATTGACAGGCTCGCGAGTGGCCACGTAGAGCGGTGACAGTTCAAGCCGGGATTTTTCGAGCGTGAACTGGAACACCGGCTGCGACCACGCCATCTTGTAATTCAGCTCGGCATTGATGCCGGTATCACCGAACTGGCTGCGCAACTCGTGCGGCCACCACGCCGCGAAGCCTTGCGGGCGCACGCCCGCGGTTTCCAGCGTGCCGTTCAGCGTGCCTTTCTTGAGGTCGAGTTCCCCGGACTGCTTGATGGTCTGACCATCGGCGATCGTGACCGTGGCATCGAGTTTGGCAGGCTTGTCCCCGGTGCTGGCCAGGTTGGCGATATCGACATTCACGGGCCCGATATCCAGCTTGCCCGGCCCCGAGGGCGCCATCGCATCGACAAACCCCAGTTTCGCGTCCTTGATCGCAATGCGGTCGACGGCGTAGGACCACGGCACCTCCTCGGCCTTGGGCGGCGCCTGCACGCCCGATGCGGCAACCGCCGAGGCCGGGGCCGGCGTGGCGGTCGCCGGTGCGGCTGCGGGAGCCTTGGCCGGCGCTGACTTCATACCTTCCGGCAGGAAGGCCGTCGCCAGATCGAGCGCGCCGTCGGCACCTCGGGTTGCCAGCAAGCCGAAGCCGTCCAGTTCGATGCTCTTCACGTGCGCCTTGTGGGCCAGCGGCTCCACACGATCGAGGTCGACCGCCAGCCGTCCCGCCTTGACGAGCGGCGCGCCCGCATGGGTCACCACGTCGGCGTCGCGCAGGGCAATGGTTCCGGACACGTACAGGTCCTGCTTGTCCTTTTCTTGACGGAAACCCACATTGAGCCGGGTATCCACGAGCCCGCTCTTGACTTCAGCATCTTTCAGCTTTGGCGCGAACGCCATGTACTTCGCTACCTCGAGCCCATCCAGGTTGATGTTGAGGTTTGCTTCACGGCTGTCCGCGAAAGGCTGCATCGTGCCAGCCAGCGCCAGCGGCGACCCATTGATCTTCGCAAACAGGCTCGGCGCCGTGTTCAGGGTGACGTCGTGGGGCAGGTTTGACAGGAACGGCAGGGTCAGCGTGAAGTTCTCCACGCGCTGGACGGTATTGAGCAGCTTGTCCTCATAGACGAAGCTGGTATTCGTCACCGCGATATTGCTGACCGAGAATCGCGCAGGCTTGGCGTCGGCCGGCTTCGGCGGCAGCGCGGCAAAGCGTTCCTGCACATCGGCAAAGTTCATGCGGCCATTCGCATCGCGCAAGACGTGCACGGACAGCGCATCCACATGAAGGGAATCGATGACCGGCGCGAGGTGCCAGACCGATGCGGCCGAGGTCTTGGCCTCGGCCTCGCCGAGCGTCACCGTCGGCGTCTTGCCGTCGGGCTCGTAGATGGTCAGGTTGTTGATCGTGGCGGACAGACTGAACGGCCTCACATGCGCCTCGCCCAGTGTCACCTTGCGCCCAAGCGCCTCGGTGGCGTTTTTCTCCACCAGATACTTGATCAGCGGCGGCCCACCGAAATAGCCGGCCAGCCCGAATACGGCCAGCGCGGCCACCACGCCACCCGCGACGCGTACGGCCACGCGCCTGCGAGGCGTGGCCATGGCCGCCCCTGTCGCGGCCTGGATGGAATCCTTGAAAGCCATGTCACCCCAGAGTAGTTCGACCCCACGCAGGCTCAGCCCCATGCCAGCCTGCGCTTTGTGCCCCGGATTTCACTTGTTTTTCATTATGGAGACGGATTATGGCAGTGCAAAGGACGATTTAGTAATCCGATTTATACAAAATCAGGGATGCGACAGACCGATCTGGTATCGTTACGCCTTTGCGAAGCGTCCGTTGCCTGCCAGCCTGCTTACCCCGCCGGCCTCCGGTTCGCTCAGTTCGTGCTGTTATCCCTTCGGCCGTCCCCCTCCACGTCATCCGTGTTGCGCGCTTCGCATGTGAATGTATCCATGCGAGTCTTTTCATGTCCACCTCCAGCAGTACTGCCGGGGCTTCGGGTGCGCAAGGCGGCCATGCCGCTCGCCCGCTGACCGGTCAGGATTACAAGACGCTCGCGCTTGCCGCACTTGGCGGCGCGCTCGAGTTCTACGATTTCATTATTTTTGTTTTCTTCGCCAAGGTCATTGGCCAGTTATTCTTCCCGGCATCCGTGCCGGACTGGCTGCGCATGCTGCAGACCTTCGGCATCTTCGCGGCCGGCTACCTGGCACGCCCGCTGGGCGGCATCATCATGGCGCACTTCGGTGACCTGCTCGGCCGCAAGAAAATGTTTACGTTGTCGATTCTGCTGATGTCGGTACCGACGCTGCTGATGGGCCTTCTGCCGACCTACGCTTCGGTGGGCCTGCTGGCGCCGATGGCGCTGCTGGTGCTGCGCATCCTGCAGGGTGCCGCCGTGGGCGGCGAAGTCCCCGGCGCATGGGTGTTCGTGTCCGAACACGTGCCCCGGCGTCACGTCGGATATGCCTGCGGCACGCTGACTGCAGGTCTGACGGCCGGCATCCTGCTCGGCTCGCTGGTAGCCACAGGCATCAACGCCGTATTCGATCCGCAGGAACTCGTTGACCATGGCTGGCGCGTGCCGTTCGTGCTGGGCGGCGTGTTCGGTGTCGGCTCGATGTACCTGCGCCGCTGGCTCCATGAAACCCCGGTCTTCGCGGAACTGCAGCAACGCAAGGCACTGGCCGCCGAACTGCCGCTCAAGACGGTCGTGCGCGACCACCGCGGCGCCGTTGTCATCTCGATGCTGCTCACGTGGATGCTGTCCGCTGGCATCGTGGTGGTGATCCTGCTGACGCCGACCTACCTCCAGACGCTGTACGGCTTCGACGCCCGCACCGCGCTGGTGGCCAACAGCGCCGCAACGCTGTGCCTGTCGATCGGCTGCGTGGTGGCCGGCATCCTGGCTGACCGCATTGGCGCGCGCCTGACACTTTCGATCGGTGGCGCACTGCTGGCTGCCACGGCCTACGTGCTGTACACGACGATCGGCACCCGTCCCGACCTGCTGCTGCCGCTGTACGCCCTGGCCGGCTTCTTCGTCGGCACGATTGGCGCCGTGCCTTACGTGCTGGTGCACGCGTTCCCAGCGCAAGTGCGGTTCTCCGGGCTGTCCTTCTCGTACAACGTCTCGTACGCGATCTTCGGCGGACTGACGCCGGTGATCGTCTCGCTGATGCTCAAGAATGATTCGCTGGCCCCGGCCCACTATGTGGTTGGCGTCTGCATCATGGGTATCGTGACGGCGCTGTTCGTACGCAAGCGGCACGCCTGATCGCGCTCGCCACGCTTGCCGCGCTGGCACAATGAAAAAGGGGGAAGGCTGACAGCCTTCCCCCTTTTTCATTTGGGCGCGCTTCGGGCCCCGTCCTGCGTTGTCACGCCGCCCGCTTGTGCTGACGGAGAAATTGCCATATCAGCCAGCTCGCATCCGGGCCGATGCTGCTGTGGTACGGTACCGTGGCATCGCCGCCACTCCAGGCATGACCCAGCCCCCCCACTTCCACCAGTCGGACCAGATCGCGATTCCAGCGGCCAAAGCGCGCTTCGCGAACTTCGCCATCCTTGCCCAGCGGCGCATCGTTAGCGCTTTCGATCTGTCCGCCGAGGCTGCCACCCAGGCCGTTGTAGGCCAGGAACTGCTGCGTCAACAAACGCCCGTTGATCGGATGCACCGCTTCGTCCGCCATGCCGTGCAACACGATGGCCGGCATGGCCGGACCGCCGGGCGTCACGCCAGCAGCATCGAGCAATAGCGCGGGCTCGATCGCCGAGCCCTCGTGCATCGCCCTCAGGCCCGCCCGGGGCGAATCGGCCGCACCGATCACCACACCGGAGTGCAATCCCACGGCAGCGACCTTGTCCGGGTAGCGCAACGCCACCAGAGCCGCCATCGCGGCACCGGCCGACAACCCGGCAAGGTAGATCTCGCCGATACGTACGTCGGGCCGGGTTGCCAGTTCGTCGATCAGCAGTGCCAGCGCCTGTGCTTCGCGCCCGCCCTGCCCGGCCGCGAGGTCGAACCACTGCCAGCACCGATGCACGGAGCGCCGCAATGGCTGCTGCGGATAAGCCACCATGAATCCTTCGCGCTCGGCCAGCGCGTTCATGCGCGTGCCAGCCGCCAGGGCTTCAGGCGTTTGCTGACATCCGTGCAGCATCACCACGACAGGCAATGCGCCCTTGGCGCCGGACGGGATATAGAGGCGGTACGAGAGTTGCGGGACCAGTTCGCCGGGTAACGGCGTCAGGCCCAGATTCAGCGACTGCCAGTTGCCTGGCAATTCAGCCGGCCCGGCCTCGCCTGGCGCGGTGTGGCGCTGGCGATGAGTGGCTGGGGGCGCCAGTTCCAGACGCTCCAGCCATGTACGAATTTGTTTCGCGGGCTGAAACTGCGCGCGACGAATTTGTCGAAGCTGCGCATCCCAGTCCGGAGAGAGGCTTTTGGCCATATGAAGACTCCTGTTCGTCTTGAGAACGGGTCTCCTCCTTTCTTGTGCGATGCAGCATAACACAATCGACGAGGCGCTTTTCCGACATTGTCTTGAAGGCACAACATGAATTTTTGAAAGAATTCTCTACTTTCCGGGCACATGCTGACCTCTCCCCCTAAGAGGCCGCAAAAAAACTTATTACGCTTGTTTAAAAGAATGCAGATCGACTCACGATCAGCGATGTTCGTGGGCACTTATACTGTCGGGAAAAAATGTCCATCATGCCTACCAGGAGGCAATACCACTGGACCACCAAGCCCCCAGCGCCTCATGCTGCACCCTGTGCCCGTTCCAGTCCGTTTGCGCAAGTGCACACGGAGGCACCTTGCTGCCCGACAGACCAGCATTAAGCCCCGAGCGCAAGCACCTGCAAGCCGGCGAGGCGCTATTCAGGCAGGACCAACCGGTACGCGCCGTCTACCCATTGCGCCACGGCGGCATCAAGCGGATGTACGAATCGGCACTTGGATGGCGGCAATTGACCGGCTTCATGCTCCCCGGTGACGTAGCCGGCCTCGAGCCGAATGACGCGCCGCAGTTCGGCACGAGCGCGATTGCCCTGCAGGCATCCGAATGCTGTGTGGTGCCACTGGAGACAGCGAAGCGCTGCGAGGAAGATCCGGCGGTTCACGCCGCCTTGCTCGCGCTACTTCACCGCGACGCCTTGCGGCAGCGCGAGTTGCTGGTGACCATCGGCTCAATGAAGGCCGCGCAGAGGCTGGCCATGCTATTGCTCGATCAGGCTGCGGAACACCGCCGCCGCGGCACCGACGGGGGAGAAGTCATGCTGGCGATGACTCGCAACGATATCGCCAGCTACCTGGGCCTGACGCTGGAGACGGTCTCGCGGCTTCTGTCCCGCTTTGCGTCCGTCGGGCTGATCACGGTGCGGCACCGTCAGCTTCGTATCGTCGACGAGAAAGGGCTGTCAGACGTCCACGCCGAAGCAGACCGCATCACGCTGCGCGGTCCGGATCCAGCTTAGACGCAATTGCCGGAGACTTCGGATCCGGAATCAGCGATCTGCAGCCCGCTCCCAACCCTCGGGCGAAAAGGCTCGCATGGCACCCGCGCGCGCGCCGGTACTCTTGCCTAGGTCTCGCTCGTAGAAACGGCGCTCGCTATCGACCATGAAGGAGTGGATGCCGCTATCACCGTAACGCGCGGGCCAGGCGATGAACGCGAACTTGGCGTCGCTGCCCTTCGGCGGTGCGATGATCCGATAGCGATAGCCGTAGAACGCTTCCTCCGGCGGCACCTCGGGGCCCATTGCCAAGGCATCCGGTCCAAGCGGGCTATCATTCTCGGCCGATGCCGATGGCCAGTACAACCCATTGGTCTTGCCGGGCGTACTCACGAGCTGATGGGCGTACTTGCCATTGCCAATCTGCTCCGCATAACGCTGCTGGGCATCGGCGAGCTGCAGCAACGTATCCATCGCCACGAGTTCGTTGCGCCCGATCCGGCGGCGCCGCATCTCCTGCTCGCCGGCAGCCAGATCGAACTGCCAGCCGGTTTTACGCTTTGCCAGCGGAACCGGGAACGTCCAGCCGCTACCGCCCACCTCGATACGTGCGGCCTTATCGCCATCGGGCTGGACGGCATGATGGCTTGCCCAGGCGGCAAGGAAATCGTAGATGTCGTTCTGGCTGAGCCCCGGCGGCACCAGCTTCTCGTAGTTCGCGCCGAGCACCTGCTTCAGCGCATCAGGGTCACTGCGTGCCACTGCATCGCCGAACGCATCAGCTGCGGCATCCGGCGTCGGATAGACATGCTGGGCCAGAACGGGAACGGACATGCTCAGCAGCATCGCCAACGCGCCGGCACGCAACATGGATTCGAACCTCGATTGACGCTTCATCGTTACCTCCGGCCGTGACCAAGGTGACCGCCACCCGCACCTGCTCCACCAGCATGGCCCCCGCCCTGGAAGCCGCCACCACCACCGCCGTGGAAGCCACTACCACCACCGCCACCACCGCCGTGGATGCCCCCGCCAGATCTCGCCGGCGCGGAATGCTGCTGCACCTGGCCCGCGTTGTGTTGGAAGCCGCTGCGATCGCCCCGGTTTGCCTGCTGACGCATCCGGTCACCATTGCCTGCATCGCTGAACGCGTTATTGCGGTTGCTGTCACGCGCACGGTTGCGCGCATCGGCCTGATCGGCACGTTGACGATCCGCGCCAGCCGGCCGCGGATTCTGCCCGCCAGCCTGGCGATTCACGTTCGGCGCCGAATGTCCGGGAATCGACTGGCCGGTACGCCCCTGGAACGACTGGGCCGCACGCTGACGCTCTGCGTCGCGCTGGTTCTGCACACCGCCTCCGCCCTGACCCAGACGCTGCTGGTTCTGCACGCCACCACCTGCCTGACCCAGGCGCTGCTGACCACCCTGCGGGCGATTGGCCAGCCCCTGCTGACGCTGCGCGTCGTAGCGGTTCGCAACGTTCTGATTCCGGTACGGCACGTTGCCACGGTTCGCGGGATTGTGCTGCCAGTTCACGTTGGACCGATTGACGTCCAGTCGCTGATTCACGTTGATGTTGTTGTATCGATTGACGTTGATGTTGACGTCGTGGCTACCCCAGTTGAATCCGCCCCACATCGAATTCACAGCCGCCACGCCAAGCCCGAAGCCAATGCCGGCCACCAGCGAGGTGGCGAACACCGATCCGGGTGGCGGCGGGTAGTAGGCCGGCGGATAGGCGGGATAGGGCCATGCGCCGTAGACCACGGTCGGGTTGTACGACGGCACGTACACCACCTGCGGACTGGCGGGCTCGATCTGGACGATGGTGGTGCCGCCGCTCTGCTGCGTGACCACCTTTTGCTGCTCGTTGGATTTGAGAGTGCCCGCCTTCTGCGCCTGTACGCGCAGGCGTTGCACCGAGTCCATCACGTCATCGGGCTGCGCCAGGAACGCATCGCCCACGCTCTCGACCCACTGCGGCTGGCGTCCCATCATGTCCATCACGGAGGGAAAAGCGGTGAGCGACTTCACGCTTGGGTCCCACGGCTCGCCTTCGACGGCCTTGGTGGCCGCATCACCCGAAAGACTCTGATTCGATTTCGACCATTCCGCGGCGGAAGCCACGTCCGCCGGATAGGTCGATGCCATGAGCACCTGCGACAGCAGTGCATCGGGATACAGCGCAACCGGTGCAAGCAGCTGGTCAAGCTGTGGCTTGTCCAGTTTGGCCTGCGCCAGTGCGCTGCTTGCGCCGGCCAGCAACATCAGCCCGAACGACCAGGCAAGGAAACGTCGCAAGTGGAACATGTTTGCTCCTGCAATGACGGATGTAACCACCATCCCTTTCGACAATCGCCTGGTCACACCCGGCATCATCCTGGCAACGGCGGATCAGAACTTACTTGCGTGACTGGGCGCACTCCTGCCGGTACGCCTCCTCGAGGCGCTTGCGATCCGGCGCGCGCTCGAGCGTGGAATAGGTCCGGCCATCTGCCGTCGTCACTGACGACTTGCCCTGCCCCCACTGCGGCCCCGACGGCAAGGCATTGATCTGGTCGAGTAACTGGCGGCATCGCTCGACCTGAGAGGCACTGAGCGTGCCCCCCGTATCCTCGACGGTGGACGTCGCAGGATCGAGCATGCGCGGCGGCAGCGGCGCGACTATCGGAGTACCCGGATCCTGCGGAGGCGCCGCATGAACCTGAGCGACAGACATCCCGAGCCACACCATTGCGCCTGCGGCAGCAAAAACCTTCTTCACGAAAAAACTCCAGAAACCAATGTCATGCGAGACATTGCAGTGGCAAGAGGAACCGGCTCGATGCGGCGACCAACCAATCAATGGCTTTTGCCATCGCCGTGCCTGCCGGTACGATTGCGCAGCAACTCAAGTTTGAGCAGTGCATCCGCAAGCATACTCTTGAGTCGCGCATTCTCCTCTTCCAACTGACGCAATCTGCGGCTGTCGGACGGGTCGTGTTGCCGTACCTTGCTGCCATACTTGGCCCGCCAACCGTAGAACGAGGCATCGCTGAAGCCATAACGCGCGCAGAGCTCCCGCACCGGCACCCCTTTGGCGGCCTCTTCTAGATACATGCGGATCTGTTCTTCCGAATAGCGTCTGTTCACGCAAATGTCTCCGCTCGCCGGCCTCCAGTCAGGCGCCCATGCGATCGCGCGCACGGCCCTCCCGCCTACCCTGCCCGTAAGGTAGCCCACCGCCCGCGCAAAAGGCAATTCAGTGTCTTCGCGGCACGAGTTAAGCAAATTGAACAACGCCTCTACAGGATTGTCGGGATACACCCACAACTATTCGGCACAATCCGTACACTCACATTTGCAATTCAAATTTTGTTATTCCAATTTGGAAAAATTCCTACCTCTGCCATTCTCAACTGCCAGTCCAGAATGTTGAATTCACACCCGGATTCGGCGTCGACTAATGCACTCCCATTGACGGAAACCCCCATTTGAGGCGGGTTTCAGGGTTGTATCGTTGTTCGTACATAGGATCTTTGTTGGTATGGCACAACCGTCTGGAAGTTGAGCATTACTAGTAGTTTCCAGAATGTTGTATTAAGATTTCTACGCATCAACTAAATTTCGAAACGCCTGCAGTGGCGCCGCCCGGCGCATGAGGACAGGCGTCAAAGCGGTACGGCGTCGGCAGATGACGCCGCCACAAGCCGCTGCATATTTCCTGGTCTGACGAATAGGAGCCATTGCCGTAGCACGCACCGGATACACAAACCCGTGCGGTCTGGAGGAAGTGGTGGCTGCAAGGCGCGATGCGGACATTCAGCGTCCGCGCGCGGCGTCTTCGGTTGCCAGGGCGCCTCGCCGTCGCCCCCGCCCGTTTTTGGTAGTGCCAGCAGTACCTGCCATCGCCCTCGCCGAATTTCCGCAAGGAGAGCCGGCCGGCAGTCAGAAGCAGTAATGATGTTGCATCACCAGAACAAATAACAAAGTAGAACTCGGATCGGGAGAAGTCAGTATGCGGCACGTCAGCACGAAGCTATTGCATGTTTTCGTTCTGCTTATGGAGTATCGCGACCTCAATGCGGTTGCGGCTTGCACTCAAGGGCGCGTACCCACAGTGGCATATAGCCTGGCGCGATTGCGCGAAATCACCGGCGATGCCTTGTTCGTGAAACGAAATGGCGCGCTGGAACCCACGCCTCATGCGTTGCGACTCGAGCAGACCGCGCGTCAGATTCTGGCCAAATGGAATCAACTCGTGCAGCCAAGCGGGGAACATGCCGCCCAGGCAACCCGAGGCCGACGCATTTCGATCGGGTTTTCTTCGTCAATTGGCGATCCGGTCATTACCGAAATCCTGACCGCCCTGGGCGAACGCTTCCCGCAGGACAGCTTCATCACGCGGCCGGTCATTGCCGATGCGGCGCTGGCGGATAGCCTGGATAGCGGCGATCTCGACTGCGCCTTTGTCGTCGATGGCGCCAACGTGCCCGACTCGGTCATCCCACATAGCATCATGGCCACGCCGCGACGCCTGATCAGCGTCACGCGCACGGGGTCGATGGACGAAGTGGAAAGCGACTGGATCCTGCTGCAGGAAGACTGCGACGCCGCAAGTCCCCTACGTGGATTCCTGGAACGCCAGGCCCTTGCTCCCGGCCATCGCGAAACCGTGGTGCCGTCGTGGCATACCCAGATCACGCTGTTACATGCGGCAGGTGGTATCTGTCCGGTGCTCGACTTCAACGTGCCGCTCGTCACACGCGATCGGAAGGCGCGCCTGCTGGCGCCACCCAGCAGTTTCCCGGCCTGGGCCGCGCTTCATTTCTGGATGCCCCAGGAGTCTGATGACCGCAGTACGCTCCGCGACATCATGGACGTCGGCGCCTCGGTATTGCGAGACCCTCTCAAGGCCATCGACGGACGCCGTCAGGCACGACAACCCGCCAGGCCTCTTGCAGTAGCCTGACCCACACGTATTGATATCAACCGACGACCCCGTGGTGCATCGCGCCACGGGGTCGTTTGCGTTCGATGTCCCCGACGCAAGGCAATGCAATACGTTTTTTGCGAATCCTCTTACTCCCTTCCCGCGATCCGGGCATTAATCTCGCCGTGCATCGCGGTGCTCTCCGAGTCGTCTCCCGTTTGATTCGCGGTTCCGCGTGCGCGCAGTTGCTGCGTGTTCGCGCCGTACGCCACTCCCGCGTGCGGCGCTTTTTTGACGCCAGCGTGCAGCCGTATCCGACCCATATGTTCAGGAGTCATTGGATGACGTTGAGGATTTTGCTGGCCGACGACCACCCCGTCATTACGGCGGCAATCCGAGCCAGGGTACAGTCGTCGCAGACTGGCTGGGAAGTCTGCGGCGAAGCCACCAGTGCCACGGAGTTGCAGCAACAGGTCGATCTGCTCCAACCGGATGTGGTCGTGACCGACTACCACATGCCCGGACCCACCGAGCTCGATGGCGTGCGCCTGATCACGTCGCTGCGGCGACGGCACCCGTCGATATCCGTGGTGGTGCTCACCATGATCACGAATCCGCTCGTGCTACGCACGATACTGGATGTCCGCGTGCATGGGCTGTTGATCAAGGACAGTCCGCTGGCGGAAATCATGACCGCAATCGGGCGAGCCCAGCGCGGTTTTACCTACATCGGCAAGTCCGCGCTACGCGCGCTGGCACCCACCGAACTCCGGACGATGCTGCCATGCGGGCGCGATGGCGAGCAGCGTCCGTCCGCGCGCGAAATGGAGGTACTGCGGCTATACCTGACCGGCCGCACGGTAACCGAGATCGCGACCACGCTGTGCCGCAGCGTCAAGACCATCAGCCGGCAAAAGAACTGCGCCATGCAGAAGCTCGGCGTCACCAATGACCGCGAGCTGTTCGAGTGTGTGGCACTTCAGGGCATGGTCCTGCCACGGCGCTAAAGGTGGAGATGTCTGCCCGATATAATCCATCGCATCGCATGGCGCTGCCGCCGTGCATTGCCACCTCCGAGATGCCCCCGTTTCCTATTCAATCCTCTCCGTTGGACACGACAACACGAACCGGCACGCGCCCGGTCCCCGCGTTGCTCGTTGCCGCCCCCGCATCGGGGCAGGGCAAGACCACGGTCACCGCCGCCTTGGCACGCCTTCATGCGCGGCAGGGCCGTACCGTGCGCGTATTCAAGATCGGGCCCGATTTCCTCGACCCGACGTTGCTTGCCGCCGCCAGCGGTGCTCCGGTGCAATCGATCGATCTCTGGATGACAGGGGAAGTCGATGCTCGCCAACGTCTTGCCCTGGCCGCGCAGACCGCGGATCTGATTCTTGTCGAAGGTGTCATGGGCCTGCACGATGGCACGCCGAGCAGTGCGGATGTCGCGCGATGCTTTGGACTGCCGGTCCTCGCCGTCATCCAGGCAGGCGCGATGGCGCAAACGTTCGGTGCCGTGGCCCACGGCCTCGCGACCTACGGCGAGCCATTTCACGCGATGCACGTGCTGGCGAATGGCGTCGGCAGCGCACGCCATGCCGAGATGCTGCGAGACAGCCTGCCGCATGACATCCACTGGGCCGGCGCGTTGGCCCGCGATGATGCGGCGGCGTTGCCGGAGCGGCATCTTGGCCTGTTCAGCGCCGACGAGCTTCCCGACCTTACCGCGCGACTGGATCGCATGGCGGATGCCTTGGCCGCACTGCCGCTATCGCACCTGCCAGAGCCGATCGTGTTTCCGGACACGCCCACGCAGCAATTGCCGCGCCTGCTGGAGGGCCGGCGCATCGCCATCGCGCGCGACGATGCCTTCCGGTTCATTTATCCGGCCAATGTGGAAACGTTGAACGCGCTCGGGGCGCATATCACATGGTTCTCGCCCTTGCGTGACGCGGCTTTGCCGCACTGTGACGCGCTATGGCTGCCCGGTGGCTACCCCGAACTGCACGCCGCCGCGCTCGCCGCGAATGTGCCGATGCACAACGCGATCCGAGCGGCGCACGCACACGGCCTGCCAATGCTGGCGGAGTGCGGCGGCATGATGGCGCTGTTCGACAACCTGGTGGACAAGGAAGGGCAAACCCATCGCATGGCCGGGTTGCTGCCCGGCACGGTGACGATGCAGAAACGACTGGCGGCAATCGGCCATCAGGCCGTCGAGCTACCTACGAGAGAAGGCATCGCCGGTCAGCCGGTACGCGGACACACGTTCCACTACTCGACTACCGACACTCCGCTGACTCCGCTCCTGCACGCGCGGTCACCGCGCGATGATGGAACCGGGGAAGCTGTCTATCGGTCCGGGTCGCTTACCGCGTCCTACGTGCACCTGTACTTCCCTTCTAACCCAACGGCCATAGCGGCGTTGTTTGGCGGATAGAGAGCAGCCAGGCGACGCTGCCAGATCAGGCGGCGTCGCGTTCCGCCTGCGTGCGCGCGACTGCGTCGGCGATGCCCGCCTCGAGCTGAACCAGCCCCTTCGAGAGGTTGTGCATCGTCGTTTCCGTGACGTTGGCCAGCACGTCCTGCAGGAATGCCGAGCGGCGCGGCATTGCCTGGTCAACGATCTCGCGGCCAAGCGCGCTCAGCGTGACGTTGGTCATGCGGTTGTCGCGCTCGCTGGTCATCCGGTCGACCCAACCCATTTCCTGCAACGTCTTGAGCTGGCGTGTCAGCGCGCCGGGGTCCATGCCGACACGATCGGCCAGCGGCTTCTGAGCAATCGGGCCTTCGTGCCCATACAACGCGAACAGAATGCGCCAACGCGGCAACGGGTGTCCGATTCGCTGTTCAAATGCCGCAGCATAAGCCCGGTAGGTCCGGCCAAATTGCTGCAGGACAGCCAGGCTTTGTCGCTCCAGTTCCACTCCACTCCTCCTGTAGGCGAATGTGCTTCACATCCGCACGGCTGTCATCAGTCCGCAGCCATCACGGGTTCATTTACCCGCATCAATTTGATCGGCGGAACCCGGCGCGCGCGCCAGACACCGAACAATGCAGCGATTGCCGCCAGCAACAGGCCAAGATGGATGGCGCCGACGAGGGACACCCGCGCCTGTTCCAGCAGCAGGGCTCCATTGTGCCCTGCCTGCTGCAAATTGGTCAGCAATTCTGCCTGCGCGGCCTTGTCGATCAGGATCTGCGGGTCGGTCATCCGGGCAGTCCAATCCGTCGCATTGGCGGCAGCCAGCGCCGACGTCACGCCAGACGTGTAGCTGCGCGTGACCAGCGTGCCAACCAGTGCCGTCCCTACCATCCCGCCGACCATCCGCAACGACTGAAGCATGGCCGTAGCGATGCCGAGATGGGCACGACCGGCGGTCTGCTGGGCGAATACCGTCAGGTTGGGCAGGACAAAGCCCAGTCCGAGCCCTGCCAGCAACATGATCGAAAGCAGCAGATTGTGATGCATACCGCGCGTCGCCTGCGAGAGACCCAGCAGCGCCAGCGCCAGCATCGTGAATCCCGCGTAAAGCATGGCATTGGGGCGCGGGATCCGGGTGATGATGCGGCCGTTCACAATAGATCCGATCGTGATGCATACGACCAGCGGCGTCACCAACAGTCCGGCCTCCTTCGGCGAATAGCCAAACCCGCCCTGGAACAGCAACGGTGCGTACAGCAGCAAGCCGAACATCGTGAAGCCCGCCAGCACGGAAAGCACGAACAGCGACGCAAGGCTCGGATTGCGGAACATGTCGAACGGCAGAATCGGATTCGCTGATTTACGCGACCAATGCCACAGCGCTACGAACGCGGCGATGGAGAAGACCATCAGGCCGATCGTCACAACGCCAAGCCCCCGTTCAGGCAGCCACTCCACCGATAGTTGCAAACTACCCAGCCCTGCCGCGATTAGTGCGGCGCCAGCCCAGTCGATACGGATTGGCTCGGTATGCGACTGATGACGCAAATGCGGCAGGAAGCGCCAGGCAATCAGCAACCCCAGCAAGCCAACCGGCAGGTTGATGTAGAACACCGCTCGCCATCCGAACCACTCAGTCAGCACACCGCCCAACGACGGGCCGATCGCATTGGCCAAGCCGAACGCCGTGCTCATCATGACCTGCCAACGCAAGCGCACATGCGGGTCAGGAAACAGATCGGGAACGCAGGCGAACGCCGTGCCGACCAACATGCCGCCACCGATCCCCTGCAATGCGCGGGCAGCTACCAGGAACGGCATGTTCGTAGCCATGCCGCAAAGCGCCGATGCCGCCACGAACACGACGATCGAGGCCAGCACAAACGGCTTGCGTCCGTAATAGTCCCCGAGTCGCCCGAAGATGGGCACGGTAATGACCGACGTCAGCAGGTAGGCCGTAGCCACCCATGCGTAAAACTCGAAGCCCTGCAACTCCGCCACCACGGTTGGCAGCGCGGTACTGACCACGGTCTGGTCAAGTGCAACCAGCATCACGACAAATGCGATGCCGGTCATCGCAAGCAAAGACTCGCGAAAGGGCAGGACCTGCCCTTTCCTCACCGACTGGTTGGCCGGTGATCCTGCTACTGCCCTGCCAGGTGATACATCCTGCTCAGGGCGAAATTCCGAAGTCATTTTGTTGCCCGATCAATCGTTGTTGCATCAATGAATCAGGGATTATAGGCCGTCGTCTGATGACTTGCAGGGGGGAGTTACAAATGGCCAATCGGATTGGATTGCAGCGCCTGTCAGGCCACAGCGGGCGGTGCGGCGGGGGCCGCCGGCAGCGTCACCCTGACGCGTAGCCCGCCCTTGTCGCCGGACTCCAGTTGCACGCTACCCTGATGCGCTTCGCAGATTTGCCGAACGATCGCCAGACCAAGTCCACTCCCCGCCCCGGGCGTGCCGGCGATGCGAACGAAGCGTTCGAACACGCGTTCGCGATCCGCCGAAGGGATGCCGGGCCCGCTATCGTCCACCAGGATGCAGAGCGTGCTGTCGGACCGCTCCACCGTCACGGAGATGCTCCCACCAGCCGGCGTGTAGCTCACGGCATTGTGCAGGAGGTTGGCCAGCATCTCTCGTAGCATGGCCTCGTTGCCAACGACCCATGCACCAGCCGGACATTCGCCCACGCTGAGATCCTGCCTCCGCTCCCGCGCATGGAGATACCACTCCGCGCAGATATCGCGGCAAAGGTTGCCCAGTTCGATGCGCTGCATCGCGTCACCGTCCGGCGCAAGGACGTCGCCATCCCCTGTACGCGCCAACGTCAGCAACTGGTTGGTCAACCGCACTGTCCGGTCGATGGCGGCCTTGACCTCGGCGAGATCGCCGCCGTGATCCGAAGCGCGTATGCGCTGGTCCACATGGCCCCTGACCAGCGTCAGCGATGTCCGAAGCTGATGCGCGGCATCGTCGAGAAAGCGCTTCTGGTTTTCGACGATGACCCGCAGACGTTCGAGGTACTGATTCAGCGTTTGCAGCAGCGGCTGGATTTCCCTGGGCAGGTCATCGCCCTCGACCGGAGCGAGGTCCGATGCCCGGCGGGCCTGAATGCGATCCTGCAACCGCTTCAGCGGCCGCAGCGTGGCGGCCACCGTCAATGCCAGCAACGTCATCGAGACGCCGATCATCGCCGCCTGTTGCCAGAGCATGGTGAACAGCAACCGTCTGGCCATGTCATCCCGCATCTCCAGCGTTTCCCCCACCTGCACCAGCGCAACGCCCTGCTGCCCGCCCTCGGTCACCGGCTGCCACAGCGCCGCCACGCGCAGGGGCGTTCCGGCATAGGCATCGTCATAGAAATGGACCAGCGCCGGATAGTCCTCGCTGCGCGGCACATTGGCCGGCATTGCCGGGAAGTCCTTCTCGCCGGAGACGAAATGGCCTGCCGGATCCAGCACGCGATAGAAAATCCGCCCGCGCGCATCGATCTGGAACGTATCCAGCGCGCCATAGGGGACGTTGACGGTCACCCGGCCGTTAGTCACGTGGATACGCTCGGCAATCGAGCGCGTGGAGGCCAGCAGCGTTCGGTCGTGCGCCTGATTGGCTTCCTTCAGCGCGGTGCGATATGAGGCGAAAGCCGAGACGATGCCGACGGTCAGCAACGCGAGCGCCAGGCGCCAGAGCAGGGTCCGGCGCAAGCTCGTCGCCGAAGGCTGCCTAGCCATCCTGACGCTGTTCCAGCAGATAGCCGACGCCTCGCACGGCGGTGATGACCAGACCGCTCGGCTTCAGCTTCTTCCTGACCCGCGACACATAGAGTTCGATAGTTTCGGGATTGACCTCGTCGTCGATCGAGAACACGCACTGGAACAGCACGTCCCGGGTGGCGACGCGGCCGGCCCTCAGGAACAGCGCTTCCAGCACCGCCAGTTCGCGCCGGCTCAGCGTCAACGCCGTGCCCTCGCAGTAGAACGATCTCTCCACCGAATCGAATGACAGGCCGCCGTAGGTGGTCACCGGCTGGCCACCCTGGCGGCGGCGAAGCTGCGCCTTGATGCGTGCCTCGAGTTCGCCAAGGTCGAAGGGCTTGGCGATATAGTCGTCGGCCCCGAGGTCGAGGCCCAGGATGCGATCGGCGATCTCGCTGCGGGCCGTCAGGATCAACACCGGTGTCGTGACACCCTGCGTCCGGATCGAGCGAAGAACGTCCAGCCCGTCGACCTTCCCCAGCGAGAGGTCCAGAAGGATCAGATCGTACGAAGCGGTGGCGATCATCAGCAGCGCGGCCTCGCCGTCCACGGCGTGGTCAATGACGAAGCCGCTGTCCCCGAGGGACTTGATGACCAGCGCAGCCAGATCCGGGTGATCTTCAACGAGTAGCAGGCGCACTTTTGGCAGGGTTTACGTTAAACAATCTGGCAGGCGTTCGACAGCTTGGCGACAGCCGACCGACTTAGCATTGCAAGACAGAAATGATAGCCATCCGGCGCGGACTGCGGGGATGGCCAAGTCAAAAAATGGGAGACAGTCCAGTGCGAACGCTATACCTGTTCGCCCTGTTGCTGATAGGCGGTGTGCAGACCGCCCACGCAGCGCAGGCGGAAATGCCGCAACCGCGGTGCATCGCGCCGGCCAGGCCAGGCGGCGGCTACGACCTGACGTGCAGGATCGCGAAGCTTGGGCTGGACGAGGCCAGGGCACTGCCCGCACGCTTGCAGATCGACTATCGGCCCGGCGGGATCGGCGCGGTCATGTTCGATGCCGTGGTGGAGCAGTCTCCCGATGATGCCAACACCATCGTGGCGTTCTCGAGCGGCGCGCTACTGAACCTGGCCAGCGGCAAGTTCAGCAAGTACGGGCCCGACAGCGTCAAGTGGCTGGTCGCGATTGGCGTCGACCACGGCATGATCGCCGTCGACGCCCGTTCGCCGTACCTGACCCTGAAGGACCTTGTGACCGCAATGAAGGCCGACCCGCGCAAAGTGCTGTTCGGCATCGGCGGCTCCGCGGGCAGCCAGGACTGGATGAAGGCAACCCTGCTTGCCCGGCAAGCAGGGCTGGACCGTAACGCCATGCGCTATGTGGCGTTCGAAGGTGGCGGCGAGGCGATGACCGCGCTGATGACGGGACATGTGCAGGCCGTTCCCGGTGATATCGGCGAGGCCGTCGACTTGATCGAGACGCACAGGATTCGCGTGCTGGCCGTGCTGTCGGATCAACGCCTGCCGGGCCGCTTCGCGTCGATTCCCACCGCGAAGGAACAGGGGCTCGACGTGCAATGGCCCATCGTGCGCGGCTTCTACATGGGACCGAAGGTCGCCGAGCACGACCTGCGTCGCTGGGGCAACGCGCTGCAGCGGGCGGCCGGCACCCGTGCATACGTGCAGGCACTGGAAACGCACGGCATCGTGCCCACCCCGATGTCCGGGTCGGAGCTGGACACCTACGTCCAGAACAAGGTTCGCGAATACAGGCGGCTCGCGCGCGAGTTCGACCTCATCAAGTAAGCAGGCCTGCCGGAGCCTCCGGCGGACTGTCCCAGGCCGTCCTGGCCTTCCATAGAACGATAAAACTCTGAGAGAGATGATATGTCCCAGTTTGATTCCTCGCGTCGACGGGTCCTTGGCGCAACGGGTGCGCTGGCTGCCGCCGCAATGCTCCCGAGCCTGTCGCGCGCGCAGACGTGGCCGTCCAAGACGATCCGCTTCGTCGTGCCGTTCGCGCCCGGCGGCAGTTCCGAGATCATCGCGCGCTCCGTAGCCGCCGAACTGACCTCGCAACTGGGCGTGTCGGTCTTCGTCGAAAACAAGCCGGGCGGCGCGGGCAATGTGGCGATGGGCGAAGTGGCCCGCGCGGACGATCAGCACACCATCATCCTGGGTCACATCGGTACGCTGGCGGTGAACCCCTTCATCTTTCCGAAGCTGCCATACGACGTGAACAAGGACTTCACGCCAGTGTCGCTGCTGGCCAAGGTGCCGAGCCTGTACGTAGTACATCCCGATGTGCCCGCGAAGAACCTCAAGGAGTTCGTGGCGCTGGCAAAGAGCAAGCCCGGCAAGCTCAACTACGGCTCTGCGGGCAACGGCAGTGCAGGCCACCTCGCATTCGAGTACCTGAAGGAAGCGGCTGGCATCTTTGTGCTGCACGTGCCGTACCGTGGCAGCGGCCCGCAGATCACGGACCTGCTGTCCGGCCGGCTGGAGGCGGCGGCCGTCGGCGCGCCGGCGATCCTGCCCTTCATCAAGTCCGGCAAGCTGCGCTGCATCGCCACGGGCTCCGCGCAGCGCATTCCGCAATTGCCGGATGTGCCGACCGTCGCCGAGCAGGGCTACCCGGGATTCGAGATGACCCAGTGGTATGGCATCCTTGCGCCGTCGTCGATGTCGAAGGCCGCCGTCGACAAGCTGGCCGCAGCCAGCGCAAAGAGCGTGCGCAGCCCGGCGGCGTCAAGCCGCATGACCGCCGATGCGGCGATCGTCGTCGGCGATACGCCCGCCGAGTTCGCCAGCTTCATCGCCCAGGAGCAGAAGCGCTGGAAACCGATCATCGCCCGGGCGTCGATCAAGCCGGACTGAGACCTCGCCGACATCTCGCCAGCATCTCGCTGACGTTCGACACCCGTTCGTGCCATGATGGCAGGCATCTATCGTCCCCACTGAACCTGGAGACCCCATGAAGCCTGTCACCCTGATTGGCGCGCCGACCGACGTGGGCGCCAGCATCCGTGGCGCCTCGATGGGCCCCGAAGCCTTGCGCGTGGCGGACATCGCCGGCGCCCTGGTGCGCAACGGCCTCGATGTCACCGATCTGGGCAACCTCGTGGGCCCTGGCAACCCTAACCTGCCACCCACGGATGGCGTTCGGCACCTGCCGGAGGTTGTCGCCTGGAACCGTCTGGTCATGGACGCCGCATACCAGGCCCTGGCCACCGGCCAGTTGCCGCTGCTGATGGGTGGCGACCACTGCCTGGCGATTGGCTCGGTCAATGCCGCGGCTCGCTATTGCCGCGAGCAGGGAAAGAAGCTCCTGGTGCTCTGGCTTGATGCGCACGCCGATGCCAACACCGGCAGCACCAGCCCGACCGGGAACACCCATGGCATGCCGGTGGCGTGCCTGTGCGGGGATGGTCCCGCCCCGCTTGTGTCACTAGGCGGCGTGACGCCCGCCACCTCACCCCGGAACATTCGGCAGATCGGCATCCGCAGTGTCGATGCCGAGGAGAAAAAGCGGCTGCGTGAGCTGGGCCTGACCGTCTACGACATGCGCTACATCGACGAGAACGGCATGAGGGCCACAATGGAGCAGGCGTTGGCGGGCATCGATGGCGATACCCATCTGCATGTCAGCTTCGACGTGGATTTCCTCGACAGCCAGATTGCGCCGGGCGTCGGCACGGCGGTTCGCGGTGGCCCTACCTATCGAGAAGCGCATCTCGCACTGGAAATGATCGAAGACACCGGCGCCCTGGGCTCCATCGACGTGGTCGAACTGAACCCAGCGCGCGACGTCCACAACCAGACCGCCGAGCTGGTCGTCGAATTACTGGAGAGCCTGTTCGGGAAATCGACGCTGCTGCGTTGATGGCGCGAGCCCCGCTGGCTGGCGGCAGGCAATAAAAAAGGAGGCAGTCACAGACTGCCTCCTTTCGATGCCGGTGCTCCAGTCGACTACGGCCTACGAAGCCGACCCTGCGCCGCCGCCCGTGCTGCCGGTCGTCGAACTTCCGGCCCCATCAGCTGGCGCGCCATTCTCCGGCCTGTGCGTGACATCGGTCCAGCCACCGCCAAGCGCCTTGTACAGGTTCACCTCGCTGGTGAGCTGGTTGAGGCGATCGGTGATCAGCGTCTGTTGCGCGTTGTAGAGCTGACGTTGCGCATCAAGCAATGTCAGGTAGCTATCCACACCAGTACTGTACCGATGTTCAGCCAGCGTGAAGTAGTCCTGACTTGCCCGGACGAGCCGCACCTGTGCCTGAACCTGATCCGAGAACGTGCCGCGTGCGGCCAGTCCATCGGCCACCTCGCGGAAGGCGCCCTGGATCGTCCGCTCGTATGCCGCGACGTTGATGTCCTTCTGGATCTTTGCGTAGTCGAGGCTTGCCTGCAGACTGCCTGCCGTAAAGATCGGCAGCACGATCTGCGGCGAGAACAGCCACGTGCCCTGACCGGCCGCGAACAGGTCCGACAACTGCCTGCTGGCCGTGCCGGCCGACGCCGTCAGCGTGATGCGCGGGAAAAACGCCGCACGCGCCGCGCCGATGTCCGCGTTGGCCGCCTTGAGCCGATGCTCGGCCGAAAGGATGTCCGGACGATTCTGCAGCAGATCGGACGGCAGCCCCACCGGCACCTCGGCCACGAGCTTCTCTTCCAGCCCCAACCCTTGCGGCAGATCCGCCGGCATGCCCGAACCCAGCAACAGCGTCAGCGCATTGGTGTCCTGCGCCAGCGCGCGCGTGTATGCCGCCAGCGAAGCCCGCGCGGTTTCAACCTGCGTTTCCGACTGGCGCAACTCCAGCCGCGAGGCGATGCCTTCCTCGAAACGGCGGCGCGTAAGGTTGTACGTTCGTTCGTACGTAGTCAGCGTGTCGCGCGTGACTTTGAGTTGCTCCTCGTCCGCGCGCAGCGTCAGGTAGGCATTGGCAACGCTGGCCACCAATGCGATCTGTGTGCTGCGGCGCGCCTCGTCACCCGCGAGGTACTGCTCGAACGCGGCCTCGCTAAGGCTGCGCAACCGGCCAAACAGGTCGAGTTCCCAAGCCGTGGTTCCCAGCGACACGCCGTACTGGCTGCTGATCACACGTTGACCGGTGGCCGACAGATCCGCCGGCACGCGCTGCCGCGTGCCCTGCGCCGCGGCGTCGACCTGTGGAAACAGGTCGGCACGCTGGATACGGTACTGCGCGCGATAAGCTTCCACGTTCAACACGGCCACGCGCAGATCGCGGTTGTTGTCGAGCGAGACCTGGATCAGCTCGCGCAAGCGCGGATCGGTGAAGTAGTCGCGCCAGCCAAGGTCGACGGCCGTCACCGACGCATCGACCGCAGCCGTCTTCGGATAGGCCTCACCCTGTGGGAACGTCGCATCGACCGGCGCGGCGGGCCGCTGGTAGTTGGGAATCAGGCTGCAGCCGCTAAGCGCCGCCACGGCGGCCAGGCAAAGTAGCGTCTTTCTCATGCTTGGGCTCCCTTCTCGAGGGAGGACGAATCGGACTTGCCGCGCCGCTCCTTGAGCGCGCTGACCACGACAAAGAACAGCGGCACCCAGAAGATGGCGAGCACGGTGGCGGTGATCATGCCGCCGATCACGCCGGTACCGATGGCGTGCTGGCTACCCGCGCCGGCGCCTTGCGACACCGCCAGCGGGAACACGCCCAGCATGAACGCCATCGAGGTCATGATGATGGGGCGTAAACGCATTCGGCACGCCTCCACCGCCGCCTCCACGAGGCCCTTGCCGTGATCGTGCAGTTCCTTGGCGAATTCCACGATCAGAATCGCGTTCTTCGCTGAAAGGCCCACCGTGGTCAACAGCCCCACCTGGAAGAACACGTCGTTCGACAGTCCTCGCGCGAGGGTGGCCAGCAGCGCGCCGATCACCCCGAGCGGCACCACCAGCATCACCGAGAACGGAATCGACCAGCTTTCATACAGCGCCGCCAGACAGAGGAAGACCACCAGCAGCGACAACGCGTACAGCGCTGGTGCCTGGGAGCCCGACAACCGTTCTTCGTACGACAGGCCCGTCCACGAATAGGAGATGCCGGCTGGCATCTGCTTCATGATTTCCTCTACCGCCGCCATGGCTTCACCCGAGCTCTTGCCTGCCGCCGGCTCACCGAGGATTTCCACCGCCGGCACACCGTTGTAGCGCTGCAGCTTCGGCGATCCAAAGCCCCACTTGCCCGTGGCAAACGACGAGAACGGCACCATGTCACCCTTGTCGTTGCGCACGAACCACTTGTTGAGGTCCTCTGGCGACATTCGCGAGTTCGGCCGACCCTGCAGGTACACACGCTTGACGCGGCCCCGGTCAATGAAGTCGTTCACGTAGCTGGAACCCCAGGCAATTGACACCGTGCTGTTGATGTCCGCCAGAGACAGCCCCAACGCGCGCGCGCGCTCATCGTCGATTTCGAGGACGTACTGCGGCTCGTCATTGAGGCCGTTCGGACGCACTCGCTGCAACGCGGGGTTCTTGGCTGCGAGCGACAGGAACTTGTTGCGCGCGTTCATCAGCGCGTCGTGCCCCAGGCCGGCCTGATCCTGCATATAGAAGTCGAAGCCCGTGGCGTTACCGAGTTCCTGCACCGCCGGCGGCGCGAAGGCAAATGCCAGCGAGTCGCGGAACGTGCTGAACTTGGCCTGCGCCCGCTTGGTCAGGTCGAACACACTCGTGGCATCGCCTTCGCGATCCTTGAACGGCTTCAGCAGAATAAACGCGAGACCCGAACTCTGGCCACGGCCGGCAAAGTTGAAGCCGTTCACGGTAAAGAGCGACTCCACGATCTTGCCTTCGTCATTCAGCAGGTAGTTGCGCATCTGGTCAAGCACGGCCTGCGTGCGCTCGGCCGACGAGCCGGCCGGTGTCTGCACCTGCGCGTACAGCACGCCCTGATCTTCTTCCGGCAGGAACGAGGTCGGGATGCGCGTGAACAGGAATCCCATCACCACCACGATCGCCAGATAGATCAGCAGGAACGGAGCCCGGCGCTTGAGAATGCCGGAGACCCCACGCTCATAGCTTTGCGTCGACCGGATGAAGCTGCGGTTGAACCAGCCGAAGAAGCCCTGCTTGTGCTCGCCGTGATCGCCCTTCTCGATCGGCTGGAGCATCGTCGCGCACAGTGCCGGCGTGAGAACAAGCGCCACGAGCACAGACAGCACCATCGCGGAAACGATCGTGATCGAGAACTGGCGATAGATCACACCCGTCGAGCCCCCGAAGAACGCCATCGGCAGGAACACCGCGGACAGCACCAGCGCGATACCAACCAGCGCGCCCTGAATCTGCCCCATCGATTTTCGCGCGGCTTCTTTTGGTCCCAGCCCGTCTTCGGCCATCACCCGCTCGACGTTCTCGACCACCACGATGGCATCGTCCACCAGCAGACCGATGGCCAGCACCATGCCGAACATCGTCAGTGTGTTGATCGAATAGCCAAACGCGGCCAACACGCCGAACGTGCCGAGCAGCACCACCGGCACCGCGATCGTTGGGATCAGCGTGGCGCGGAAGTTCTGCAGGAACAGATACATCACCAGGAAGACGAGCACGATTGCCTCGAGCAGCGTCTTGATCACCTCGTGGATCGAGTCGGAGATCACCGGCGTCGTGTCATACGGGAACACCACCTTGATGCCCGGCGGGAACGTCGGTTCCAGCTGAGCCAGCGTATTGTGGATGTTCTTGACCGTCTCCAGCGCGTTGGCGCCGGATGCCAGGCGAATCGCGATACCCGATGCCGGGCGACCGTTGTACTGCGCGTTGATCGTGTAGTCCTGGCCGCCCAGAGCAACATCGGCCACGTCCTTCAGGCGCACCTGCGAGCCGTCGGGATTGACCTTGAGCAGGATGTCGCCGAACTGCTCGGCGGTCTGGAGACGCGTCTTGCCAATCACCGTCGCATTGAGCTGCTGTCCGCGAACCGCCGGCAGGCCACCAAGCTGACCCGAAGCCACCTGGACGTTCTGGGCCTTGATCGCGTTGCTCACATCAAGCGGCGCGAGCTGGTAGCTGTTGAGCTTGGCCGGGTCCAGCCAGATCCGCATCGCATACTGCGAGCCGAACACCTGGAAGTCGCCCACGCCTGCGGTACGCGATAGCGGATCCTGGATGTTCGAAACGATGTAGTTCGACAGATCCTCCCGCGTCATGTTGGGGTCGGTCGAAATCAGACCCACGATCAGCAGGAAGTTACGCACCGACTTGGTTACGCGAATCCCCTGCTGCTGAACTTCCTGCGGCAACAGTGGCGTGGCTAGGGCAAGCTTGTTCTGCACCTGCACCTGCGCGATATCCGGGTTGGTGCCTTGCTCGAACGTGACCGTGATGGTCATGCTGCCGTCGGAGTTCGATTCCGACGAGATGTAGCGGAGGCGATCCAGGCCATTCAGCTGCTGCTCGATCACCTGCACCACCGTATCCTGCACCGTTTGCGCCGAAGCGCCCGGGTAGGTTACGGAGATGGCGATGGTCGGCGGGGCGATCGCCGGGTACTGGTTGATCGGCAGCGTTCTGATGGAGAGCACGCCGGCCAGCATGATGACCAGCGCGATCACCCAGGCAAAGATCGGCCGCTCGATAAAGAAATTAGACATGGCGAATCCTCATGCGTCCGTCCCGTTCAGGACTTTGCCGCGGGGGCCGACGCCGCGCTCGGTGCCGAGGCCTCCACGGGGCCGGCTGTGGCCGCATCGGCTTCGGCGGCCTTGACCTTCACACCCGGGCGCACAAACTGCAGACCCTCGACGATCACGCGATCCCCGGCCTTCAGGCCTGCGGTAACGAGCCACTTGTCGCCGACCGTGCGGTCGGTCGAGAGAATGCGCTGTTCCACTTCGTTGTTGGCATTGACCACCAGCGAAGTCGCCTGTCCTTTCAGGTCACGCGTGACGCCGCGCTGCGGTGCCAGGATGGCGGCAGTCTTGACGCCTTCCGCCAGACGCGCATGAACGAACATGCCCGGCAGCAGTTCATTGCGCGGGTTCGGGAAGACGGCGCGCAGCGTCACGGAACCCGTGCCCTGGTCGACCGCGACTTCCGAGAACTCGAGACGACCGGGCTCCGAATAGATGCTGCCATCTTCGAGCTGCAGCGTAACCTTGGCCGCATTCGCACCGGCACCCTGCAGTTGGCCGTTGGCCAGTTCACGACGCAGGCGGAGGATTGCCGACGACGGCTGCGTCACATCCACATAGATCGGATCGAGCTGCTGAATCGTTGCCAGCGCGTTAGCCTGGCCGTTCGTTACCAGCGCGCCTTCGGTGACGAGCGATCGGCTGATACGGCCGGAAATCGGCGAAAGGACCTTGGTGTAGCGCAGATTGATATGCGCTTGGTCCACAGCGGCTTTAGCTTGCAGGTAGGATGCCTGCGCCTCGGCGTACTGCTGCTTGCTGACGGCTTCCTCTCCGACCAGCTTGCCGTAGCGTTCGGCAAGCAGGCGCGCCGATTCAAGATTTGCCTCGGCGCTCTTCGCAGTAGCTTCATAGGTCGACGGATCGATCTGGTACAACTGCTGGCCCTGCTTCACATCGCTGCCTTCGACAAACAGACGCTTCTGCAGGATGCCATTGACCTGAGGGCGAACCTCGGCGATCCGGTAGGGCATGGTGCGCCCAGGCAAGGAACTGTCGAGCGTAACGTTCTCGTCCTTCAGCGTGACAACTTTCACTTCAGGCGTCTGGGCCGCAGGCGGCTTGTTGTCCTTGCCGCACGCAGACAGTACTGTTACGGCAACTGCCAGAATGCCTGGAATCAAAGCACGCCGGGCGCGCATTGCTTGCATAGCGATATCCTCGAGGATGAAACGGATGAGTTCTTCTTGGGGCCTGGTTGGCCAGACCGGCTGACCGCGCTACGCGCGGACGCAATTGGCGTGCCTGCCAGCGGCACTTGTCGGTTATCGGGTTCAGCGGACTGTCATCGCCATTCGCCCCTGCTTTCGCCAGATAGCTGGCCTCGAAATACACAACGCCGGACGCGCACGCGTCCGGCTGGCAGGGTGACTTAGATGCCCGCCCCGCTCCCCGTATTCTGACTGTCTTGCACAATCTTCTGTTATCGGTGTTACCGTCATTCGCGCGAGTTCGTGCCCGAATCTGAGTGAGCATCGTCTCGCCGATCGCAACAATAGACCAAGGCCCGATATCGGATCCCAAAGCTTGCTGGCGATGACTTCAACGGTAACGTTTGCCGGCCGGGTGTCGCCCAGAACGCTCTGCGCGCTGACAAGGTCCTCCTCCGAACCCTTTGTCACACCGCTGCGGCAATGCAGCATTTGAGCAGCATGCATTTGAATCAGTTCAATAAGCATGCTGCCAATAGCGCGTCATCCTACCAGTTTGTAGATCGGTTAGGGTCACTGGAAATCGACCTGTAATGCGGTGAAATACTCGCAATAGATGCGTTCCGACGACATTTCGCGGGCTCGCGCGAGTTTTCAACCGCCGAGATACATGCTCGCGGGACGGTGTTTTGCGCGAGCGGGACAGTGAGACAGGCTATTACGAAATGCGCAATAAAAAGGCCCACGCCGCTATGGCGTGGGCCTTTGTGCTGAATTTCGAGTTGTATTGGCAGACGTTTCCGCCGGCGACGCTGCGCAAACGAGCTGCGTGCCGGCAAAAGCAAAACCCCCAGCTTATGGGGCTGGGGGTTTTGGGTATAAGAGCCTGGCGATGACCTACTTTCACA
>OBMZ01000037.1_pt1 | contig 65345 bp, 62 predicted proteins | sample 1641141 | NCBI WGS metagenome assembly OBMZ01 (sample SAMEA104232307, study PRJEB22302) | sediment metagenome | biome: forest; feature: aquifer; material: sediment | place: USA | collected 2011-08-07 | depth 0.01 m | reverse complement strand
GTCTTTGAACTTGTCATCTTCGCCGTAGTAGGAGGTATCTGGTGGAAGATTCTGGGGTTCTGGTAGTCCGGGGCCACGGCTACTCAAAGGGGCTTTTGTCGACCGGGACTCGACGGTGTTTGATCGGCTGATTAGCACCGCCTATACGCAGCACAATCTCTTTATCCCGAACTGTCCGGAAGGCATCCAAGGCTGGCGCGGCTGATCTTTCCGCCGACTTCCGATACGAGGTTGGTATGGTGGTCGCTGAAGGCGACCACGTAATGGCCCACGGTCGCTATGCTGGCCGGGCGCCAAAGCCGATACTGGCTGTTGACATATTTCGTATTGCGGACGGAAAAGTTGTCGAGCACTGGGATGTCATGCAAGAGGAGATACCCGCTCGGAGTACAGTCAGCGGCAACGAGATGTTTTCGAATCCGCAGTCGCAGGACAAGCAGATCAATCGATGAGTTTCTGAGGCGCGCTGCGAGCAATCCTACAGCCTTGAGCAGGGCTCCGACGCAGCTGCTGCGGAGGGGCAGGAATGCTTGAGTAGGATTACACCGTGATCGACTGATGTGGAGTCGGTTGCCGTCGTTGGTCAATGGCAATCCGGTTGTCTGTTCTTGGCCGGTCTCGGCCCTTCGGCTAAATAGGGCAAGGGCGTCCCGGCGCAGAAGGTAGCTACCGACCCTTCTGGGAAATTCGACTGCGCAGCATGCAAGGTGCTGGAGATCAGAAGCTCCGCGGAGACATGCCCAGTTCGACGGCAATGATGTGAGATGAGTCGTTGAGGCGTTCGACGACGATGGTCATGACGGCTCCGCCCGCGCTGCCCGGCATGCCGATTAGCCCGATCGCGGCGGGTGCCCTGCTTCGGCTCGGGGTGGATGGCGGAATCGTCCAGAAGCTTGACTGACGGGTGTGGACGCCAATGTTTGCGATTCCGAATCCCAGGATTGCATGGCCATCGAATTTGCCGTGCCGGCGATGAGGAATCCCGCCGGCCGCGACGAGTGTCAGTGCGGCTTGCTTGAAACGATTTCCGCTTCGGTCCGCCCCAGAACTCATGAGCAGCATGCCGGCCAGTCCGATGACGGGAGGAGTAGCGGGGCAGGTTCTCCCGAAAAGCGAACGGGTACTGATGGCCGCTAGCTGGCATGGACGCTACTGGGCCGCCGCCGGCCCTGCGGTTAGGTGCTGGAACTCTAGATGAGCAGATGGCCCTATCGGGCGCGCAATGGGTCGCCGAGGTCGTGTGAAGCAGTCTCAATCACTTGGAGGGAATCCGGTAAAGCTGGTGGTCGTGCGCATGGAGGAAAGCCACACCGTACGCCGCCTACCCTGACCGAGTGCCAGAGGGCGTCTGCCTTGGGAGGGCGCGGCGTCAGTCGGTCTTCGGTTTCCGTACGGCGAAGTCGGTGACAAATGCTACTGCCATGGCCACTGCGCCGCACAGGAAGATCAGGCTGTAGTTCTCATGCGATTGCGCGAACAGATACGCATAGCCGTAACCCCCCAGCGCCTGACACAGCGCGAACGCTATGGTGGCGCGGCTCCATGCGGCGCGCTGGGCCGTGGCGTCGTGGGGCAACATCTCCTGCACTCGGCCCAAGACAAGCGGGACAATGCCCGGGGTGAACGTGCCTAGGACGATGGTCGACAGCCACAGGGCTACCGTGTGGTGGGAGACGGCCAGCAACCCCACGGCCAGGCCTTGCAGCAACATCGCAAGCCGATAGGCGTTCCTGAACCCGAGCTTGCCCCCTATGGCGCCCGCAAACAGCGGTCCTGCGATAGCTGCGACGCCATAGAGTACCCAGTATCCGGCGCCGGCCGATGCACCCTGGCCAAGACCGCGCGCGACGTAGTCGACCAAGAGCACCATGGCTGGCACCAATCCCAGCGCGTTGGCAGCGTACTGGAAGTACAGCACGCGCAAAGCTGGATTGCTGGAACCCTGTGCATGGTCGACGGGGCGGTGACCTGCCGCAGTTGGTGCCGGCATGCTGGTAGGTGCATCGGCGGTGGGCCACCCCTTCCAGCTAATAGCAGTCAGAAGCAATGACACGGCACCAAGTCCAAGCCACGTCTGTCCCAGCCCAAGCTTGAGCAACTCTGGTACCAGCGTGCCCGATGCTGCAATACCGAGTCCAAGCCCCAGGAAGATCATCCCGCTAACGAACGCCCGCCGGCCCGGCGGAATATGCGGCAGGATCGCAGTAGCCACGAGCACCATGATGGCGCCGCCCGTCAGGCCAGAAAGAAAGCGCCAGAGGAAGAACCAGCTTACTGACACGGGTACTGCGCACGCAAAGAATGCCACGGTGGCCAGCACCATCAGCAGACGTAAAGCATGGCGGTTCGACAGCCGGGTCGCCAGTGGGCGGCCAATCACAGCGCCAGCGAGATATCCGGCGAAGTTTGCGGCGCCGAGTGCCACCGTGTCTGCGGCGCTGAACCAGTGGGCCTGGATCAACGAAGGAATCAGCGGCGTATAGGCGAAGCGGGCAAGACCTATGGCGACAAGGCTTGCGCAGAGTCCGGCCAGCGCCGCGTGGAGCGCACGCGCATCGAGCGCGCGGTCCGTGGTGTCTGGCACTGGCGTGGTGACTGTGTTCTGTGACATGGGGTGATACCTCTGGGCGAGCGCCGCCCCACGCAGGCGGCAGCCGCGCGTAGAGGCGAAGCGTTATTCAGGGAGAAGTCAGGTCGTGCCGCGCGGCTTACGTTCGAGCAGAGCCAGTACGGGTCTGACGGATGCCTCGAGCAGTGCGCGATCCGGCATGACGCGAGACATCACGCGCAGGCCGATCTGTACCGACAGCAGCGTGGCCGAAACGTCCCTGGCAGCGAGTGTCGGGTCGACAGTCCCGTCGGCCTGGCCCGCGCGAATGGTGCGTTCGAAGAAGTGACCGAGTGTAGTCAGTTCCTCTGCAACGATCGCCGCCAGTTCAGGGTCGTCAGCCGATGCGTCGAGCGCCGTATTGATCAGCATGCATCCACGATGCTGCGGATCGGAGACGCCACGCTCGATGCTTTCGGCAAAGAATGCTTCTAACGCCTGGGCCGGTGGAAGGGTGCCTTCCAGTCGAGCAATCCGTTCGCGCAGCGTGTGATTCAGGTAGTCCTCAAGCGCCTGCAGGAACAGTGTGCGTTTGTCGCCAAAGGCGTTGTAGAGGCTAGGTTGAGTCAGTCCCATCGCCTGCGTCAGTTCGCGGGTCGAGGTGGCGTTGTAGCCCTTGGCCCAGAACGCGTCCTGTGCGGCGGAAAGTGCTGTTTGGGCGTCAAATTGGCGAGGTCGTGCCATGGCAGTGAGATTCTGTATCGAATGATATGAAACGTATTTTAGATAGATCGATACAAAATTCAAGGGCGATCTTTCGCGTAGAGCCTGAGGAATGTGGAGAGGATTCGATCAGTGATCTGCAGGCGATATGTTGTGCCAGTTGGATCCCGGCTATGCAAGCCGAGCCCGGCGCAAGGCTAGCGGCGTCACGCCCACATGCCGCCGGAAAACGCGCGTGAAGTGAGAGTCGTCAGTGAAGCCGCACCTGCGGCCAATGGCAGCCACGGTGAGGCGATTGAACGCCGGCGATGACAATTGGCGCACGGCGATATCGATGCGGGCCTTCATCAGCAGGAAGCCAAAGGTCTCGTTTTGAGCGGCCAGTACGCGATGCAGGGATCGCACCGAAATTCCCAGGTCTGCTGCCACCTGCGGCGCGACCAGCGTGGACTCGGTGCATCGCGAACGAATGCAGTCGAGGATTCTCTCGTTCAGCGGCTTCGAGGTCTCGTGTTTATGCGTGGCGACCTGATCTGGTCCGCTCGACGCCAGAAGAATCAGCGCACCGAGCTGGTCCACGATCAGCCGGGGCGGGAGCGGCGCATTGAGGATTGCGGTGGGCTGCAATGCCGCGATGAATGTGTTCAGCGCCACTGCCCAGCGCGAGTCAGCGCCAAACTGCCTGCCGATCACTGTGCCTGTCTGAGGGACCCACTCGCTTAGCCACTGCGGATCGAAGCCGATATTGACGAAGTCGTAGTCGAAAGCGATATCGAGGCTTAGCGCCTGCTGGGAATCCGTAATGAATGAATCCATGGGGCGCATCGAAACTCTCGACTGGTAGCCCAGGTTCCAGGGAACGTTTCGGCTGAGCACCAGATTCAGGCAGCGTGCGCGTTGTCGTGAAATCTCAGCGGCCGTGCTCCGCGCGATATGGGGGGAGCCTGCCACATGCATCACGGTAATGGGACCGAGCGCCAGAGCCTCGATCTTCGCGCTCAGATCGGGCGAATAGGGCGTTTCGAACTGGAACGGAATGATGGCCGACTCGGTGGCGGCCTGGAAGTACTCACGTCTTTGCGTCGCTGGGACCAGATCGGTGCTCCAGCGTTGTAGTTGCCCAAGCTCGTTCCCCATCCTTTTTCCCCACTCATGGATCGTCGTCGGCGTGGCTGGCACGTAGCGTCCACGCATTCTGTGTTGCTGTCATGAATAGTCAATCCATCAAAGCATATCAAGGGCACTCTGCAATTGCCGATTGACTGGAGCCGGGCCGGCGCCCTTAGCCGGTTGCATTGGGGACTTCGCGCGAAATGTGCCGCATAATCATCTTTCGCTTTTGCCCCTGCGGACCGTCTGGATCTGGCACCGATCGAACATGGCTTCGGAGGTGGCAATGCAGTATCTGAATGGCTTGGACGCGAAGGTTGGTGATGTGGTGATGCTTGGCGACCGTGAAACCGGCGTGGTCGTGTGCAGTTTCACCAATGCGGAATATAGCCCGGGATATGAGTCATTCATGAGGCGACATGCGTGCGAGGGAATCTTGATTGATTTCCCGACCTACGGGCTGATGCACTTCAAGTTCGCAGAGGTCGGACTCACCCTGCTGTCCCGGCGGCCTGGCTAGGCAAGCTTCATCCGGTGACATCTCGTTGCCTTGGCAGTGCCGCGGCGCAGGCTACCCGGTGGTCTCTTTGAGGGCTTATGCCTCGCTTCCTCCATAAACTGCGACTCTGTAAGGGGTAGTAATGATAGAGAGTCCGGGTCGACTGTGCAAGGACGACGCTGATTCCCGCACCCACACCCCGGGCTTTTCAATTCTTCCTTGCTTTTATAACTACGACTCGTAGAATCGTAGTATTGCAGTTGACACTTGTCATTGCTGAAGAAAACGGGCGCGCGATGCAGGTGCGGCCGGATCACTCAAACCAGGGATTGATGCAGGAGTTTGAAAATGTCCAAACGCATTCTTGTGATTGGCGCCGGCTTCGCCGGCATGTGGAGCGCGCTGGCTTCGGCCCGGCTGCTCGATGAAGTGGGACGCACGGATATCGAGATCGTGTTGGTGGCGCCCGAGGCGGAACTGCATGTGCGGCCGCGCCTCTACGAGCAGAATCCAGGCGGAATGAAGGCGCCGCTGCAGGAGATATTCAAGGCCGTTGGCATTCGGTTTGTACAGGGTTACGTTGAGCGGATCGATGTGGCGAATCAGCAGGTGGAGGTCAGCAGCGCAGCGGAGACATCACCCGTCGTGCTTGGTTTCGACCGACTTGTGCTGGCCGCCGGAAGCCGCCTGTTCAAGCCGCAGATTTCCGGGCTGGATGAACATGCATTCAACGTCGATCAGGTGGCTTCCGCCGCAACGCTAGAAGCCCATATCGAGTCGCTGGCGACGCGTCCGGCCAGCATCGCCAGGAACACGGTCGTGGTTGCAGGCGGAGGCTTTACAGGCATCGAGACGGCGGCGGAAATGCCTGCACGTTTGCGCGAGGTCCTGGGAGACGACGCGCAGGTCAATGTAATCATCGTCGAGCGAGCCGGCGAGATTGGTCCGGATCTGGGGGCCGGACCACGACCAGTCATCATCCAGGCGCTGACGGAGCTTGGCGTCAAGTGGAAGCTCGGGTCTGGTGTTGCGGCCGTGGACGCGGCTGGTGTGACGCTGGAGAGTGGTGAGCGTATCGAAGCCTCGACGGTCATCTGGACCGCCGGTGCGCGTGCCAGCAAGCTCACGGCTCAAGTCCCTGCCGAGCGCGACGGCTTTGGCCGTCTGCACGTCGATAACTATCTGAAGGTCAGGGGGCTTGAGACGGTCTATGCGACGGGCGATGTCGCATATGCAGCTGTTGACGATGCCGGTAACTACGCCATGATGTCATGCCAGCATGCGATGAACCTTGGGCGGTCCGCCGGACACAACGTGGCCGCGGACCTGGTTGGTGACAAACAAATCCCATACAGCCAGCCAAAGTACGTGACCTGCCTGGATCTGGGCCCCTGGGGCGCGGTGTACACGGAGGGCTGGGAGCGCGAGGTGAAGCTGGTTGGTGCCGAGGCCAAGGCGTTGAAGACGAAGATCAACACCGAGTGGATCTATCCGCCAAGCGCGGATCGCGCCGAGGCACTGGCCTCGGCGGACCCGCGTCGAATCGTGGTGGCGTAACGAGTAAACGAGGCAAGACGGATCGTCTTGCCTCGTTGTTCCTGAAGGAGTGACGAAGACCGCGCAGCTTGGGGCGCTCCCGCGGTCTTGCCGGGTCCGACAAGCTCTCGGGAGGTCAATCGTTCGAAGCATTCGAGAAGACCTTTTTCGAACAAGCACGCCCGACGTCGCTCCTCAAGCGATTCACTACCCCTGAAGAGGTTGCGAATCTGGTTGTTTATGTCTGCTCGCAAGCGTCTTCCGCGACAAATGGCGCTGCACTGCGTGCGGATGGTGGCGTGGTTCGTGCCGCTTTCTGAGCAGCCTGTCAAATGAGAATCGCCTTCCATCTGGAAGGCGATTTTTTATGCACGATTGCGCGTCCGTACGGACTTGCGCGCGGGCGGCAACGACTCTTCGGACTTCTCGCCGCGACGGTTGACGGACCGGGCCGTCAGCCATTGGACCACCTGCGTCCCGTAACTGTTGGGTGCCTTGTCGATGGCGCGATTGGCAATGTCGAGTAGCGTGTGTTGCCTGAGTTCATGCCGCATCGCCTTTTCCGCCGATTGCATGACAGCATGGATCGAGCACACACCGCGCGTGGCCCAGGCGGGTGGTGCTTCGTCGAACACCGCGCAGCGGTCGCGGATCTCCAGACAGTCGAACAACGGCTTGTCGCCATCGATGGCGACGACGACGTCGTGCACTGTGATCTTGTCTGCAGGCCGCGCCAGGCTGAAGCCGCCTCGTATGCCTTCGGTAGCGACTACGAGATTTGCCTTCGCCAGCTTGGTGAACAACTTCGCCAGATAGTCAGCGGGGATACCCTGCAGTTCCGCGAGATCCCTCACGCTAGCGGTTTCCACCGACGCCTGTGAGCGCGACAGGTAAAGGAGGCAATGCAACCCGTATTCCACACCGGTGCTGATGAATGACATGGCAACTAAGAGTTATCGAATCGTAGTTGTCAGGTTATACAGGTACACGCTGATCCGCAAGCAAATGTATGTTTGGCGAGCACCTGCGATTTGTTCTGATATACCCAGGATCGTACCGACGACAGCTAGTGGGCAGCGGATGCCGCACCGGACGCCGCGCCACGCGCTGGCTTGGTCAGCCAGATCAGTGGAACAATGGCGACGAAGATGACGGCTGATATCCAGAAGATGTCGTTCAGGCCCAGCATGATCGCCTGGGTATTGAGCTGTCTTTCAAAGTAGGCGGTCGCCTGGCCAGGGGAAAGGTGCATTACGGACTGGATGGCCTCCAGCGCGGCACTGTAGTTCGGATTACCAGGGTTCGCCTTTTCGACTAGTTGTGCGTGATGCAGTATGGCGCGGTCGTTCCACACAGTGGTCGCAAGCGACGTTCCCACCGCGCCGCAGAACACGCGGACAAAGTTCGACAGTCCGGCCGCGGCGGGGATCTTGTCTGGTGGGAGACCGGAAAGAATGATGGCCGTCAACGGAACAAAGAACAATGCTGTTGGAATGCCCTGCAGCAGCGTTGGGAGAACCAACGTGAATGTGTCGACTCCCGTCGTGTAGTGGGAGCGCATGAAGAACACCGCGGCAAAGCCGAGAAACGAAAGGGTGGAGAGAATGCGCAACTCGGCTTTTGGCATCAGTTTGCCAAGGACCGGCGCAAGCACCACCGCGAAGATGCCCAATGGCGCCGTGACAAGGCCGGCATTGACGGCTGGATAGGCGAGGTACTGCTGCATCCATTGCGGCAGCACGACCAGATTCGCGAAGAAGACCGCGTAGGCGACCGATATTGCGATGGTGCCGGCCAGGAAGTTGCGTCCTTTAAACAGCCTCAAATCGACGATCGGATTGGCTTCGGTCAGTTCCCAGATCACGAAGAACAGGAAGCCGAGTAGGGCGACAATGGCCAGGCTGATGATCACCGGCGAAGCGAACCAGTCGAGATCCTTGCCTTTGTCCAGCATGATCTGAAGGGCTGCCACCCAGGTGACAAGGGCCGCCAGTCCTATGGCGTCGATCGGCAGAATACGGGTCGTTGTCTCGCGGCTACGATAGATCGCCCAGGTGACTGCGGCAGCAAACAGGCCAACGGGGATGTTGATATAGAAGATCCAGGACCAGGAGTAGCTGTCGGTCATCCATCCCCCCAAAGCCGGGCCGGCTATTGGTCCCACGGTAGCGGTCATCGCCCACAACGCGAGTGCCTGACCGCTTTTCTCCTTGGGATAGGACCCCAGGAGAATGGCTTGCGAGAGCGGAATCATCGGACCCGCGACGGCTCCCTGAAGGATTCGCGCCGCGAGAAGAAAAGTGAGATTGGGCGCGACGCCGCATAGCCACGACGACAGGACGAACAGCAGAATCGATCCCACGAAGAGACGGATCTGCCCCACGCGCTGGGTCAGCCACCCCGTTAGTGGAATGGCTACCGCATTGGCGGCCGCGAACAGCGTGATAACCCAAGTGCCTTCATCCACGGAGACGCCGAGGTTGCCAGAGATAGTCGGGATGGCGACATTGGCAATGGATGAATCCAGCACGTTCATGAATGTGGCCAGCGCGACGGCCAGACTGCCCATTGCCAGCTTGCCACCGGTCAGCGGCGGCGGCAATTCGTTTGTCATCGGATTTGACATGATGCCCTCAGTTTGCGTTGGCGACTACGGTTTCACGAGGCCCTGGCGATTGCCGAAGGACTGGCCACCGGACGCGCATTCCTGGTCGTTTCGTTTCGCGTGGAGTTGTCGCTGTTGCTATTGCTGTTCCGGGCGATGATCCGATCGATCTCGCTGTCGGCTTCCGCACCGTAGCGTTCGAACACATCGGTGCGATAGGCGGTGCGAATTGGTGTGCTTGTGCCCTTGGCGGGGGAAAGCTCTCCGCCGCGCTCCCTGGTCTCCACATCGACCTGCATAGACAGGCCAACCTGCAGTGGGTGCGCGCGCAGTTCCACCGGATCCAGTGCGATCCGCACGGGCAGTCGCTGGACGACCTTTATCCAGTTGCCAGTCGCGTTCTGCGCTGGTAGCGCGGAGAACGCGCTACCGGTGCCCGCGGAGAAGCCGACGACCTTGCCGTGATAGGTCACCTTGCCGCCGTACAGATCGGCGTGGAGTTCTACTGGCTGGCCAATTCGAATGTGCTTGAGCTGAACCTCCTTGAAGTTGGCATCTACCCAGACTCCATCGAGAGGCACGATGGCCATGAGTGGGTTGCCAGGCGCAACACGTTGACCGACTTGCACGGATCGACGGGCGACGTAGCCGGTGACGGGAGCGGGCAGGGTGTTTCGCGCATTGGCGAGATAGGCATCCCGCACGCGCGTGGCGGCTGCTTGAACGCTGGGGTGATCGGCCACGCTCGCCTGGTCGGTCAACGCATGGTTCGAGGCGAGTTGTTGCTTTGCCGTTTCCAGCGCGGCTTCGGCAGCCTTCACGGTGTCCCTTGCGTGCGCGACGTCCTCCGCGGCAACCGCGCCACTTTCCGAGGCTTCGGTTCGACGCCGCAGATCATCTCGCGCCCGGGAAAGGTCCACCTGCCGCTGTTGAACAGTTGCAGCCAGCGTGTTGTTGTTGACATATAAGGCACTCACCTGGCGAACGGTCTGCCCGAGCGCCGCCTCGGCATTGGCCAGGGCGATGCGCGCGTCTGCGGGGTCGAGCGTGACGATCGTATCGCCCGCGCTGACGATCTCCGTGTCGTCGGCATTGACTGCGACAACCGTCCCGCTCACCTGAGGGGTGAGTTGCACCAGATTGCCGTTGACGTAGGCGTCATCGGTGTCTTCGTGAAAGCGTGCCACGCTGTAGTAGTACGCGCCGTAGCCTGCCGCTGCCACCAGAGCGCCCAGCCCAAGCAGGGCCAGCAGACGCTTGCGGGTTCTCGGCGCGCCGGACGCGGCCTTGGGATTGTCAGTGGGGTTCGGGTTGGTCGTGGTCATCATGTCACCTGTATCTGTGGCGTGGCGGCTCACCGGGTTGTGTCCGCGCTTTGTGTGTCGTCGGCCGTGTACCCGCCGCCGAGGGCCGCTGCCAGCGCAATCTGGCGGTCGCGTCGTTGCATCCGGAGCGTTGTTACGGTCTGGCTGCTGGCCAATGCCGTGGTCTGCGCATTCAGCACCGTCAATTGCGTGGTCAGGCCGGCGCGGTACTGCGCCATCGCCAGTTTCAAGGCGCGTTGCGCGGCCTCGTCGGTTCGGACCGCGTTGATGATCTGGGCGTCGACGGAACGAATGTCCGACAGTTGCGTGGCCACATCGGTCAATGCCTGGATCAGGGTGTCGTTGTAATTCGCCACGGCAAAGTCGAAGTCGGCGTAGCGTCCTTTCAGTTGCGCGCGCAGTGCGCCACCGTCGAAGATCGGCAGGTGGATGGCAGGGCCGGCGGAGACCGTGCGGCTCGCCGCATGCAGAAAGCGTCCCCACCCGAAAGCATCGAGGCCGATGGCAGCGCTCAGATTGATGTCTGGGTAGAACTCGGCTTTCGCCACCTTGATGTCGTGAGTGGTGGCCTCCACTCTCCAGCGCGCGGCGACGATGTCGGGGCGGCGTGCCAGGAGGTCTGCCGGAAGGTTGTCAGGCAGATGAATTTCTTCGGCGCCACCGAGTGCCGGCTTGGCGATGGCGAGCCCGCGGTCCGGGCCTTTGCCGAGCAGCGCGCCAAGTTGGTAGCGGGTACGCTGAATACTTCCCTCAAGGGCCGAGACGGAAACCTGCGCCGCCGCGAGGTTCGCTTCGGCAGTCTGTTGCTCCACGGCGGTATCCAGTCCCATCCGGACCCGACCGCGTGTGACCCGCAGGACTTCTTCGCGTTGCGTGACTTCATCGCGCGCAATATCCAGAAGCGCGTACAAGCGGGCGAGCTCGTTGTAACTGCGGGCGATGGCCTGACTCAGGCTCAGTCTTACCTGCTCCGCTTCGGCCTCCGTCATGTGGACCATCGAGACCGCGGAACGGAGGGCTTCGCGATTCTTGCCCCAAAGATCGAGCTCGTAGGACGCACTGATGATCGCCTTGTTTTCCGATTGCCACGTGCCGGCAAAGGCTGGCGGTATAAAGGTGCTTTCAGTCAGTCGCTGGCGAGTCCAGGAATACCCCGCGCCTACCTGAGGGAGGGTGTTCGCATTGGCGCTTTCGCTGAATGCCACGGCCGCCGCAATACGGGCACGTGCCTTGTCGATGGATGGGCTACCCGCCAAGGCTTCGTCGATCAGGGCCTTGAGTTGCGCATCGCCAAACTGTGATGCCCAGTCCGTGGCGGGCCAATGCCCTCCCTCGGACGGCAGGCTTTGCGCAGTGGCAATCTGCGTCGGCAGTGCCATCTCCTTGTCGCTATGAATGCCCGCATAGTTCGCGCATCCGGCAAGTACTGCGGCCACTATCGTTGAGAGCGCGAGCAGTGTGGCGCGCTGCTTCGCCTGGGGTGATTGCCAAACCATTTTCCGACTCATCAATTGGTGTGGTGGATAAAGTGACTGGACGTGCATCCCTGAACTGATTTCGCCGTCCGCATATTTAACTGACTGGACAATAGTTGCCTAGGCAAATAAATTCAAGGCGCGCAGCGATGGATTCTTTCAATCGGCTCGATTGCGAAAACCGATGCGCGGTATTGGCCTCGGCGGCCGATGCGCGAACGACAAAAGCGATGACAGGGCGACGCGTCGCCCTGTCAATCTGGGGTGGATTTCAGGACGGGCGGCAGCGTCGCGACATCAGGCCGGGCGGCCCAACTGCATGTCCGGGCTCCCGGTGCCTAGCGAGCGTCCAGCGGCAGCTTCACCGGCATGTTGCCCTCCGCAATCCCGTAGACAAGCAACTTCGCAGGCTTGGTGGAACTGGCATTGCGGGACACCAGGTGCTTCGCGCCCGGCGGTTCATACCAGGCCTCTCCCGCCTTGTAGACGCGGGCAGGTTGGCCATCGAGCTGGGATTCCACTTCACCGTCGAGCACATAGGCGAAGATCGAACCTGGATGTCGATGTGGCTCAGAGGCTTGCCCCGGTTCGTAGGCCACCGTGATCATGAACACATGACGTCCTTTGGCCTCGGGGATGTCCTGCTTCATCACCGGCGTTGTTGTCTCGTGTCCAGCTTCGTGCGCAAGTGCCGGCCTGGCGGCTGTCATGGTGCAGAGCAGCATGGCGGCAATCAGGGGCACCTGAAGCGCAGTGCGACGTATGGCGAGCGCTGTCATGGCGGACCTCACGCTGGTGTCTTGCGGAACGAGATCGCGAAACGGTTCCACGTATTGATGGTCGAGATCAGAAGCGTCAGGTCCACGAGTTCTGCGTCGTCGAAGTGCGGCCGCACGGCGGACCAGACTTCATCTGGCACATGATCCTGAGATACGAGCGTGACGGCTTCGGTCCAGGCCAGCGCCGCGCGTTCGCGATCTGTGAAGAAGGGTGTTTCGCGCCAGACGGACAGCGTGGCAAGGCGGCGATCGTCTTCTCCTCCCTTGCGCGCGTCCGCGGTATGAAGGTCGATGCAGTAGGCGCAGCCGTTGATCAGGGAGGCGCGGAGCCGAATCAGTTCCACCAGGGACTTCTCGAGGCTGGATTCGCTGATGCGCTTTTCCAGCCCAAGCAGCGCCTTGATGGCGTTCGGGTTGGCATTGTAGAAATCGAGACGTTGGGTCATGACTTTTTCCTTGGCTTGTTCATATGCGTGCCGGCTGGCACGCCTCAGACGCAAGCTTAGGCAATGAAGTGGTGACCTTTTAGTACCGATTTATGGCTATTTTGAGGTGACCAATTTTTCGACGCACGCCATCAACGCCGGGTGGCGCGAAGTGTTTCACCGAGTTGGGTCAGGCCACTCCGTATATCGTCCACACCGATGCCGCCGTAGCCAAACAGAATGCCTTGCCGCGAAGGCTGGGTATTGAACATCCTGGAAATGCCGTACAGGCCCACCGATGCCTGGTTGGCCCGGGCAATGATGTCTGCTTCGTTTGTATCGTCGGCCAGTATCGCGACCAGATGGATGCCGGCCACGGACGGTAGCGGCGTGAAGACGTCGGCCAGGTCACCCTGCAGGTACTCCAGCAGCGTCGCGCGTCGCCTGGCGTACTCCCGGTGCATGTGGCGCAGATGCTTGGCGAAGTATCCGTCCAGCATGAACTTGCCCAATGCGGTCTGCATCAGGGTGCTGCTATGCCAGTCACTGACCTGTTTGGCCTTTCGAAGCGTGGCCGCCAGGGACGACGGCGGAATCATGTAGCCAATCCGCAGTTCCGGAAAGATGGTCTTCGAAAACGTGCCAACGTATGCAACGACTCCGGCGTTGTCGAGACTCTTCAATGATTCCATCGGTCTGCCCTCGAAGCGGTATTCGCCGTCATAGTCATCCTCGATCACGAGAGCGCCTCGCCGGTGCGCCCATTCGAGCAGGGCAAGGCGACGCTCAAGCGTCATCGGCATGCCTAGCGGAAACTGGTGGGACGGCGTGACATAGACCATCCTCGCCTTCGACGGCAGGGCATCCACCCGCAGACCGTCCTTGTCGACCGGTACGTCGATCACCCTGGCGCCCGCCGCGGTAAAGACGCTTCGCGCGGGCGGATAGCCGGGATCTTCCACCGCGATCACATCGCCTGGCCGGATGACCGCGCGCGCCAGCAGTTCAATGGCCTGTTGCGCTCCGTTGGTAACGATGACGTCCTGCCAGTTGCTGACCACCGCGCGGCTCGAAGCCAGATAACGCGAGATGGCCAGACGCAGTTCCTGATCGCCCGATGGGTCGTGATAAGAACCGTTTCCGCGCGCCTGGATGCGCAGCGCGTGGCTAACGCATTTGCGCCATTTGTCGAACGGAAACAGGCGCTTGTCGGTGACGCCGCCTACGAAATCGAAGCGTGCCGGCATGTCTTTCCGGCTCGCGGGCAATGCCTCGGGTAGCGTTTCCCACACCGCTCCAGTGGCCTGCACGATCCGCTCGCGCGGCGGCGTAGGCGCCAGGCGCGTCATCTCATCGGACACGAAGGTTCCGTCGCCGGTACGAGACCGCAGATAGCCTTCGCCGATCAACCGCTCGAACACATCGAGCGTCGTCTTTCTGGAGACGTCGAGCTCCGACGCCAGCGTGCGTGTGGAGGGTAGGCGTTCTCCTGGCGCGAGCCGTCCGTCGACGATGCTGGCGCGAATCTGTCGATAGATCTGACCAGCCAGGTCACGGCGGCCGCGGAGCTTGATGTGGGCGTTCATCTTGTAGGCGCGAATGGCGATTCCGCCGGATTCTAGGGCTAGTTGCGGCGTTGAAGAGGAGTACGCGGCCCGAAACCACACTGGCGATGTGGGGTCTCGGCGTGTTCGTTGTGTTTTGTATCGATCGATCTATAATAATTTCGTAGCAATCGATACAAAATTGGCCGAAGCGAGGGCGCTCCGGCACGGAACCTGGATATGCAATGTCACACAAGACTTTCCTGATCACCGGTGCGAGCAAGGGAATCGGCCGGGCCTTGTCCCATCGCCTGGCGGCTGCCGGGCACAAAGTGATCGGCGTCGCGCGTAACGCCGACCCCGGTTTCCCCGGCATTCTGGTGCCCATCGATCTCACGGACCCGGTTGCCACTGAACATGCGCTGACGACACTGAGGTCCGAGCACGTGATCGACGGTGTCGTGAACAACGTGGGGTTCATCGAGCTTGCGCCACTTGGCAATATCGACCTGGATGCCATGGACGACATGTTTCGGTCGAACCTGCGGCCAGCCGTTCAGCTTGTCCAGGCGCTGTTGCCGGACATGCGGGAGCGGGGTTGGGGCCGTATCGTGAACCTGTCGAGCCTTGTCGTGCTGGGCGTTGCGAACCGCTCCGTCTATGCCGCGGCCAAAAGCGCCATGATCAGCTTCACACGAACGTGGGCACTCGAACTCGCACCCACCGGGATCACGGTGAATGCGGTCGCGCCGGGGCCTGTTGAAACCGAAATGTTCCGTGCCAATACGCCACAGGGCAGCGATGCGGAGAAGCGATTTCTGTCCATGGTGCCGATGGGGCGTCTGGGCAAGCCGGATGAACTGGCCGCCGCGATCGAATTCCTGCTTTCCGAGCCTGCCGGCTTTATTACGGGGCAGACGCTGTTCGTGGACGGCGGCGCGTCGATTGGCAAGGCAGCGCTCTAGCGCCCGGGACAGTGCCCCGTAGTCTTGCGATGGAAGGGCATGTTGCGGAGACGGCCGGTGGCACCGCCGAAGGCCGGCGAGACATCTTGGGCCTCGTTGGCCCCTTTGTGCTCTTTGGCCCCTTTGGGCCGATTGGCACGCAGCGGCCAGACGATCGTGTCATCTGGCACTTATATCCCGGTTGCGCTGGTCGCGCGCGGGCACACTGGCATCAAATCCCATGAGATGACCGCCGATACCAGACCGGTATTGGCGGCCGTTCCGACCATGAGGTCTCGCCATGCGTGCCCAATCGCCCCTGTTGATCAGGAACTGGTCCACCAGCGATGTTCCGCAAAGCCAGCGGTACGACTACTACGCCCATGCATTGGCAACAGCGATCTTCCCGATCCAGTTGAGCGGGAGCGCGCCGAGTGCCTTTGGCGTGGACATGTCCGCGGCCGACCTGGGCGGCATGACAGTCATCCGCCAGCGCGGAACCCCGCACCGTTGCTTTGCCGACAGGGGCAATATCGCGAGAGCCGAGGGGCGAACGTTCCACTTGCTTACCAGCACGCGATCCGCATGGACACTGGAGCACTTGACGCGCGAACGTCTGGGGCCCGGCGACGTCATCATGTGCGACTCGTCTATTCCGTTCAATCTCGAGATCGGCAACGATTTCAACATCGTTCACGTCGCGCTCTCGGAAGCCTGGATCCGGCAGTGGCTGCCCGCACCGTCCGTTCTGGTCGGCGCCAGGATAGACGCGAACGATAGCTGGGGCCGCGCGCTATCGGCATTCCTACAGAGTCTGGAACCCGCACGGCTCGCCGACTATCCGCTGCCACGGTCATTCATTGGCGACCACATCGGATCGCTGCTGGCGTTCCTTGCGCAAAGCAGGAGCGCAGTTCCACCGAAGCCAGCCAAAACCGAGGGTGCCGCGGTGCTGGATCGCATTCGCGACTGCATGGCCGGACAGTCGCGCGAGGCGACCCTGTGCGCGGCCGACGTCGCTGCAGCCGTAAGCATTTCGGTACGCAGTCTCCATCGCCACTTCGCAAGATCGTCCACGACGTTTGGAGCCGTACTGATGGCCATGCGATGCGCGGATGCGGTTCGGATGCTGGAATCATCGAGCTTCAGCAGGCTGACCGTCGCCGAGATTGGGCGGCGGGCGGGGTTTGCCGATGCCGCCCATTTTTCCCGGGTGATGCGTGCTCGCGTGGGGCACACGCCAAACCAGCTCCGCCGCGCGCACGCTGGCCCCTCGTCCCGCGACGATCCGAAGGAGGAGTAAGCCGTGAGCGCAATCGTGACCTGGTCGACCAACGCCGTTCCCCGAACGCAGCGACTTGACTACTTCGCCGCGGCGTTGTCCTCGGCCCTTGTCCCAATGCAGGTGGAGGCGACACACACGGGTGCGCTCGCCTCGCATATGTCGATGCTCGAAATCGATGACGTAGACGTGCTGTCGCAATGCGGATCCGCGCATCGGTCATTGCGCGGTCGCGCGGAGCTTGCGCGGAGTGGTGCACACACCTACCACCTCATCGTGAATCGACGCGCAGCCTGGTACGTGGAACATGCGGGCGCCACGCGTGTGCGGGCGGGGCAGGCATTCCTGATCGATTCGGCAAGGGCCAATCTCATCGAAATGCCGTCAGCCTACGAGGTCACCCACGTGAAGATGCCCGAAGCATGGCTGCGCCGCTGGGTGCGGGAGCCGAGCCGGATGGTTGGCCGGCCGCTCGGCGGCGAGGCCGGCCAAATGGATCATGCGCTGGCTGCGTTCGTGGCCGGGATGACGCCACACGCGCTGCGTGATGGACCGTTGCCGGCATCGATGATGATCGATCATCTCGGCGCCATGCTCGCCATGGCAAGCGGAACAACGGGAAGACCGATCGCGGCCTCGTCTGCCGCACTTGCGCTCTACAACAAGGTTTTCGCCTGCATTGCCAACCGGAGCGCGGAGCCCCTGCTGAGCGCGGGCGACATCGCGAATTCGCTGGCGATTGCAGAGAGCGAATTGCACAGTGTGCTCGCGTCGTTCGGCGACACCTTTGCGAGCTTGCTTGTCACGCATCGTCTCGCCAATGCGCGTCGGATGCTGGCGTCTCGCGCATTCGAGGCCTTTACTGTGCCCGAGATCGCGCTTCGCGCCGGCTTCTCTCGCGGCGCCGATTTGACGAATCTGCTTGAGCCCGGTGACACATCGGGCAGCGATGCCTGCCCAGCGCGGGATCGGCCGAAGCGTCTCCGATCCTCGTAGCGTCGACGCCGCTCCAATGGCTACCTGAAAATGAATCAAAAGTGGCTATGTGAAGTAACCGGGCTTCGGCCGTAAGCTCCGGCACCAGCACGTTTCATCGTTCGCCTCGAACTCACCAGCGGATTCACGTCGGATACGCGTTGCCTGCGAGTCTTCATGAATACAGTCGCCATCCTGATGTCGGCGTTTCTGCTTTCAGTGTTTGCCCTCGGGGCATTCATCTGGAGTATGCGGAAGGGCCTGTTCGATACCTCGCCGGCCGCGGCACGCGTGATCTTCGCCGATGAGGAGGCTGGGCACTCGGAAGACCCAGCTTCGGCGCGCCATGGAATTGTCGACCGGTCGCGCGAAGAAGCCGACCGGTCATCCGGGCCAGTCGTGTTCCTGTTCATCTGTTGCGCGATGGTATGGCTTCTGGTTGCTTCGGTCGCCGGCCTGACCGCGTCGATCAAGCTGCACGAGCCCGATCTGCTGGCTTCGGTGCCATGGCTGTCTTTTGGTCGGATACGCACGATTCATTTGAACGCGGTGGCCTATGGCTGGGCGCCGATGGCGGGGCTTGGCATCGCGATGTTTCTGCTGCCGCGCCTACTGAAGACCGAGCTGATGGGCGGGCGCTGGGCCGTGCTGGGGGCCGCGCTCTGGAATGCCGGGTTGATCGCGGGTATCGGCAGTATCGCGGCGGGCATTTCCGATGGACTCGAATGGCTGGAGATTCCCTGGCAGGTTGACATCCTGTTCGTGATCGGCGGAGCTTTCGTCGGCTTTCCCCTTGTGTTGACGCTGGTGAATCGCAAGGTCGACCACCTCTATGTTTCCGTCTGGTACATGGGATGCGCGTTGTTCTGGTTCCCCGTGCTCTTTCTCGTTGCCAACATTCCGGGTCTCCATTTCGGCGTGGAGCAGGCCACTATGAACTGGTGGTTCGGGCATAACGTGCTGGGTCTGTTCTACACGCCGCTTGCGCTTGCCTCGATCTACTACTTCCTGCCGAAGATCATTGGGCAGCCTGTCAGGTCTTATGGCTTGTCATTGCTTGGGTTCTGGGCGCTGGCTTTCTTCTACGGACAAGTGGGCGGGCACCACCTGGTGGGCGGACCGGTACCGGGGTGGCTGATCACACTGTCAATCGTGCAGAGCATGATGATGTTGATCCCAGTCATCGCGTTCTCAATCAACCAGCACCAGACGCTACGAGGCCATTTTCGCCAGCTGATCGAATCCCCGACGCTTCGGTTCGTGACTTTCGGCGGCATGATGTACACGCTGAGCTCGATTCAGGGTTCCTTCGAGGCGTTGCGAGCCGTCAATCGCGTCACCCACTTCACGCACTACACGGTCGCACACGCGCATCTTGGCCTCTATGCCTTCGTGAGCTTCGCGTTCTTTGGCGCGATCTACTTCATCGTGCCGCGTATCACCGGTCGCGAGTGGCCGTACCGTTGGATGATCTATTGCCACTTCTGGCTGGCTGCCGGCGGGATCGGCGTCTACTTCGTCAGTCTGACCATTGGCGGTTGGCTGCAGGGCATGGCCATGCTTGATGCCGCTCGTCCGTTCATGGATTCGGTGCAGGTGACCATTCCTTATCTGAAGGCGCGGTCGGTGGGCGGCACGATGATGCTGGCCGGCCACCTTTGTCTTGTTGCGAACTTCGTATGCGCGATCTTCGGGTTTGGTCCCAACCGCGATCGTCCTGCGCTGTTTCACCAGGGCGGCAAGCCGGAGCAGGGAGTGGAAACATGAACAACGAAAACGCACTGCTTGCAGGTGGCATGACGATGCTGGCGATCGCCACCAGCGCATTGGTCGTGATCCCGTACCTGCAGTTGCATGACGTGAAGCCAACGCCAGGCCTGAAGCCGTACACCACAGCGGAGTTGCGTGGGCGCGGCGTGTATATCGCCAATGGCTGCATCTACTGCCATTCGCAGCAACCACGAGACAGCAGTTTCGCGCCCGATGCCAAACGTGGCTGGGGGCGAGCCGCCGTTGCCGGCGACTACTACTACGACAGCCCCCATCTTCTCGGCACCATGCGAACGGGGCCGGATCTGATGAACATCGGGGTGCGCCAGCCCAGCGCAGACTGGCATCTCGGCCATCTGTACCAGCCCCGTGCCTATGTCAGCGGCAGCATCATGCCGAGCTATCCATACCTGTTCGATGCCAAGGACGCTCCCGATGCCGGCGAGAAGGCCATCACCTTGCCACCAGGCTACGCGCCAGTTGGCAAGGTGATTGTTCCCACTGCGGCGGCGCTGGATCTTGTGGCATACCTGCAGTCACTGAACCGGACCGGGCCCGTATTGCCACCGATCAATGGCGCTGCGGCGCGCTGAAGGCAGGAGACTGCAATGACCGATGTTCGGGAAACACGGCAGGCCGAGGCGGCGCGTGCGCGCGAGCATGAAGACCCGCATGAGAACCAGGCGCCCATTCCGCGCTATGTGCTGGCAATGGTTGCCGTTTTGGTGGCATGGGGGGCGTGGTACATCGCCACGGCTCCAATCAATCAGGCGCCTGAACTGGGCGATCGCCGCACGCTGGCGGACCTGCGCGGCAATGCGAAGGGCGCTGGAGCGAAGGTCGACGGCGCCGCAATCTTTCAGAGCCGCTGCGTGGCTTGCCACCAATCCAATGGACAAGGCTTGCCCGGCGTCTTTCCGCCCCTGGCCGGATCGGAATGGGTCAATGGTAACGAGTCCCGTGTTGCACGGATTGTATTGCGAGGCGTGACCGGCAAGCTGACCGTCAAGGGCGCGGTCTATAACGGGGCGATGCCGGCATTTGCCGACCAGCTTACCGATGCCGAGATCGCGGCCGTACTGACACATGTACGCGTCCAGTGGGGAAATAGTGCTTCGGCAATTTCGGCGGAAGCCGTTGCGGCATCGCGTGCCGACACTGCCGGAATGAAAGGATCCTTCGATGGCGACGCCGCGCTTGGCGGGTCCGGCGGCTAGGCCGTGGCTGGCGCTTGCCGCCGTACTGGCGGCGGGCATCGGCGGGCTGCACGCGCTGACCTACGGGTTGTCGGCCTGGACACTGGACGAGCGGCGTGACCTGCGGATCGCGTCGCTGGATCTTCGAATGCCAGCGACTGCAGTGCGGAACCAGCAAGGGCATGGTGTGCAACTGTTTTCCGGAAACGCGACGTCGACGGTGTACATCGTGGATTTCATCTACACACGCTGCAATACCGTATGTAGCGCGCTGGGCGGCGAGTTCGCGCAGTTGTCTCACCAGGTCAAGGCCGATGGCTTGTCAGGTCAACTTGGTCTTGTTTCGATTTCACTCGACGCGCGCGATACGGCTGGCGACTTGAAAACGTACGCAGCAACGTATCGGGCGAGCTTGCCAGAGTGGGAGGTGGTCACCGCAAGCGATTCGCGCGAACTGAACGCGTTGCTACGCCAGGCGGATGTGATAGCGATCCCGGATGGGATGGGCGGCATCACGCATAACGGGGCACTCGACGTGGTTTCCGCGAATGGTGTGGTTTTGGCCACGTATCCAATGGAGCAATTTCAACAGGCGTATTTGTTTGCACGAAGCGTCGTGCGTCAGGCGGCGCGATGAGCAGGAAGTCATGGCATTTCGTTCTGCTGATTCTCCTGATTCCGGCGCTGCCCCCGCTCCGTGACGTCGTCGAGGCATCGATGTCTTCGCTGATGTTGTGTCTGCTGCCATGTCTGGCCGTGGCGGGTTGGGCCTTCGCCGAGCTATATGTCATAAGTCGCCGGAGCCTAATGGACGCGATGCGGCCCTACGGACTCGCTCTCTGTACCCTGTGCACATTTTCATATGGCGTCTGGATGGTGCCCATTGCCATTGACCTGTCCAGAATGTCGATGGCTACGGGCATTGCGCGCGATGCTTCGGTGTGCGTGGCGGGATTTTCGATGGCGCTTGCAATCCGCATTTCGCCGTGGCCCGTTTTACTCTTCTTCATTGGCAACTTGGTCTGGATGGGCGTGACAGTTGGATTGATCTTCGTTGAAGAGCCGGTGCGACTCTGCGCGAACTATCTGCTCGGAGACCAACATCAGGCCGGAGCGGGCATCGTCGCTTACTCGGCCGGCGCAGGACTATGGTTGCTTGGATGGGTTTGTCGCAAGGCGGGTCTTGCGGATCTGTCATCGGATATCTAGCTCGCTTCACTCCACATCACCGCCGTCGATCTGCAGGACGGTGCCGGTTGCGAAGCCGTTGGCAATCAGGAAGCGGCCCGCCTGGGCGAGTTCCGATGCAGTACCCACGCGACCGACCGGAAGACCCGCGCCGATGCCGTGTAGCACACTGGCGCCCGCGTCGGACGGCAGAAAGTCCCAGGTCGGGGAATCGACCACGCCCGGGGAGACGACGTTGACGCGAATCGGTGCCAGCTCCACGGCCAGCGTTCGCGCCAGTCCGTCGAGCGCCGCCACGATGCTGGCTCCTGCGTTGGCCTTGTACGCGGCGCCTTCAGCCAGTGAACGCAGAATGGTTCGACGGACCGGTCGATACGAGCACGTTTCGCAGCTTCTCCCAATGACAGTGCCTGACCGACCCGTAGTAGTCCCTTGTTGCTGAGCTGGCAATGTCCGGTGACGCGCCAGGAAGGGACAGCGATGATCGATGGTGTCAAAGCTCCCGGAGAAACTCGACTAACGCTGCGTTGACGACGTCCGGTGCTTCTTGGGGTAACCAGTGTCCTGCCGTCGGTACCACATCAGACTTGCGCAGCTTTGGTACGATTTTGGGCATGGCATCGATGATTTCACGCATGCCAGGCATAGCGAGCCCTGTGTCTCTTTCGCCGACAAGGTAAAGGGCAGGCACTTCGATGCGAAGCCCCTCAAACGCTGCTTGCATTTCCCAGTTTCTGTCGAGGTTCCGGTAGTAGTTCAGGCCGCCTCGAAAGCTAGAGACATTGAAGGCGCGTACGAACGCTTCGAGATCGGAGGAGCCAAGCCAATCCGGCAATGACGGGAAATCACCGAGGGCATCGAGATATTGCTTGCCCCGGGGTACCAGTCCGAACGGGTTCGGAGTGCTGGCGTCGCGAACGCCGACATCGCCCGAGGCCGAAAAATAGATCTTGCGAAGGGTCGCAGCAACGTCTCGCTTAAGCTCGCTTTCGGCGAGTCCAGGTTTGGAGAAGTAATGGGTGTAAAACCACGCTTGGTCGTTCTGCGGAAACAGGCGACTTGGCGCAAATGGCGCGCGGCCCATCATCGGAACGCCGAGCGCCACGACACCCCGAAATCGGTCGGGCCGGAGCATTGCCGCCTGCCACGCAATAGTCGCACCCCAATCGTTTCCGACGATGACCCCTTCGCTTTCGCCGAGTACGCCAACGAGCGCAACGAGATCGCCGACAACGTCAAGCGTCGTGTATTGCCCAATACCTTCAGGGCAGTCGCTCAACCCATATCCGCGCAAGTCTGGCGCGACAGCGTGAAAACCAGCTTGCGCCAGTGCTGCGAGTTGATGTCGCCAAGCATGCGATGTCTCAGGAAACCCGTGGCAAAGCAGCACCAAGGGCCCCTCGCCTTGCTCTGCGACATGCAGTCGGATGCCGTTGGCTTCAATAAAGTTCTGACGGTAGGCGCTCATCGTGGCTCGGAATCATGGTCGTTTACAGCACGCATTGCATTAGCGTAACATCAAACATTACGGAAACTCAATAGTTCTGCTTTCATGCGATTCGACACCCGATTGGCCCGACTCCTGCACGTTCTGGTGCACATGCATCTACGCGGTGGTTCAACCACGTCTGAGAACATTGCATTGATGCTGCACACCAACCCAGTTGTGGTTCGAAGAACGATGGCGGCGCTGCGCGATGCAGGTTACGTCCAATCCACGGGTGGACGAGGGGGCGGATGGGACCTTGCGAGAGACCTTGAGGACTTCACGGTAAAGGATGTCTACGTGGCGATTGCACACACCGCGCTTTTCGCACTCGGCCCTGCTGACGACAACCCGGCATGCCCGGTAGAGGCTGCGGTGAATCGCCACATCAATGAGGCACTGAGTTCTGCGGAGATGACGATGCTTCGGATTTTTGGAGAGAAGCGCCTGGCCGAAATCGCCCGAGATGCTACCTCGTCGATATCAGGGAAACCCAGTGGCCAGGTCTAAGACCGCGTGAATTGACTGCCGCCAGAGCAATTGCCATGACCGCGCCGGAATTGCGTGCTTGCCACGCTCGATCTGTGCGGATGCCTGCGGTGAGAGCAGTTAGGCGAGTAGCCTTTCCCGGTGCGATGAAACGGTCTTATGTGCTGAATCTACGAACCAGTTCCGCAGTTCGATAGTTGAAATGCTTCCTTGTGTGCCACCAGGTGGATTCCTAAGATTGCCCAGTTTGCAATTGCTTGGAGTGGTACATGAGTTCGGTCTTCGAGGCCTCCGACGTCAACGGAGGTCGACGTTCGCTGTTGCGGGGAATCGGCGCTGTGGCGGCAGGTGTTTCAGGCGTGCTGCCCGGTCTGTCGCTGGCGCAACAGCGCGAACAGGCGACGCTAGCCACAGGCAGTGCTGGCTACACGTGGGCCCTGACAGCGGTGGCCGAGAGCGCCGGCTACTGGAAGAAGCGCAATGTGGACCTGCGCGTCCAGGACTTCACGACGGGCCGTGACGCCATGCAGGCGTTGCTGGGTGGCTCGGCGAACTTTTCGACGACGACGGATACGCCACTGGTATTTGCCGTGCTGCAGGGCCTCAAGCCGGCGGTACTCGCGAACTTCAGCCGCTACTCGTATGACATGAAAATCGTCGCCAGCGAGCGCAGTGGGATTGATCCCAGGAACCCGGCAAGTCTCAGGGGAAAGAAGATTGGCACCCCCGCTGGCACGTCGGGCCAGTATGCGCTGGCGAAGTATCTGGAGTTCGCCAAACTGGCACCAGGCGACATCACGCAGATCAATATCGCGCCTTCGGACCTGGTAGGTGCGCTGGTACGCGGTGATATCGACGCATTCTCCTGGACGGCACTGGCTGGCAGTGCCGCACAGCGTCAGAGTGGCGGGAAGGTGGTGTTTCTCACCCAGAATGGCTACGAGAAGTACTTCCGTAGCCATCAGTTGCTGCTGGTCAATCAGGCCACGCTCAGCAGTCGAAAGCCCCTGCTGTCCGATGCAGTCAATGCCTTGCTTGATGCGGAGAACCATATCCACACCAACGCAGCCTGGCCGGAGCAGGTGTCGAGCCGCGTTCGCAGCACGCCAGAAGAGATCCGCCAGTTCACCTCTACGTTCGAGTTCAAGGTGGAGTTCAACAAAAGCTTCGTCGAAGATCTGGTCAGCCAGGCCCAATGGGCCATCGACAACAAGCTTGCCCCTCGTCCCAAGGGCGATTTGCGGGAGCTGTTTCGCAGCGTGATCCACGACGAGACGTTGAAATCCATCAACCCGAGCCGTGTCAGTCTGGGGTGATCGTGTATGGGTGAGCTTATTCAGTTCCAGCACGTCTCGCAGTTCTTTGCGGTACGCGATTCCACGCCGACACAGGCGTTGAACGAAGTATCGCTGGACGTTCGCGCCGGAGAGTTCGTTTGCCTGATCGGCCCGTCGGGCTGTGGCAAGACCACGCTGATGCATCTGCTGGCAGGCTTTGTGAAGCCGACCGCTGGCGCGGTGCGCTTTCGCGGTGAGCCAGTGAGGGGGCCGGGCCCTGAGCGTGGCGTCGTGTTCCAGGAGTACGCGCTGTTTCCCTGGATGACCGCGCGCCAGAACGTGGAGTTCGGCTTGCGTGCGTTGAAGGTGGATGCCGGAGAGCGCAAGCGGCGTGCACTGCAGGCGTTGGAGCGGGTACATCTGTCCCATGCGGCGGATCGCTATCCCAATGAACTGTCTGGTGGCATGCGCCAGCGTATTGCCGTGGCGCGCTCTCTGGTCGTGGAGCCTCAGGTGCTGCTGATGGACGAGCCATTCGCCGCAGTGGACGCGATGACGCGGGCGTCGCTGCAGAACGATCTGCTGCGTCTTTGGCAGGAGATCGGCGTGTCGGTGCTGTTCGTTACCCACAACATCGATGAAGCAATCTTCCTCGCGCAGCGAGTGGTGGTCATGGCCGCGCACCCTGGAAGCGTCAGGGCCGATATTGCAATCGAGTTGCCGTACCCGCGCCAGCGCGGTTCGCTGGAGTTCGCGCAGCACTATGCCGAAATCGAGTCGGCGCTGGCGGAAGGTTACGAAAGGCGTGCAGGATGAGTTTCCCGAGTATTGCGCAACCCAAACTGGGCGCGGAAGGCAGGCGTCAAGGTGGCGCGGCAGCCACTGTCGCCGACACAGCGTCGCTGGCCGAGCGATTCCAGCAAGATTCCGAACGACAGGAGCGAAGCCGGCGTCGCGGACGCATCGCGCTGAATCTGCTGGGCGTGGCCTTGTTTCTCCTCGCATGGGAGGCGATTCCGCATGTGTTCGAGTGGATCAATCCGGCGCTGTTTCCGCCGCCGTCCAAGGTGCTGGAGGCCGCTATCCCCTTGATTCGGTCAGGTGAACTCTTCGGGCACATCGGCATGAGCTTGTTGCGTGCCATATCAGGTTTTGTCATGGCTCTGGTGCTGGGCATTTCCGTGGGTGTGCTGACCGCACGCATTCCCTTGCTGCAGTATGTGAGTGAACCAGTGCTGCATGGCTTTCGCTCAGTGCCGTCGCTGGCCGTCGTCCCGCTGGCAGTGCTGTGGTTCGGCATAGGCGAGGCACCCAAGGTTGCGCTGATTGCCTGGGGAGCGTTCTTCCCGATCTGGATTACCACCTTCATCGGCGTGCGCGACACCAACGTGGTGTACCTTCGTTCGGCGGCTTCCCTGGGCGCGGGGCGGTTGCAGCAGCTGTTCCTCGTAGTACTGCCGGCGGCTTTGCCCTTTATTCTGGCCGGCGTACGTCAGGCGCTAGCGGTGTCGCTGGTCGTACTGGTCGCTGCGGAACTCTCCGGGTCGACACAGGGCATTGCCTACATGATGTCGCTGGGACATCAGCTTTTCCAGGTGGAGATCATGTTCATCGGACTGGTGCTGCTGGGCGTGTTCGGTTTCCTGGCGGATCGCTTGTTCCTTCTGGTGACGCGCAAGCTGTTCCCGTGGTATCACACGGTCAGCTAAGACATGGGAGCGACACGAGGTCTGCTCCTCCTGTATAACGCGCAGATCCATACATTCGACGCCCGGCACCCGGGCGCTCACGCAATCGCGCTGTGCAACGGTAGCGTGGTGGCGCTGGATGACGCTGCCATGGCGCTCGCGCAGCAGGCCGAAGCCGTACGCGACTTACAAGGTGCGTGTGTCATTCCGGGCTTTAACGATACCCACGCGCACATGGAGCGAGAAGGGCTGAAGACGCTTCGGCCTTCGCTTGCACAGGCCCGCAGCGTGGCGGACGTGTTGAACGTCGTTCGCGAACGGGCGAGATTGACGCCGAAAGGGCAGTACATCGTCACCATGCCGGTGGGTACGCCGCCTTACTACTTCGGCGGGCCCGCACAGTTGCGGGAGGCGCGCATGCCCACTCGCGAGGAGCTCGACGCAGCCGCGCCGGATCATCCGGTCTACATTCCGGCGCACTTCGGCAACTGGGGCAAGCCGCCGGGACGCGCGGCACTCAACAGTCTGGCGCTGCGGAGAAACGGACTCACGCCTGCCAGTCAGCCACGCTGCGCCGGCGTGGAGATCGGGCTGGACGCACAGGGGCAACTGAACGGTGAGATCGTCGAACACAACAATCGCCCGACGATTGAGTTTGACTTGCTTCCGGATGTGCCCCGATTCGGCTTTGCCGAGCGGATTCAAGGGCTACGTATCTCACAGCGCCTTTATCATGCGCAGGGCGTCACCAGCATCTACGAAGGCCATGGCTCGGCGCCGGAGACAATCTCCGTGTATCGCCGGTTGTGGGAGGAGGGGGAGCTGACCATGCGCACCAGCCTGGTGGTGAGCCCAACGTGGGACAACCTGACTGAGGCGGCACGTGCGATGCGGGATTGGCTGGCAGTGGCCCGTGGGCGAGGTCTTGGTGACCCGTGGTTGCGCGTGAGCGGCGTCCATCTGGCCTATGGAGGTGACGCCGCCGTGGCCTGTTGCGCGCGGCAGGACTTGCCGAACACCGGATGGTCGGGCTTCGTCGAGCAGGCCGTGACGCCGGCAGACTATCGGGCCCTGTGTTTCCTCGCGGCCGAGCATGATCTGCGAGTCAACACCATTGTGGGCGATCGTCTGCATGAGATCGTTCCGGTGCTTCGCGAGGTGGACGCAAGATTTCCGCTGAACGGGCGGCGATGGGTGATGCAGCATATTGCCCGTGCGCGTCGCGAAGACTTGCTGGTGCTGAAGTCGCTCGGCATTCTGGCCACCACTATTCCGACGTATTGCCTCTGGAAAGGTGGCAGCGCCTATCTCGACGAGACGGACGGTGGAAACGCCGTAGTGCCACATGCTACGTTCGAGGAGTTGGGGCTGACGTACTCCCTTGCGACCGACAACATCCCTTATCAGCCGTTTTTCACCCTCTGGGTGGCGGCACGCAGGCAGGAGCGCGTCAGTGGCCGTGCCATCGGGCCCGGGCAGGCACTGTCTCTGCAACAGGGCCTGGCTGCGTTCACGGTGGCAGGTGCGCGGCTGACGTTCGACGAAGACTGGAAGGGGCCGCTCTATCCCGGCTACGCGGCCGATCTGGCAGTGCTGTCGGATGACCCGTTTTCGCAGGAGCCCGAAGAATGGAAGACATTGCACAGCACGCTCACCATCGTGGGAGGCCGGGTGGTGCATGAAGCCGAAGCGGCTTGAGTGAGGCCCGGGAGCCGGACTGGCCCTTGCCAGTCCCTGGTCCGCCGATAGCGGTAGCAGTCGCAGGCTGCGAGCGACTCCCTCGCTCAGCGGGCACCCGGCATACTGAGGAGTTGATATGAGTCGTCTACGCCCCGTTTCTCCGGAAATCCGCGATTCCAGCCAATGTTTTTGCGGTAGCTCCCCAGCAGTTCCTCGCGCACCAGCGATTGCTCGCTCACGCCGGTCGAAGCCTCGGCGTTGGGAGAGACGAACATGGCATCCTCCGGGCACCAGGCCTCGCACATGAAGCAGGTCTGGCAGTCGGCCTGTCGGGCAATGGTCGGTGCGGCCTGAGGCACGGCATCGAACACGTTGACCGGGCAGACGCGGACGCAGATGTTGCAGCCAGTGCAGCGGCTTTCGCTAATGAGTTCGATCATGCGGCAATACCTTCCTGCTCGGCCCTGGCTTGCGCCGATCGCGGACCACCTTGAGTGTCATAGGCCAACGGACGGGCCCAGACCTGGTCCAATCCTCCGCTGACGATATGGTGGTGCTGCGTGGGATCCAGCTGCAAGTGGTCGTAACGCTTGTGCATGCCGCGGGATTCCTTGCGGGCGAGGGCGCTGGCGTACATCCAGCGCGCAGTGGCAAGCATGGCCGCTGCCTCGCGCGCGGCAAGCATCTGCTCCACCGCCGCAGGCGCGGACTCGCGCACGCCGAGCCACGCGTCATCCAGACGACCGAGCGAAGGTGCCAGTACGTCGGCGTGGCGAAAGTAGTTGCGGTCGAATGGGAATACCTCGTCCTGCACGGCTCGGGTGAGCGCGGCAGGATTGATGGTCTGGCGGCCGGCACCAGAAATGGCCGCGACACCGGCGCCCCGCGCCGAGCGCTGGTTGGTGTCGCGCTGGAGTGCAAACCTCGCCGCCCCTTGGCCGGCCCATGAGCCGGAGGAAATCGCCCAGGCTGCATTGTGGCTGCCGCCTCCGGTAAATCCGCCGCAGATGGGCTCGCGCGTAGCAGCATCTCCGGCGGCATACAGGCCGGACACGCTGGTGGCGCAGTCTTCGCTGGTGATACGCAACCCGCCGGTTCCGCGTACCGTGCCTTCGAGACGCAGCGTGACGGAAAAGCGTTGTGTGAAAGGATCGATGCCCTGACGGTCGAACGGCAGGAAGAAGTTGGGCTGCGAGGCGCGCATGGCCAGACGTGTCGCCTCATCGGCCTTGTCCAACCGGGCGTAGACCTTCTGCCGATTTAGCTCGCGCGCGATCACGCTACGCCCCCCTTTGGATGCGGCGCCGGGAATCACCTCGCCAGCTTCATCGGTGAAAGAGGCCCAGTTGTAGAACATGGTCTTGGTAACCGAGCCGCTTTCGGGCGCGATGGCATAGGCGTTGGAGAACTCCATGCCAGACATCTCGGCACCCACTTCCGCACTCATCAGCAATCCGTCACCAGTGAGGACATTGCAGCCGAGCGCACGACTCAGGAACGCGCAGCCACCGGTGGCGATGACGACCGCTTTGGACCTGACTCGCCATTGTGAGCCGTTCTGGCGGTGAACACCGCGCGCGCCAGCCACGCTGCCATCGTCAGCCTGCAGCAGTTCCAGCGCGGGGCTTTGGTCCAGAATCTTCACGCCCGCCTGCACCACGCGTTTGCGCATCAGCCGCATATACTCGGGCCCCTGCAATGACACGCGCTGTGAGCGGCCCGTCGCATCGAGGGGGAATGGATACCCGTGATCGGCCAACTCATTCATGCCATGCCACGTGCGGTCCAGCACGCGTTCCATCCAACGATAGTCCGCCAGGCGACCACCCATGTCGTAGCGGCTGTCCATGGCGGTCTCGCGTTTACCTTCGTCCGGCGAGATGTACCACACCGTGGTTCCTGCCGCCGCCGTCGCTCCGGAAGAGCCGCAGTATCCCTTCTCCGCCAGCACGACGTTTGTGGCGCCGTTGCGTACGGCCTCCAGTGCAGCCCACGTACCTGCGGGACCGCCGCCTATCACCAGGACATCAGCTTCCAACTCGGTATCTGTGGATGACGAGGATTTCGTGCGCTTGACCTGATTCATTTGTCACTCCAAGGTTTCATGCAGCAACCAGCAATGCTAGGCAACACATCCCGACATGGGAATGAAGCTTTTGGCATTAGTTAGTGCGCAAACTGGCGCACGACGTCTGTCCGACGTTGCCTACCAGCGCGGATGGACCGGGTCGAAGACTGAGGTGCGCCAGAAGCGCCTGGCGATCTCAGCATAGCCACGGTAGTAGAAGCCGCCATTGCCGTGTAGTACTGCGGCGCGATGCGCGCGGAAATAACGGGGGATGTGATACCAGGGCAGTGTGGGAAACAGGTGATGCACGTAGTGGAGGTTGTTGTAGAGGTAAAGCAGGCCACCAATGCTGTTGGATTCCACGATAGCCGTGCGTTCCACTGGACGTTCACCCCAGCGATGCTCGGTGAACGTCCGGAGCTGACCGAGCATCATGCCGGGATAGACGAAGTACAGCAGGTACTCCCACCAGCGCATGCCGGCCAGCGCCAGCGCGAAGTACAGCAAGGGCATCGCGGACAACGCATGTATCGCCCAGATCTTCAGACGACTGAAATCGCCTGCCATCAGGCACCGATACTCATTGCGCGCGAGCCGTACCAGACGCAGGAAGGGGGCGCATATCAAACGCACTGGCAGGATCTGATTGGCGCGATAGATCGCGCGCCATGTGACGCTCATTGCCTGCCATTGAGTGGGGCTGTGGTACGCGGTTTCCGTGTCCTTCTGGGGGTGGGTGAGATGGACATTGACGTGGTGCGTGCTGTGTCCCTTGTTATAGAACGGATACGGTAGCCACAGGTTGATGGGTGGCCAGACTACGGCAGTACGCAACCAGATCGGCAGGTGCCGCATGGCGTGAATGGATTCGTGCTGCAGGGAAAAATGGAGCTGCGCGACATAGCCGCCCGCCAGGAACAGCAGCGGCCCGGGGATGCTTGCGTGCCACCAGACCAACGCGGCCCACGCGGCATAAAGTACGGCGGCCAGTGCAATGGTGGGAAGTTCATAGCGGTCCCAGGCATGCGACGAGCGTTTCGGCGTGGGCAGCCGCGTCGAGTGGGCTGGCGATGTGCTGGAGTCGGTTGCCGGCACTTTGGCCTTTCCCGTTGGTGCGCTTTCGATGGTCTTGGTGGCTGGGCCAGTGCTCACGGGCGTGACAAGGGACATGGTGGCAAGTTCGTAACACTCCGCCGCTCACCATGTAACGGAAGAGGGCGGGGCGCGGTCGGTGTCTGGAGAAATGGTTGTCATCGTAGGAGGCTGGGCCGCGCCGTCGCAACGAAGATTCGGATATGTGAATACACGAATTTCTTCGTTCCCTTGGGTATTCGCTTCGGCATCCAATGGATGTCTGTTTGCATTACGTCTAGCGAAAATTCCAATGAAGCACTCACATCAGCAGCGCAGAAAAATCGGGTTCAACGGGGTCATATTCGGCATGCTGGTGTGCCTTGCAACGTGGTTGCCAGAGGCGAATGCCGCGCCCACGGATGCCTATCCCAGCAAGCCGATTCGGGTGATCGTGCCGTATCCCGCAGGCGGCATTGCCGACAAGGTGGCCCGCGATGCGGCCGATGAGCTAGGCAAGCGCCTGTCGCAGACGATCGTGGTGGAGAATCGCCCGGGCGCGGCAGGCAATATCGGCTTTGAGTGGGTGGCACGACAGCCCGCGGACGGCTACACGCTGTTGCTGGCACCTGCTTCCAACCTGACCGTACAGCCGGCGTTGTTCAAGCATCTGTCCTACGATCTGGATCGCGACTTCACCCCGGTTTCCCTGCTGGTGCTAACCCCGCAGGTGCTGGTGGTGAACCCGAGCTTTCCGGTGAACTCGGTGCGTGAACTGATCGAATATTCGCGTGCGTACCCGAATAAGGTCAATTTCGGGGCAAGCATCGGCTCCTATGCGCATCTGGCGGGCGAGAAGCTCAAGACAGAGACTGGCGCGAACTTCACCTCCATTCCATATCAAGGTTCGGTGCCTGCTCTCAACGATCTGATGGGCGGACAGATCCAGTTCATGTTCACGGAGATGGCGACTGCGCTGCCCTATATCCAGGGCGGCAAATTGAAACCCCTGGCAGTCGCCTACAAGAACCGTGTGTCATGGTTGCCCAACGTGCCGACACTGAAGGAGCTTGGCTTGCAGAACTTCGAAGTGACGTCCTGGTACGCCATCGTTGCCCGCAGTGGAACGCCCCCGCAGATCGTCCAGCAGCTGTCGCGCGAACTGAACAATATCGTTCAAGCGCCTGGGTTCAAGAAACGCTACACCGATATCGGGGCAACAACGGTAGGCGGTCGTCCGGAGGAACTCGGTAGATTCGCGCGGCAGGAAGCCGTCCAGTGGATTGAAGAGGTCAAGCGCGTGGGCATCGAGCCAAACTGAGATTGATGTCTTGCTACATCTATCGCATTGAGATGAGCAACGATATCCAAGGGAGTTGTTTCTATGGCAAGCATTTCGCCGCCACGTCTGAAGGCGTGGCTTGAGGAGGGAAGCGAGCTGGCGTTGCTCGACGTCTCCGAAGGGCGCTATTTCGCGGCGGGACACATCATCGCATCGCGGCACCTGCCGTTGTCGCTGTTGGAGCTCGAAGCGCCGCAGATCCTGACGCGGCGGGACGTACCTGTCGTCCTGGTCAGCGCGGACCCGCGTGCAGGTGCCGCGTCCGAACAGGTTGCGCGCGCTGCGGCTGTCCTGCGGCGGTTGGGCTACCAGGAGATCCATGAACTCGAAGGTGGCCTTTCCGCGTGGGTGGCGAGTGGCGGCGTCCTGATCGATGGCTACAACGCATTGGTCAAGGCGTTCGGCGAAGAAGTCCGCAAGCACTACGGTGTGGATGAACTGTCGCCAGAGGCGTTGGCCAGGCGCCTGGATCAGGGGCAGCCGACAAGCGTGGTGGACGTACGCACGCTGGTTGAGCATCAATTCAGCACGTTGCCAGGCGCGCTGAACTACCCCGGCACGGAATGGCCGCTGCGACATTTGCCGCAGCGCGAACCGGATCACTTGTGGGCAGTGCACTGCTTCAGTCGGACGCGCGGCGTGATTGGCGCGGCGACAACGCGCGTGGTACATGGCCAGCATGTACCGGTGGCATGGGTGGGGGATGGTGTCATGGCTTGGGTGGTTCAGGGCGAAGACGACGTGCGGCAGGCGCCAGAGCCGGGCGACGTGCTGCCCCCCCTGATTGAGTCGGATGCCGTGGCGCGCGCGAATGCGCTGATCGCGCGATACGCCTTGCCCGTGGTGGATGCCGCCACCGTACAGCGGTGGCGCGGTGAGGCCACGCGGAACGTGCAGTGCTTCGATCTGCGGCCTGGCGCCAAGTCACGACCCGGTGTGGTGGCGGTGTCTGGTGGCCAGTTGCTGATGCACTTCGAGAACCTGGTGGCGGTACGCAACGCCAGCATGGTGCTGGTGGACGAGCCGCATCGCCTGCGATCGGCAATCACCGCGTTCTGGCTGCTGCAGTTGGGCGAGGCGCAGGTCTACATCCTCGATGCGCGGCCCGACCACGACTTGGCGAACTTCGAAGCGTTGCACGAACCGCCAATGCAGTTGCCGGCGTCTTCGGCGCAACCTCAGCCAGTTAGCGCCGTACAGCTCTCGCACCATATCGCCCACGCCGGCGCACGTGTCGTGGACGTGGGGCCGAGCATCGACTTCCTGCGCGGGCATGTTCCCGGCGCTTCCTATGCGACCGCTTCGGAGCATGGTGCGCTTGGCGCGGCATTGGCCGATGCGGTAGCCAACGGGCAGCGGTTGGTGCTGACATCGCCCGACGGCAGGCAGGCCTTGCTCGCAGCGCGAGATTTGCTGGATGCCGCGCGCAATGTCTACGGCAGCGCCACGGCGGAGAACGCGCTGCAATGGCTGCAAGGGGGCACGGATGCCTGGCGTGCCGCCGGCCAGACGCTTGAAACGGGGGTGGAAGATGATCGGTTGCTCACGCCTTTCCTGGATGACTGGGGTTCCATCATGCGCGTGCCCGAGTGCCAGCGCATTCCCGCCTGGGAGCGATACCTCCACTGGGAACGCAATCTCGCGCCGCGCGTGACGCAAGATCCTGCCGTACGGTTCCGGTTCTTTGACTAGAGCGGAAACGGGCCATGGCAGAAAGGGTGGGCGGCATCGATCCAGCATCAGCGCGCTACGCGCACCGCTCAATCTCGCTGCGTGCAACAACGGGCGCCGGTGGTTCTCTGGTGTTGACGGTCGAGGACGATGGTCCTGGCATTCCTGCCGCGGATCGTGTACGTGTCTTCAAACCGTTTCACCGGCTGGACTCGAGCCGCGATCGCCATACGGGCGGTTTTGGCCTCGGGCTTGCGATCGTGCGCCGCGTGGCGCTCATTCATGGTGGCGATGTGCGCCTCGACAGCGGTTCATGGGGTGGAGCACGCTTCATGATGACATTGCCGCCCATGCCGGATGAGGCCACGGTCGCGTAACGCTAGACAAGAGTTTGCGCATGTTGGGCTTTCGCTGGTATGTGCCGAGTACTGCGCAAGAATTCGACGATCCTCATTTCTACATTAGGGTTTGCACCTAGCGTTTTACTCGGCGTGCGTTACAATCCGCGCTTTCGTATCGCCCGGCATGTGGAATTGCTTCCGACCCGCCGTGCACTGACAAGACAGCGCCCCCCCAGTCTGAATCAACGTCGGCAAGGTCCGGCTTGGTCAGTCTGTCGACGCTGCACGCATATTTGAAGTGACTCCCATGACTCAAACGGACAACAAGACCGTGGCTGGCCGCGGCGGCAAGCCCTTCACCCGTCGTAAATTCCTTGCAGCCGCCGTCGGTGCCGCAGCCGCATGGGGCGGATACTCGTACTTTTTCGGCAGCCAGTACCGAGCCGCGAAGGCGGATCGCAAGGTCGATGTGCTGCTGATTGGCGGCGGCATCATGAGTGCGACGCTCGGCGTCTATCTGAAGGAGTTGGAGCCGAACTGGACGTGTGAGGTTTTCGAGCGTCTGGATAAAGTCGCGGAAGAAAGCTCGAACGGCTGGAACAACGCCGGTACCGGACACTCGGCGCTTTGCGAGCTGAACTACACGCCGATGGACGATAAGGGGAACGTCCATATCGCCCAGGCCATCAACATCAACGAGAACTTCCAGATTTCCCGCCAGTTCTGGGCGCATCAGGTGCGCAAGGGTGTTCTCGGCAATCCGCGTGAGTTCATCAACTCGACGCCGCACATGAATCTTGTCTTCGGGCAGGAGAACCGGGAGTTCATTCGCAAGCGCGTCGAGGCACTCAAGGCTTCGCCTCTGTTCGCCGGCATGGAAATGACGACCGAACCGGCGAAGATTGCCGAGTGGATTCCGGTCATGATGGAAGGTCGCAAGCCCGATGAGGTGGTCACCGCCACGCGTTCGCCGCTGGGTACGGACGTGAATCTGGGCGAAATCACGCGTCAGTTCTACAAGCACCTGTCCGGCAATTCGGGAGTGAAAGTCACCACCGGCTATGAAGTGCGTTCGATTACACGGAATGAGGACGGCACCTGGCGTGTGTCCGCGTTCGACACGAAGGATGGCTCCCAGATCCAGACGGTGGATGCGCGAAACGTGTTCATTGGCGCAGGTGGCGCTGCATTGCCGCTGCTCCAACTGTCCGGCATTCCCGAGGCGAAGCAATATGGTGGCTTCCCGGTTGGCGGCGAGTTCCTGGTCACCGACAAGCCTGAGATCGCGTCGCGCCATCTGGCAAAGGTCTACGGTCTTGCGGATACCGGTTCGCCTCCGATGTCGGTGCCCCACCTGGATACCCGCGTGCTCGATGGCAAGAAGGTGATCCTTTTCGGGCCGTTTGCCACGTGGTCCAGCAAGTTCCTCAAGAACGGCTCGTATTTCGACCTGGCCAAGGCGACGACGCCGTCGAACGTCATTCCTCAGTTGCAAGTCGGCGCTCACGAATTTGCGCTCGTGAAGTATCTTGCGCAGCAATTGGCGCTGTCCCGCGAAGAAAAGATGGCGGCGCTGCGCCGCTACATGCCCGAGGCGAAGGACGAGGACTGGCGTCTGTGGGAGGCCGGACAACGCGTGCAGATCATCAAGAACGATCCGGAGAAGGGCGGCGTACTGAAGCTTGGCACGGAGGTCGTGGTCTCTGGCGACCGTTCAGTATCTGCACTGTTGGGCGCTTCGCCGGGCGGCTCGACGTCGCCAGCGATCATGTTGTCGTTGCTCGAGCGCGTTTTCCCCGAACAGATGAAAACGGCGGCCTGGCAGCAAAAGATTCATGAGATCGTGCCCAGCTACGGAAAAAAGCTCAACGAAAACCCGCAGCTTCTGGCAAAGGAATGGGCGACCACGGCAGAAACGCTGCAACTGGCCATTGCTCCGCCAAGCCTGGACGGCGTTGTCCCGGCCACCGCCCCAATGATGAACCCGGGTGTGGTGAAGAAGGTGCCCGATATGGCCCTGTAAGGCCTGCGCTGCGCGCTGGGGCAGCACCAGGCGCGCGCATCCGCTTTGCCTACACCGCTGGTGTCGAACCGAATAGGCGCTTGAACTAGCGGCTGAACTGCGTGGAACTCGTGTAGCCCACGGCGTGGCTGGCTGGATCCGCGCTCAGGCCTTGGCGGACCATCAAGAGGCGGGCCTGATGCAGACGCGTCGACTTGACGTACCATGGGCCAATCGCTCGCTCTTGCTGCGCGACCCTGATGGGAATCTCGTCAATATTTTCTCTCGCCCCAAGCGTTGAGGAAACCAGGCGTCATGGCTGGTCGCCGCGTCGTTGTTCTTTCGTTCGCGAGCGGTTGCTTCGGAATCCCCCCAGGAAAAAGGCCCTCCACGAGGGAGGGCCAATACTGCCCAGTGTTTCGCTGGCAGCGTCCGCCTTGGCAGAGTGTCGATTCAGTCCAGGGAGATCTTGGCGTGCTCGATCACTTCACCCCAACGTTTCCCTTCCTTTTCCATGAGTCGGGTCATGTCCGCACTGGAGCCGGGGTACGGTCGTGCGCCTTGCTCTGCCAGTTGGGAAATAAATCGCTTGTCTTTGGTCACGACCAGCAGGGTGTCTTGCAGCTTCTTGATCACCTCCGGTTTGGTACCGGCAGGCGCCATCAAGCCGTACCACGACTCGACAACTGCATCCTTTACACCGGCTTCCGCAAACGTCGGTACGTCGGGAATGGCGGGGTCACGCTTTTCGCTGGCGACTGCCAGCAGGCGAACCTTTCCAGCCCTCGCATAAGGCAGCACGTTGGGCAGGTTCGCGAAGATGAGCTGTACCTGCCCCGAGAGCAAATCGACACCGGCCGGGCCAGCGCCCTTGTACGGCACATGTACGAAATTGGCTCCGGTTCTGGACATGAAAAGTTCACCTATCAGTTGATTGATCGAGCCGATTCCAGCGGACGCCATGTTCAACTTGCCGGGATTAGCCTTTGAGTAGCCAACCAGGTCCGAGACGTTCTTCGCGGGAGCATTGCTGGATACGGCCAGAACATTCGAAACGGTTGCGAACAACGCAACCGGAACCAGCTTCTTGGGATCGTACGGTAGCCGCTTGGTAAGCAGAGGCTGAACGGCCTGTCCCATCGAGCCCAGCAGCAACGTATATCCATCCGGGGTGGCCTTGGCGACAAATCCGGCGCCAATCGCGCCGCCCGCACCGGCCTTGTTGTCGACGACAACTGGCTGACCTAGCTGCTCCCCCATATGCTCGGCAACCAGCCGCCCCATCATGTTCACCGTACCACCTGCCGCAAAGGGCACCACCAGCATGATTGGCTTCGAGGGATAGGTCTCTGCGCGCACACCCAGGGAGAGTGCCGCGAGGGACATAAACAAGGCAAAGGACTTCGACTTCAACATAACCAGCGTCTCCTTCGGTATTTTTTCGTAAGCGTCACGCTGGTTCTCAGGCAACCAGCTTGCTCACGGCTTCATTGAGTGCCAGTTGCGATCGACTCAGTCGGCCGCGCGCCTCGCTGACCCATTGGCGATCCGCAGCGCGTTCTTGCGCCGCGCGTTCGAGCAGTCGCGCAACCTGCTGCGGCCCGACGCTGCCTTCCGTAATCCGGGTTTCGACAAAGCGAACCGGATCGAGCGCATCACGTACCGCCGCGTCGCCCAGATTCAGCGCGATACCCACCGTTTCGAGAGCTGCCTCATCGAGACGGCTGCTGGTCAACTGATCGGGACGCAGTCCTTGCGCCACGCAGTTGCGCACCGCACGGGCGACGATGTGGTGCACCTGGCGGAAGGACAGACGTCGTTCACGCACGACGACGTCCGCCAGATTGCTCGCGGTGCACCAGCTTCCCTTGAGCGATTCGGCCATGTGGTCCTGATGCACGATCAGCGTTTCCATGACGCCAGTGAACAGATCGAGCATGCTTTCTGTCGTTGCCAATGCCTCGTCGATATGTGAGACGGTACGCATGGCCTGGTCGCCGGTCCCTTCCGCGCGGAACGTGGCCAGCGCCGCGCTCAGCCACGTCACGGCAGGACCGGCGGCCTTCCTGATGGTCTCCAGTGCGACCGGGTTCTTCTTCTGCGGGAAGATGCTGCTCGTACCACAGTAGCTGTCATCGGATTCAACCAGTCCGAACTCGGCACTGGACCAGATATGCAGGTCGGTAGCCAGATCGTTCAAATCGGCCATGATGAACGACAGTGCGCAGATCGCATCCGCTGCATCGAAAGCTTCGCGGCCAAGCTTGGAGTTCTCGATTTGGCCGTCGAATCCGAGCAGTTCCGTGGTTCGCTCGCGATCAAGCGGCCATGACGTGCCGGCAAGACCCACGGTTCCCAGTGGATTGCGGTTGACGCGTCCGTAAGCTTGAGCCAGACGCTCGAAGCTGTCATGCAATCGGGAGCTGAAGCTGAGCAGATAGTGTCCGAACACCCATGGCTGGGCCTGCTGCATATGGGTGTAGCCGGGCATGATCGTGTGCGCGTGGTGGCGCGCTTGTTCGGCAATCGCCTCCTGGAATACGTTCAACTGGTCCATCACATCCAGCATGCGGTTGCGCTTGTACAGGCGGCGTACCGTGGCGCCCTGATCGATGCGGCTGCGGCCGGTGTGCATCTGGCCGCCCACGTCCTCGCCGATGGCGCCGAAGAGATACGACTCGATCTGCAGAAGAAGGCTGCCCTTGCGCACATCCACGGGAAACGCGGAGGGCTGCATTCTCCGAATGATCAGCAATTGCTCCAGGATGGCCCGACCGGTCTCCGCCGAAAGAATGCCCTGTTCCACGAGCATGGTCGTATGGGCAAGATCAACGGCGACGAACTCGTGAAACTGCCTGCGTTCGCGCTCGAGCCCTGGCAGTGCGTAGTGCTTCGTCAACCGGGAGGCAGGAGGCGAACTCAGGCGAGCCTCGGCAAGTAGTGTTTCGTGGGGAGTCGATGTCATGGTAACAAGCGAGGCAATCGGCGCCTGGCCATGCGGACGGCGCTTCTCTACCCAGCAATAATGCGGTTCAGACGGGGGCCTCGCCCCGCGCGCTGCAAGCAGATCGCGCCGGGCGAACGATCGGAATGAACCTTGGCGAAAGACCGCGGCGCGGTCACTTCTGCTAGTCCGATTCCATGACTCGATGATGAATTTTTGGTCCGCGAGGCACAACTACAGACACGGTTGGACGCGCATAAGGAAATCTTCTACTTATGCGTGGTTTCACTGCGGCTCGCGGCGAATCAGGACGAGGCGACGCTCGCCTTGAATTGTTCTTTGACCAGCTTGATAAAGTCTTCCACAACCTTCGATCGCGGCTGATGGGACGGCAGGACCATGGAGAAATGGAACTGTACGGCCGGCGACAATGGACGCCAGACCACACCTGGATCACGCACTCTGCGCGCGGTGAAGGGATCAACGACAGTCAAACCAAGTCCGCCTGCCACCAGGCTGCATGCCACGTGACCGAGCGATGTGACCACCGAGCGCTTGCAGGTCACGCCAGCAGCGTCGAGTTCCATCTCCAATCGCATCCGCACCGGGCTGTTGCGATTCAGCGCGATAAGCGGCTCATCCTGTAGGTCGGTAATCTTCAATGACTTCTTGCGGGCCAAAGCATGGCCACGCGGGAGTACGCAGACCGCCGCGACGCTTGGTAGCGGGAAAACATCGACCCCCGGGTACTCATTGCCGGACATCTGCACGAATCCGATATCGATCTGGTGCGCTGCGGCGAGCTCCATGACGCCGAGAGAATTCCTGACGTCCAGCGAGATCGCCAGTTCTGGGCGGGAGAGTGAGAACTGCCTGACGCTTTCGCTGAGCAGGCTCAATCCCAGCGTATGCATGGACGCAACACGCAGGGTACCGATGCGAGCGGACTTCAGGTCCAGTGCCACACGCTCGATCTGCTCCATGCCCTGGTAGAACCGGTCCACCTCGCGGAACAGTCGCTGGGCTTCCGCACCCGGAATCAGGCGATTGCCTTCACGTCTGAATAGACGGATTTCCAGTCTCTTTTCGAGGTCCCTGATAAGCGCACTCACTGCGGGCTGGCTGATCTTCAGCCGTTCGGCGGCCACGGTCATGCTGCCGGACACCATGACACTACGGAACGCTTCGAGTTGGCGGGGATTCAGTTGCATAGGTAGCTAAGGCGAAGACTGATGCCATGACTTTTGGGGGGCGAGCCTACAACGTAGCACGCTGCCGCGCCCATAAATTTCTCTTATGCGCGTCCAACCGTGGCTGGGGTTGTTCGTCATGAGAGACCAGCGTCAGAATTTTGTCATGGGATTCCAAAGTCCCATCGAGCCAGAACAACAATGAATTCACGGCGCGTATGCCGTCCTTCTTTGGGACGGAGCCGTCCCCATTCACGAGGAGACCATTGAATGAAATGCAAGTACCTTGCCATTGCGGTGGCAATGCTGACTGCGAGCAGTGTCCAAGCGCAATCGAGCGTTACCCTGTATGGCGTTGTTGATGCCGGTATCGAGTACCTGAACCATGCTGTCGCATCGACGGGAACCGTTGCACCGGGTGCCAAGGGACATAGCCTGGTGGCCTTGCAATCAGGCAACCAGTCCGGATCACGCTGGGGTCTGCGTGGCATCGAGGACCTGGGTGGCGGCCTGAAGAGCCTCTTCGTTCTGGAAAGTGGATTCTCCATCGACACCGGCACGAGCACCCAAAGCGGTCGCCTGTTCGGACGCGGTGCCTACGTCGGACTCGAGAACCAATGGGGCAGGCTGACGTTGGGTCGCCACACGGTGCCGTTCTATGACTTTGCGGTGACGTACGATCCGATGGCGATTTCGAGCCGCTACTCTATCGGCGCGCAGGATCCGTTCATGGGAGCGGCGCGTGCAGACAATTCTGTCAAGTACATGGGCACCTTTGGCGGCCTGAGCGTGACAGGACTGTATAGCTTCAACTACAACAACCAGGAAGTTCCGGGCAACTTCACGAACGGCCGCGAGTACTCTCTCGGCGCGAACTATTCTGGCGGCTCGTTCTCGATTGGGGCAGTCTACGATCAGATCAACCAATCGGCCGCCACGGCATTGCAAACAAATAGCCTGACGCAACGGGCAGCGGTGGCCGGTACGTACGCCTACGGCAACGCCAAGGTTTACGCGGGCTACCGCTATGCGCACGCGTTCAACGGTGCCAGCCTGCCTGGTTCCACAGTGGCTAACACTGCGTCGAACCTCGCTTGGGCAGGTGTTGGCTATCAACTGACACCTGCTCTCTCATTCGCTGGCTCGGCCTATTACCAGAATCTTCGCAACTCCCGATCTGGCAACCCATGGCAGTTCGTCATGGTGGCCGACTATGCGCTGTCGAAGCGCACCGACCTATATACGGTAGCGTCGTATGTGCTTAACAAGGGAAAATCGAGCCTGGGCGTGAATGGCTTCAACAGCCAGCTGGGGACGACGAGCGAGGCCGTACAACCTGGCGCCAATCAATTCGGTGCTGTAGTCGGTGTTCGGCACAAGTTCTGAGCCGACCGGTACGGCGCCCTGCCTTTCAAGCGGTGCCACATACGCGTGCTATATATTTGTCCTTTCGACAGCATGGCGAGGTAGGTCCGCATGGCAAAGAAATCGATTCGGGTATCGCATGTCGCGATACCCGGCGACCTGAGTGTTCTCAAACTGAAGGGATATTTGAGATCCGCGCTCACTGAAGTGGCGGAAGGAACTGGTGACGACGAAATCCTTCTGATCAAGGTTCTAGTGCCACGGCCGTTGGGCCTGAAAGCCGGTGAGAAACTGCTCGACAAGGTCTTGCAAGCGATCGTCGACAAGGATCCACGCGTGAGCCGGGTGTCAGTTGAATTCGTCGATGGTGATGTCACGCCCGAGAAGATTGCGGAAAGCCAGGCGCGAACGCAGAAAGAGATCGACGCATATGGGCACCTGCTCCAGGAATCGACGGACGAAGGGGAATCCGATCGCCATTGAATGGTTCAGTTGATATATCGATAGCCCTCCTGCGTGGCCACCACATCTATTCCAGACGTTGGTAGCTCGCTGCTAGTCGGCGGTTTCCCAAGATGCTGGTTTCACTCCGCATGTGCGCAGCCGCACGATCTCTTGCAAGCCTCCTTGTTGCGGACGATTTCAGTACTGAGCGGGTTTGAATGCCATGAATAAGGAGGGCAGCCAGGCGTGGTGTCCGTCGCTGCGGTCAAGCTGCTAATCCACGCGAAGGGCTTGGCCAACATGCATGGTGTTGTACGTGGTAAGTCCGGCAGCAGGTGCAACCATCGGCGACTCAGACATTGCCTGTGCGGAAGCTTCAGTGTTGGAGCAATTGGCGATGCTAGTTGGGCGTGATTCGACGGCTGCGCTGCGCTAAGCGGCTCGGCCAGCATCGGCGCATCATCCGTCTGACTTTCCTTTAAATTGCACCGAATCTTGAATCACCAAGTCATCGTCGCCACGGCATACGGGAGAGGGGCATCTTGCGAAGCAACCCTTTTTCGCTGGGGCGGCACTTATTGTCATCCCTAGATTCAAAGGCCGTAGGGCTAGGCATTCTCAAATGTCGACACGGGCACGCCTTTGGTGATGCATGGTTAGCCTTATGTTGAGCTGTGGCAATGGCCTGCGACGGCTGGGTGAGCGCAGGAAGGGCCGAGGGCGACGTCATTGAAAAGCAATAGCTGGTAGCTACCAACTTGGAAGTCCTAAACGCCGGTGATACTTGGCGCATCGCGCAATTCAACTCAGGCCGATGTCGTCGTGAATTGGCGGCAGTCTCTAACCGACCCTGAACTGCCCTTCGACGCGGGGTAACCTCTACGGCTGCTTCCAGAGGGATCCGGTCTCCGCGCAGGCTTGCCACATGCACCGGTTCGGTGGATAGCTGACAAGGTAGCAGGCACGACAAACTCGACGCGAATGACCCAAGGCGGATATCAAAACTGATCAGCGCCGATGGCAAACCGCACATGCGTAGTGAAGGGCATCAGAACTGACCGGTCACGTGAGAAAATGGCATTGTGCGGGCAACGGAGTTCGGCAGTTCGCCACCGATTTGACGGTTGGTTTGGTCGCACTACTTGTAGTAACCGACGCCGCAACCCAGGCCGGCAACCGCAGTAACGAGGCTCGCCTTCGGCACCCACGTCTTGTCAGCGCCGGCCTTGGGAGACATGTAGCTGACCTCGTTGACCTGGCCCTCTTTTGCCGCGTCATAGAGCCTTGGTCCATACACGTCGCCCGTAGGGTCCCTAAATTTCCTAGCATCCTTGCCGAGCAACCCCTTAACGTTGGGATTGCCGACCGCGACGAGGAGTCCGTCGCTGAGATTGAAGCAGAACGGATAGAGATCGCCAACAAGAAAGCCATTTTCGCCGTTGTTGATCTGGTTGAGCGTCCTGGCTTTATCGGCTTTGATGGCCGCAACCGTCTTTTCAAGCATGGTCCTAGCGTCCGCCGCAGTACCTTGCGCCAATGCCGTAGCCGAGAATAAGGCAGCCATGGCGCCTAGCGTGCCAATCACGAGTTTACGAAACATGGACATTCCTCCCTTCTCTTCGAGCAATTGGCAATTGTCATGCACCGCGTGCAGCCAGCAAGTCATCATGTCCAAACATTGCCCCAGTTGACCAGTCTACTCGTGCCCGCCGACGAGTTGATAAAAAGAGGTGGGGCGGCTACTTCAGGATTGGGCCCATCGTGTCGATCCCGAGCGTGGTCGAACGGCGTGAAGCGCGCGGCATGGTGCACTAGATACGCGCCTGCAATATCACGCAGGTAATTCAAAGGCGAAGTTACACTTCGCGGACGTGGAGTCACCGCCTATCGCTGAAATCCGCGGCAGCGTTGCCCTGGCCGACGCGAGGATTGTCAATCGGCGGCCGGCGCGATCATCACTTACGTTGAGGCGACCACTCGGTGCCGCCGTCTGAGCCATTCAACATTGTGCTGTTGAAACGGACGAGCGCGGCGGTTGCAATGGCCTCCTTTATTTGAGCATCGGTCGCACCAGCGGCTTTTGCCGCTTTAGTGTGAGCGGAAACGCAATATGCACAAGGAATTTGTGCAGCCACGCCGAGGGCAATGAGTTGCTTGGTTTTCGCATCTAAAGCTCCCGTGGGATTCATCACGGCCCGAGATTCGTCCCAGTGCGGCTTCAGTGCCTGGTCGGGAAGTGTCTGTTTCATCCATTCAGGTGCCTCCTGAGCGCTGACGCTTGGTTCCGTTGCCAGGGCCAACAGCAGTGCTAAACCGGCGCTCGCCAGTAGAGTTCTCATGACTGACATGACTGACCTCCCCAAGTAATATTGAAGGGCTACTGATCGTGACACTGAGGCGCCAGGACTGTCAATCGGCTCGGTCTGCGCCCCGTAGTGCCTGCCGCCGAGTGGCTTCCAGTCCAAATTCGAATTGGGGGGCCGACCTCACGCCACTGCACCGAGTCGGACGACGTTCCCAGCCTCCACCGGGGCGTCGGCGAAGCCGAGCATCGCCGTTGCGGAGCGCGCGCCGTCGAGGATCAGATCGCAACACTCTTGCATCTGCTTTGCTCGCTGCGTCGCGCTTTGGCATGGTGGGGGAAGTCGCCGATCTCGTCGCTTGCGTCGCCAGTCCGCGTGCGGGCTACATACCGGGGTGATCCTTGGGCTAGGCGGGGGACTCGCGCCGTTCACCAACTGAATTTTGCAGACGAGATTGCGGTGCAAAGTGTGGGCGCGGCGGTCCGGGGTAGGCTGAACTTCGGCCATTGGACTTGTAATTTCGATTGACTCTTCATGGCCGGAACCGGCCGATGTCCGAGGTTTTCGGTCCACGTCCCGCAGTTGGATGCCGTCAAAATGCGGTCGTCTTGCCGCGACAATCGAGGTACGATGCCGGTCTTTCAGGCTGGCTGACCAGTCCAAAGGAACTATACCCATGAGCCAACGACGTAGCCGTCGCCAACGCAAGAAGCTGCGGGTGGCGGAATTTCAGGAACTCGGATTTCTCGTCACAGCGGAGCTTGCCGTTGGACTGGGTGCGGACGCAAAGATTGCTGCCTGCGAAGCCTTCATTGCCGATTGCATCGAAGCGAACCAACTCACCTATGGTGGTGCAATAGATGACCGCCTGGATGGATTTGTATCCCCGGAGGGGAACCGCAGTTCCTCCACGGAGGAACACCGCCGAATCGTCCTGGACTGGCTGAACGGTCGGGCTGAGTTCGGTGCTGTGCGCGTCGGTCCGCTGATCGACGCGTGGTACGGCAATTTCGCGGAACTTGGCTGAGCCTTCATATGCCACGCATTGAGGGATGCCGCCAGGAGACATTCGTCCGCTCGGCGAGGCCGTGGTTGGCTGGCTCGAAAGCGTGCAGGAAGATTCCCTGTGAGGCTCGTTGAAGGGAACTGGCGCAAGCTATCTCGGAATCGCCAGTGGATGAGGTGTCTTCTTTTCCCGCACTGTACGATTTGAGTTCCGAACGGCAGGTCAGGCAGGAACCTTGCCAGTCCGGCGGACGTCTCAGGCAATCTTGCCTTGCGCGAAACTGCCGGTTTTCTTTTGTGTGGAGCCTGACGGGCAGCCGATTCGCCGGTCACCAGCTCGGCGCGCATTGCAGTTCGGTCAAGGCGCAACAATCAGACGTGGACAGACTAAGCGGACTTCGATATGAATAGCAAACAACGCCGCAAAGCCTACCGGAAGAGTCCCTACCAGATCGAAACGACATGGACGTTCAGGGGCGCGCAGGTGATCATCACGCGCATTGCAAGCCCCACCGCAGTTATCGTCGAGTTTGAGGGAGCCGGAGCACGCACGCATGTCCCCACGCGTGCACTGGAGCCACGCGGCCCTAACGGAAGCATGTTCCGCCCGCTGCCATAGTTTCTCGACCTACCTCGCATCGGCACTTGGCGGGACTGGCATCCCCGTCGTGTGCGTCGTTGCAATGTGTGACTGCGCGACGGGTGGAATGGGCCGGGAGGCTTATCGAAGCACGGTGCTGCCGTAGCTGGTGCGGACGCTCGGTGCGCGTGACGGCGACCGAGCCCCATCTGTGTGGCAATTCTGGACCTCCGGTGTCGCCTGGTATCGCGGAAGGGAAACCAACGGTCATTGCCAGAAGGCCCCTACATCGGGAAACCCCGGGCGCCCATGTTCCCCGTACGGCCGACCCGACGGTCACGGCGGCTCCGATGTGCGTGGCGCGCGCGGATGCGGGCACGGCGGCTGGCCGCGTGACCATCCTCGCCCGTGTTTCCTGGTTTTCCATCGATGGCCGGAAGGTCGCACGCGACGCCAGCAGCCCCGACCTTTGAGTGCTCAAAAGGTAACTTTTGAGTTTGGCCTTAGAAATTGGCTTATCTTGATAATTAGCACTATCTCGATAGCTGCCCCCCCTAGCGTGCGATTCCTTTTAGGCGCCGATGCTAGCTTGCTGGGAATGCCCCAGTTGCGCCGCCGCGGCGTCGTGATATCCGGCCTTATCGCAATGGTTAGATGTCGAAGCCATGGGGGGCGCCCGTCTAAGTCAGAGCGAGCGACAGGGGGCTGACCGGCGGCAGACACAGCTAACCCGTATGGGACATCCGAGCAGTCCCGGCGATTTCGCCATTGCCGTGCACGCCTATGCGATCCTGATGTGTTTGACCCTATCGCTTGTCAGAAGCTGATAAAGCGTCGCGATCTTCGCTCGCGCGGCACGCTGTGCGCAGTAGGTGAAAAGAACACGTTGTTTTGCGCGCGTGAACGCTACGAAGAACCTAGCGGTGCCGTCAACCTCATCCTTGGTGAAGCTCCGCCGGGCACCATTGTCCAATCCGACGAAGATGACGGTATGGTGCTCAAGGCCTTTACTCTTGCGAATCGTCATCAGCGGGATGGCACCTGTGGCATCGCAGCCATACGCACTATTACCTAATGCTGCATTGCGACAATCCGTCTGCTACAATTCGGGAAAACCCCATAAGGGTAATCCCTGAAAGGAAGGACGCCATGAACACCCAATCCGATATCAAGCTGACCGATCAACTCGAACGTGACCTCATCGAGCGCGAGCTCGGCGCCCAAAGCATGGGCTTCGGCAACGACGTGAAGCGCGTGATCGCTTCGATCCAGAACGTTTTCACCCGCCTGCAGGCGGAAGCGCGCAAGGCCAAGGTTGCCTACGCGAACGGCTGATTGGCCGGGAAGTCTGAACGTAGTAGCGGGTAGATAGCTGTAGTTGGTACCGAAACGCGGCGCATTGGTGCCGCGTGGGAATGAGAGCCGACCCGCCACACACGTGCATCGTGTGTGGCGGGTCGGCTTTTTTGTGCGCGAATTACGGTGTGATGCCGATGCTGTCGACGCGATCGGGGTAGAACGCGAGGTAGCCTGCAATGGCCGACACGGCCGGGTAGGGGCACTCATAGGTCCAGACGGCATTCTCTGCGCGCGCCCCGCCGGCGGGGATGCTGTAGTAGGTGGCATCCCCCTTGTAGGGGCAGTAGCTACCATGTGAGGTACGCGACAGTTCAGACATGTCCACGTCCTCGCGCGGCACGTACTGAACAGCGGGATAGGCTGCTTCCTGAAGCGTCAGTGCGTTTCGGGTATCGGCAATCACTTTGCCGGCGACGGTGACAACCACACGGTCGCCTTGGCGGGTGATGGTGATTGGGTGGTCGGGGCCGGGAATCTTGACGGGTTTGTCTGGCATGGGGGCCTCATCTGGCTGGCACAGCGAAAAAACGGGCGCGGCAACGTTGCCGCGCCTTGCGCTGACATCGACATACGGACGAACAGGAACCTCATGCCGCCAGCGCCAATGATGAAAAAACCGCCACGGAGGGTGACGTGAGGCCAGAAGAGAGGGATCCTTGGCCTCGGAGGAAAAGATAGCAAGCGCCATCGTTCCAGAAAAGCGTTCTCACGGAACACACTTTTCGAGGGCGTAAAACAATAGCCCCGTCACGGTTTCGTGACGGGGCTATTGTTCTTGATCTTGCCGTTACTCTGCGCGCCGGATGCGACTTCAGGTGCCAGATTGCTCTTCGATCCAGAGCGACAGCCGGACCTTGTAGGCTTGCTGGATATGGCGCCGCGCGATCTGCTCGGCCTGCTCGGGGTCACGGGCTTCCAGCGCCTGGACCAGCGCCATGTGTTCCTCATACGATCCGCGCGCGCGGCCTGGGACGGCCAGCGTGGAGCGCCCTAGCAGTGCCATGGATTCGTGCAGCGAGCGGAGCGTCTTCAGCAGATAGCGATTGTGGGCGCAGCGGTGCAGCGTCTCGTGGAACAGGCGGTTGTTCATCGCCAGCTTGTCGGGATCCTCGGCGAACGAGAGGTCGCGTTCGACGATATCGCGCAGCAGCGAGATCTCCACGTCGGTGGCGTGGCGTGCGGCCAGCGCCGCGGCGGTGGACTCGAGCACCTCTCGCATGACGTAGAGTTCGCTGACCATGCTGGCGTCGAGGCGCGTCACGATCATGCCCCGATTGGGCTCGTTTACAACAAGCCCTTCTGACTCGAGCCGCGACAGCGCCTCGCGCACCGGCGTGCGCGACAGGCCCAGGGATTCCGCGAGTTCGACTTCTCTCAGGCGGGTGCCGGGCGGCAGTTGACCTGCCTGGATGGCTGATCGCAACTGTTGATAGGCGCGCTCGGAGCGTGGCAGCGAGGCGTTTTGATCGCCGTCGGAGCTGGCGACGAGGTCCGTAGGAAGCATGGAGTCGTGAAGTGGGGATCTGTAACTCCGCCGCAGGCGGCGAAGTTCGCTATTCAATCTACTGGTTAATGATGCGAGACAACCCAGGGCCATCCGGTTGCCGTCGCGCGTTCCTGCCAGCACGGCTGGAGCGGGAATGGACAGAGACGGCACCAGGAAGAGGGAGATTCTACCTCGCATGCCGGCTCTCGGACCTCCAGGCGCAATATACGCCCCATCACGCGGCTGTTAATCCTGCTTTGCCTGACTAGGGACTCAGCGGTGTCTGAAGCGCGCTCATGCCGAGACTGGTCAGTCCCAGGCGACCGCGCACGCCCAACTTGCGATAGACGCTGGCGACCCGGCGGCGCATGTCGTCGGCCGCCACGCCAAGGCGTCTGGCAATCTGCATCTCGGTGGCGGATGTCAGCAGCAGCAGAAACACCTCCTGCTCGTAGGGGTCGAGCAGCCCCAGAAGGTCTGGTGGCAGGAGATATGCGCACGCTGGCTGCCGAAGGATTGTGACATCGCGCGCGGTACCAAGTCGCAATTGATGTGATTCCAGCCAGCGTGCCGACCACGAGAAGTGGATGTCACTTCCATCCTGGTGCCGGTAACGGTTCTCGAAGCCGGTGCGTTTGTGGCCGGCCAGCACCTCGCTGGCTTCCTTGATGGTGCGATCGCGGTCGCGCTGGACCACGAGTTCGAGCATGGTTTGTCCGATGAGGTCGGACTGCGCAAAGCCCAGCGAATCGTGACATCGGGGGTTCACGTACCGGATGATGCCGGTCTTGTCGACGAGGAAGACGGCATCAGGCTGGGCATCCGCCAAGGCATGAATGGAGTCTTCCGACAGGATGGGCTTTGCCATGGGGTGATCAACCGGACACGGAGAAATCACCGCAGGGCAGGTTACATGTCGCCATGGATTACTGCCCCAGATGAACGTCGATGTGCGGATCGTAGCGCAAACGGATGCGGATCGAAACGAAAAAAAGCCGGCCTTCAGGCCTAATTTCCAGCCTTCGATGTCCGGGATCATCTGGTGGCAAGCGAACTCGTGGAAGTCCTGTCGGATTGGCCCGTTCCGCCCATGCCGGCGCAACTGGTCTATCCGCATCGACGATTGCTGTCCCACCGAACGCAGGTATTTTCAGTGAATGGCTGGCGAGCGTGTTGGCACAGCATATCTAGTTGGCGGGGCCCGCATTCTCCGCAGCATCCCCGCCCGGCCCGCGTTTGACGCGTTTCGGCGGCTAGTGCGCTGGCGGTTCGATGCCGGCCGCGTGGGCACGCCGTCGCCGCGACAGCATATTCAGCCCCTCGACCGCGCTCGAGAACGCCATCGCCGTATAGATATAGCCCTTGGGCACGTGGTGGCCGAGGCCATCGGCGATCAGCGTCATGCCGATCATGATCAGGAACGCCAGCGCAAGCATGACGATGGTCGGGTTCTGATTAATGAAATTCGCCAGCGGCGTGGCGGCCACCAGCATCACCACCACTGCGGCAATCACGGCCACGAACATGATCGGCACATGGTCGGTCATGCCGACCGCCGTGATGATGCTGTCGATCGAGAAGACCAGGTCCAGCACCAGGATCTGGCCGATCGCGGCGGCGAAACCTGGAGCGGCGCTCCGAGCGCTCTCGGCATTCTCGTACTCGGTCTCGGGCGACACATGCTGGTGAATCTCACGTGTGGCTTTCCAGACCAGGAAAGCGCCCCCGGCGATCAGGATCATGTCGCGCCAGGAAATCCCCTTGCCGAGCACCGTGAACACCGGCTCGGTCAGCGCCACGATGACTGCGATCGTGGCCAGCAGCGCCAATCGCATGATCAGCGCCAGGCCGATGCCGATACGCCGTGCCTTTTCGCGGATTTGCTCGGGAAGCTTGTTGGTGAGGATCGAGATGAAGATCAGGTTGTCGATGCCAAGCACGATTTCCATGGCCACCAGGGTGGCCAATGCGGCCCAGGCGGCCGGATCGCGCAGCAGTGCGAGCAGCGTTTCCATGCGAACTCCTTGAGGGGGTGGGCTTGGGCCGCTGGCCCGCAAGCGGACGACTGTCGACATGGTAGCGCACGGCTTGAGGCCGGCGTAGCCGATATAGCAAAGATTGAGGTTGTCGAATGGCGATTGTGAAATATAGTATGTGATATATCAAAATTAACCATCACTCAGCAATCACAACCATCGAGGAGACAACCGATGAAAATTTGTATCTACGGCGCGGGCGCCATCGGCGGCTATATGGGCGCGCAACTGGCGCTGGCCGGGGCGGACGTCAGTTTCATCGCCCGTGGGCCCCATCTGGCGGCGATGCAGGCAAACGGCGTGCGGTTGCTGATCGAAGGCGAGGAACGGGTGGCCAAGGTCCGTTGCGCCAGCGACCCGCGCGAACTCGGCCCTCAGGACTATGTGTTCATCACGCTCAAGGCGCACCAGGTGCCTGGGGTGGTGGACCTGATGCAGCCGCTGCTCGGGCCGGACACTGCGGTGGTGACCGGCGTCAACGGCATCCCGTATTGGTACTTCCATCAGCACGGCGGCGAGTTCGCGGGGCGCACGCTGGAAAGCGTCGATCCTGGCGCCCGCCAATGGAATGGGCTGGGCCCGGAGCGTGCCATCGGCTGTGTGCTGTATCCAGCCGCCGAAATCATCGCGCCGGGCGTGATCAAGCATGTCTATGGCAAGAAATTCCCGATCGGGGAGCCGGACGGCACCCGCTCCGAGCGCGTGACCCGTCTGGCAGAGATGATGGCGCGGGCGGACATGGACGCCCCGGTGCGCGACAACATTCGCGACGAGATCTGGCTCAAGCTCTGGGGCAACCTCTGCTTCAACCCGATCAGCGCCTTGACGCATGCGACGCTCGACATCATTACGTCGGACCCGGCCACGCGGGCGCTGTCGCGCCAGATGATGCTCGAAGCGAAGCACATCGCCGAGAGCTTCGGTGTGCATTTCCGGGTAGACGTCGAACGTCGGATCGACGGTGCCGGTGCGGTTGGCGCCCACAAGACGTCGATGCTGCAGGATCTGGAGGCGGGCAGGGCGATGGAAATCGACCCGCTGCTGACGGTGGTGCAGGAGATGGGCCGAATGATCGGGCAGCCGACACCGATGATCGACGCGGTGCTCGGACTGATCAAGCAACGTGACCGGATGGCCCAGGCAGCGCCTTCAGGCGCGGCGCCAATGGCCAAGGCAGCCTGAAACGCGGACGGTCTGCCGGAAATCGGCGACAATCGGCATAGTGGTCAATGTGATATACGATATACGAAAGGTCGGATTCGTCCCTTTCCAGGCCAGAACTCGCCGCATGCGGCGGGATTGATGCGCGAAACGCATGGCGTCATGCCAAACTTGACGTCATGCGTCACGCGCCAACCTGGTCCTGAATCGGCGAGTGCCATCGGCGGCCATTTGGGTCGCCGGGGCGCCGGCCATTTACGAGTGCACTCATGTCTGCCCAAAGCCAAACCGACGTCCAGCCGACTTCCGGCCTGACCCTTTCACTGCAGCCGATCAATGCGGGTGCCAGCCTGCGTGACCAGGCCTACGCGATGCTGCGCCAGGCGATTGCCGATGCCGACATCTACCAGTCGCGTGACGAAGTCCGTCTGGACGAGCGCGTGCTGTCCGAAGCGCTCGGCGTCAGTCGCACGCCGATTCGCGAAGCCATGACCCTTCTGGAGCAGGAAGGCTTCCTGCGCACGGTGCCGCGCCGCGGCATCTACATCACGCGCAAGACCAAACGCGAGATCGTCGAGATGATCCAGGTCTGGGGCGCGCTGGAAAGCATGGCCGCGCGGCTGGCCACGCTGCACGCCAGCGACGAGGAAATCGGCAAGCTGCGGCATATGTTCGACAGCTTCCGCGATGCCACGCCGGCCGAGCATATCGAGGAATACTCCGACGCCAACATCGCCTTCCATCAGGCGATCGTGCAGTTGTCGAAGTCGCAGATCATCATGGACTCGATCAAGAACATCTTTGTCCATGTGCGTGCGATCCGGAAGATGACGATCTCGCAGAGCGACCGCGCCGCGCGCTCGATCGTCGATCACCTGCGCATCATCGAGGCGCTGGAGAAGCGCGATACGGAACTGGCCGAGCGGCTGGTCCGCCAGCATTCGCTGGATCTGGCGGACTACGTCGAGAAGCACTGCGATTTTCTCGATTGAAAGTGGAGAGGGCGCGGAGGTTTAGATCGCGACTTGTCGGTGATCGAGCCGCTGTCCCTGGCCCCTCTCCCATGGCCCCGCTCCCGCACTGCGGGAGCGGGGACAACTGCCAGACCAACCTACCGCATCGCCGCCGCCATCGTATTGCCCAGCTCCGCTGGAGACGCGGCCACGTGGATACCCGCCTCGCGCATCGCTTCGATCTTGGCCTCGGCCGTGCCCGTGCCGCCCGATATGATGGCGCCAGCATGGCCCATGCGGCGGCCCGGTGGGGCCGTGGTGCCGGCGATGAATCCGACCACGGGTTTGCGAGTGCGCGCGTCGCGCAGGAATTGCGCGGCTTCCTCTTCGGCCGACCCGCCGATCTCGCCGATCATGATGATGCCTTCGGTCTGATCATCGGCAAGGAACAGTTCCAGGCTGTCGATGAAGTTCGTGCCGTTGACGGGATCTCCGCCAATGCCGATGCAGGTCGATTGTCCAAGCCCCGTTGCCGTGGTCTGCGCCACCGCCTCGTAGGTCAGCGTGCCCGAGCGCGATACCACGCCGATCCGTCCCGGCTTGTGGATGTGCCCCGGCATGATGCCGATCTTGCACTGCCCAGGCGTGATGACGCCCGGGCAGTTGGGCCCGACCAGCCGGCTGGCGGAGCCGCTCAGCGCCCGCTTGACGCGCACCATGTCGATGACGGGAATGCCTTCGGTGATGCAGACGATCAGTCCGATGCCGGCATCCACGGCCTCGAGGATCGCATCGGCGGCGAACGGCGGCGGGACGTAGATGACCGACGCATCGGCGCCGGTGGCATGGGCGGCGGCCGATACGGTATCGAATACCGGCAGCCCCAGATGCGTCTCTCCGCCCTTGCCGGGCGTGACACCGCCAACCATTTTCGTGCCATAGGCCAATGCCTGCTCCGAGTGGAAGGTGCCTTGGGCGCCCGTGAAACCCTGGCAGATCACGCGCGTATGTTGGTCGATTAGCACGGCCATTTCACTTGCCTCCTTTCTTCTGATGGGCCCGGACCGCGGCCACGACTTTCTCCGCCGCGTCGGCGAGATGATTGGCCGATAGGATCGGCAGTCCCGAATCGCGCAGGATGGTCTTGCCTAGTTCGACATTGGTGCCTTCCAGGCGCACCACCAGCGGCACTGTCAGGTCGACATCGCGCGCGGCGGCGATCACGCCTTCGGCAATGACATCGCAGCGCATGATGCCGCCGAAGATGTTGACCAGGATGCCTTCCACCTTGGGATCGGCCAGGATGAGCCGGAACGCCGCCGTCACGCGTTCCTTGGTGGCGCCACCGCCTACGTCGAGGAAGTTGGCCGGCTCGCCGCCGTAAAGCTTGATGATGTCCATCGTGGCCATCGCCAGCCCCGCGCCATTGACCATGCAGCCGATGTTGCCGTCGAGCCGCACGTAGTTCAGCGCGTGCCTGGCGGCTTCGGTTTCGGCCGGATCTTCCTCGCTTTCGTCGCGCATCGCTTCGATATCGGGATGCCGGAAAAGGGCGTTGTCGTCGAAGTTGAACTTGGCGTCGAGCGCGATCACGTCGCCGCTGCCTGTCACCACGAGCGGATTGATCTCGACAATCGAGGCATCGAGTTCCGTAAATGCGCGATAGGCAGACAGGATGAAGCGCGTGGCCGCCGCCACCTGCTTGCCGGACAGACCCAGCCCGAATGCCAGGCGCCGGGCATGGAACGGCTGGATACCACTGGCGGGATCGATCGCCACTTTCAGGATCTTCTCCGGGGTATGCGCGGCAACCTCCTCGATTTCCATGCCGCCTTCCGTGGATGCCATGACGGTGATGCGCGATGTGGCGCGGTCGATCAGCATCCCAAGATAGAGCTCGCGCGCGATGTCGCAGCCTTCCTCGATATATAGCCGTCGCACTTCGCGCCCGGCCGGCCCGGTCTGCTTGGTCACCAGCGTGGCGCCCAGCATCTGCGAGGCGTTTGCCTGCACCTCGTCGATGGACTTCACCACGCGCACGCCGCCCTTGCCGGATGGATCGCCGGCAAACCGGCCCGCGCCGCGTCCACCGGCGTGGATCTGCGACTTCACCACCCAGATGGGCCCGCCCAGCTTGCGTGCGGCCTGCGCAGCCTCTTCGGGGGTAAATGCCACGCAGCCGTTTGGCACGGCGACGTCGTAGCGCCGCAGCAGCTCCTTGGCCTGATATTCGTGAATGTTCACGTGTCTCCTCGCTTGTCTGTCACCGTGGCCGCAGGTCGGGGTCCGCCTGTCCGGTTTCACACGGCGTAAAATATGGTATGTGATATATCAAAAAGAAAATCAAGCTGGATTTGATGCTCTCGGCAAGTGGAGAAGGCTGTTCCAGGTGGCAGACAGACTTCAGAAGACAATCGCATCAATGCCTTGTCATTGATCAGAAAGCGGCATTTTTTGCGGGTTAACGCCAAATGGGATGGGCTGCTTGCTGCGGTGCGTCGTTGAAAGTCGGCAGCGGCCAGCATTTTGTTCTTGTTGTTTGGTGGTATATCACATACCGTATGTCATCAAGATCGGCTGCTTTCCGAAGCGCAACGATCTGCGATCCGACGATCCAGTCCAAACGAGGAGACAAAGACATGTCCGCTGTCGTATCCACCCGGCCCGAGACCACCACGGCTGAAGACACGCTGAAGCAAAAGTCCCGCGACGCGGGCGTCATATCCGGCGGCCATCTGGTGGCTCGCGCCCTCAAGAACGAGGGGGTGGATACGATCTTCACGCTGTGCGGCGGGCACATCATCGACATCTACGACGGTTGCGTGGATGAGGGCATTCGCATCATCGACGTGCGCCACGAGCAGGTGGCCGCGCACGCAGCAGATGGTTATGCGCGCCAGACCGGCAAGCTCGCCTGCGTTGTGACCACGGCAGGCCCTGGCTGCACGAACGCCGTCACGGGCGTGGCCACCGCGTTCCGTTCGGAAAGCCCGATCATCCATATCGGCGGCCAAGGCGCGCTGTCCCAGCACAAGATGGGATCGTTGCAGGATCTGCCGCACGTGGACATGATGGCGCCGATCACGAAGTTCGCGGCCACCATCCCCAACACCGAGCGCGTGGCCGACATGATTGCGATGGCCGCCCGTGAGTGCTTCAACGGCGCGCCGGGGCCGGCCTACCTGGAAATCCCGCGCGATGTGCTGGATCGTGAAGTCGATGTATCGCGTGCCGTGATTCCGCGCCCGGGCCACTATCGTGCCTCGACGAAGTCGATCGGAGATCCGCGCGACATCGAAAAACTGGCCGATATTCTTGTCAACGCCGAACGTCCGGCAATTCTCTATGGCCAGCAGGTTTGGACCGCGCGCGGGCATGAGGAAGCTGTCGACCTGCTGCGCGGTCTCGATATCCCCGGCTATTTCAACGGCGCCGCACGTGGCCTGCTGCCTCCGGGCGATCCGCATCACTTCGACCGCACCCGTTCGCAGGCATTCGCCAATGCCGATGTGCTGGTGATCGTCGGCACGCCGTTCGACTTCCGCATGGGCTACGGCAAGCGCATCAGCAAGGAAATCACGCTGGTGCAGATCGACATGGACTACCGCACGGTGGGCAAGAATCGCGAGATCGATCTGGGCCTGGTGGGCGATCCGGGCGCGATTCTTGGCGCGGTGCTGCAGGCGGCCAGTGGCCGGATCAAGAATGATAAGCGCCTGGCGCGCAAGAAGTGGATGGGTCAGTTGACGGAAGCCGAAGCCGTTGCCACGGAAAAGCTGATGCCGCTGTTCAAGTCGGAGAACAAGCCGATTCACCCGTATCGCGTGGCCTACGAACTCAACGAGTTCCTGGCCGACAACACGATCTATATCGGCGACGGTGGCGACGTGGTCACGATTTCCGCGCAGGCGGTGCGTCCGCGCCGCCCGGGCCAGTGGATGGACCCGGGCGCGCTCGGGTCGCTCGGTGTCGGTACCGGCTTTGCGATTGCAGCGGGCGTCGCCAATCCGGGCAAGGAAGTGCTCTGCTACTACGGCGACGGATCGTTCGGCATGACCGCGTTCGACATGGAAACGGCCAACCGCTTCGGCGTGCCGTACCTGGCCGTCATCGGCAATAACTCGGCGATGAACCAGATCCGCTACGGCCAGCTTGCCAAGTACGGCGACGACCGTGGCAATGTCGGCAACCTGCTGTCCGACGTGCCGTTCTCCAAGTTCGCCGAGATGCTGGGCGGATACGGCGAGGAGGTGCGCGAGCCGGGCCAGATCGCCGGTGCGCTGCAGCGCGGCCGCGAGTCGATCGCGAAGACCGGCAAGTCCGCCGTCATCAATATCTGGGTGGACCCGCGCGAGTACGCGCCGGGCACAAAGAACCAGACCATGTACAAGTAAAGGCCGGTCGCCAGCACGACATTGCCTCAAGAGAATCCTCAAGGAGACAACGCCATGAACAACAAGGCACTGGAAGGGGTCCGCATTCTGGACATGACGCATGTGCAGGCCGGCCCGTCGGCCACCCAGCTGATGGCCTGGCTGGGTGCCGATGTCATCAAGGTGGAACTGCCCGGTCGCGGCGACATCACGCGTAGCCAGCTGCGCGATGTTCCGAACGCGGACAGCCTCTACTTTACGATGCTGAACTCGAACAAGCGCAGTCTGACGTTGAACATGAAGACGCCGGAAGGCAAGGCGCTGCTTGAAGACCTGGTGCAGCGCTGCGACGTGCTGGTGGAGAACTTCGGGCCGGGCGTGCTGGATCGCGCCGGGTTCGACTGGGACCGCCTGCAGTCGCTGAATCCGCGCCTGATCTACGCATCGATCAAAGGCTTCGGCCCCGGCCCGTACGCCGATTGCAAGGCGTACGAGAACGTGGCGCAGTGCATGGGCGGCTCGGCCAGCACCACTGGCAACGAAGACGGCGTGCCGACGGTGACCGGCGCGCAGATCGGCGATTCGGGCACGGGCGTGCATTGCGTGGTCGGCATCCTGGCCGCGCTGCTGCACCGCGAGCAGAGCGGGCGTGGGCAGCGGGTGGAAGTCGCCATGCAGGACTCGGTGCTGAACCTGTGCCGCGTGAAGCTGCGCGATCAGCAACGGTTGTCGGCCGGGCCGCTCAAGGAGTATCCGAACGACGATTTCCAGGACTACGTGCCGCGCGCTGGCAATGCGTCCGGTGGCGGACAACCGGGTGCGGCGCTGCGCTGCTCGCCCGGTGGCGCCAACGACTTCGTCTACGTCATCATCCAGCCGCAGGGCTGGGAGCCGCTGATGCGCCTGTGCGGTCGCGAGGATCTGATCACGCATCCGCAGTTCGCCACGCCGGAGGCTCGCCTCAAGTGCCTGGCCGAGTGCTTCTCGATCATCGAGAAATGGACGCGGACCAAGAGCAAGTTCGAGGTGATGGCGGCGCTTAATGACGTTGACGTGCCGTGTGGCCCGATCCTGTCGATGAAGGACCTGATCGAGGATCGCTCGCTCTACGAACGTGGCTATATGGTCGAACTCGACCATCCGGAGCGCGGCAGGTACGTGCAGCTCGGCTGCCCGATCTCGCTGTCGGCATCGCCGGTGGAAGTCGAGCGCTCGCCGCTGCTTGGCGAGCATACCGAAGAGATCCTCGAGTGGCTCGGCCGCACGCCGTCGCAAATCGTCGCGCTCAAGGCCGCCGGCGCGGTGTAGCCCTCCACACCCTCAACGCACACTCTCTCAACCGATTCCGGCGAAATCCGCAGGCCGCCCGCATCTCCAATGCGTGGCGGGTGGGCCTGCTTTCGCCCTGCGCAGCCCATCCGGGCCGCGTTTTTCGCCTGCCCCTCATTCATGCCTGAACAGATGGAGACCTGACATGGCACATGACAAGGATGCTGTACGCAAGATTCTCGCAATCGCCAAGAAGGAAGGCCGCAATGCGCTGACCGCCCCCGAAGGCAAGCTGGTTTGCGATGCCTATGGCATCTCTGTGCCGGGGGAGGGCGTCGCCAGGTCGCCCACGGGAGCGGTGGAACTGGCCAGCAAGATGGGATACCCGGTGGTGCTCAAGATCGTGTCGCCGGACATCCTGCACAAGACCGAAGCCGGTGGTGTGCTGGTGGGTGTGAACTCGGCCGCCGACGTGGAGCGCGGCTATCTGACGATCGTCGAGAACGCGAAGAAGTACAACGCGAATGCGCAGATCGTTGGCGTGCAGGTCCAGCAGATGATTGGCGGCGGGCAGGAGGTGATCGTCGGCGCGGTGACCGACCCGTCGTTCGGCAAGCTGGTGGCATTCGGCCTGGGCGGCGTGCTGGTGGAGGTGCTCAAGGATGTGACGTTCCGCATGGCGCCGGCCACCTATGACGATGCGCTGTCGATGCTCGATGGCATCGCCGCGGCGGACGTGCTCAAGGGCGTGCGCGGCGCGGACCCGGCCAATCGCGAGGCGCTGGCCGGAATGATCCAGCGCGTGTCCGAACTCGTGAGCGATTTCCCCGAGATCTCCGAGCTTGACCTGAATCCGGTGTTCGCCAGCAAGGACGGCGCGATTGCCGCCGACGTGCGCATCGTGATCGACGACTCGCCGCAGCCGGAGAAATACCGGCCGAGCCAGGAAGAGATCGTGCGGCAGATGAACCGGATTATGCGGCCCGACACGGTGGCGGTGATCGGCGCATCGGCCGAGGACGGCAAGATCGGCAACTCGGTCATGAAGAACCTGATCAATGGCGGCTATCAGGGCAAGATCTACCCGATCCACCCGAAGGCCGACGAGATCATGGGCATGACGGCCTACAAGAGCGTGCTCGACGTGCCGGGCGATGTCGATGTGGCGGTCTTCGCCATCCCGGCCAAGTTCGTCGCGCAGGCATTGGAGGAGGTCGGCAAGAAGGGTATTCCGGGTGCGGTGTTGATTCCGTCCGGATTCGCCGAGACCGGCAATGTGGAGGGCCAGGAGGAGATTGTCGCCATCGCCCGCAAACACAATATCCGGCTGATGGGGCCGAACATCTACGGCTTCTACTACACACCGAAGAACTTGTGCGCGACGTTCTGCACGCCATACGACGTCAAGGGCAAGGCTGCGCTGTCGTCGCAGTCGGGCGGTATTGGCATGGCGATCATCGGGTTCTCGCGCTCGGCCAAGATGGGGGTGTCCGCGATTGTCGGGCTCGGCAACAAGTCCGATATCGACGAGGACGATCTGCTCACGTTCTTCGAGCAGGACGACAACACCGAGATCATCGCCCAGCACTGCGAGGACCTGAAGGATGGCCGGTCGTTCGCCGAAGTGGCACGTCGCGTCTCGAAGAAGAAGCCGGTGGTGGTGCTGAAGGCAGGCCGCACCAGCCTTGGCGCGCGCGCCGCAAGCTCGCACACGGGCGCGCTGGCAGGCAATGACAAGATCTACGAGGACGTCTTCAAGCAAGCGGGCGTGATCCGCGCCCGCTCGCTGCGCGACCTGCTCGAGTTCGCGCGCGGCATTCCAAAGCTGCCGACGCCGACGGGCGAGAACGTGGTCATCATCACCGGCGCGGGTGGCTCGGGCGTGCTGCTGTCCGATGCGTGCGTGGACAACGGACTGTCGCTGATGACGATGCCCGATGACCTGGACGCGGCGTTCCGCAAGTTCATCCCACCGTTCGGCGCGGCCGGCAATCCAGTGGACATCACCGGCGGCGAGCCGCCCTCCACGTACAAGAACACGATCAAGCTCGGCCTGGAAGATCCGCGTATCCACGCGATCATCCTGGGCTACTGGCACACGATCATCACGCCGCCGATGGTCTTTGCCAAGCTCGTGGTCGAGGTGAAGGAAGAAATGCGCGCGAAGGGCATCGAGAAGCCGATCGTCGCGTCTCTGGCCGGTGACGTGCAGGTCGAGGAGGCTGCGGAGTACCTGTACGAGCACGGCGTGCCGGCCTATGCGTACTCGACGGAGATTCCGGTGGCGGTGCTCGGCGCAAAGTACAAGTGGGCACGAGGGGCGGGCAAGATCTGACGCGTTCGGTTGTTCGGTCGTTCGTACGGCTGCCTCTTTCCCTCTCGCGCTGGCGTGAGAGGGAAAGAGGGCCAGCGCTTCCATTGCCAAGGCCCTCGACATGACAGCCCACGTCGAGGGCTTCTTCTTTTTTTATAAGGAGCCCCCATGCAGCAAACCTGGATTCGCTTCCGCAGCCCACGCGGAGACACTGGCTTCGGCCTCGTCGATGGCGATCGCGTCATCGTGTACGACGGCCCCGGCTACACCGGCTCGAAGCCCACCGGCGCCGTGCTGCCCCGCGACGAAGTGCACCTGCTGGCGCCGTGCGAGCCGGGCAAGATCGTCGCGCTATGGAACAACTTCCACGCGCTGGCGCGCAAGCTCGAGAAGCCCGTGCCGCTGCATCCGTTGTTCCTGATGAAGCCGGCCAGTTCGCTGGCCGGGCCTGGCGATGCCATCGAGCGGCCCGCCAGCTATCGCGGCAAGATCGTCTATGAAGGCGAGCTCGGGATCGTTATCGGCCGCAAATGCCGCAATGTGGGCGTGTCGGAGGCGGCCTCGCACATCTTTGGCTACACCGTGGTCAACGATGTCACCGCGGCCGAGTTGATCACCGAAGACCCGAACTTCCCGCAGTGGACGCGGGCCAAGGGTTACGACACGTTCGGCTGCCTGGGGCCGGGCATCGTCACCGGCTTCGACTGGCGCGCCGCTAGCGTCGTGACCCGGCTCGATGGCGTGGAGCGGCAGAACTATCCGCTCGCCGATATGGTCTTCTCGCCCGAAGAACAGGTCAGCCGGATCTCACAGGATCTGACGCTGATGCCCGGCGACGTGATTGCCTGCGGTACTTCGCTCGGTGTCGGATCGATGAAGGACGGCGCAGTGGTCGAGGTGTCGATCGCCGGAATTGGCGCCTTGGTCAACCACGTGAAGGGATAGCAGAAGAACGGCAAAAGGCCCCGCGCGGGGTAATGCCGTTCCGCTAAGGGTCTGTCTGAAGAACCGGACGTTGTAGCGCTTAGGCAGGGCTTTGACCACACGGGGGGCATTTACGCCCCCGTCGCTTTTGGATGATCGCCAACTGAAGTTTGACGCGCATGCGCTGCAGATAGGCCGGCAGCTTGCCTGAGCCATGCTGGCTGTCCAGATCAGTTCGCTCTGTATCAGGCGCAAGGCCAGTACAGAGCTTAGGTCCGTGGGCCCGATGCGTGCCTACTAGATTTTTCTTGAAGAACATCCTCAGGTTGGCGGATACGCAAAGTCAGTTCCGCCCCGAGCATGGTTTGCTTCGGTTCCCGATAGTTGGTTTCGAATTCCCAACGGCAGTGGTAACACGCGAACGAACCCGTCGGGCACGCGGCTCGCGATTGCGATCCGGCGGGCAGGGTAGTGGAAACCAATTGGCGGCGATATCGCATTTCTCTGATTCTGCGCGAGACATTGCTTTGCACTCAACTGGCGCCGGAATCGCATTCCCGGCACCACAGTTTGCGGGTAGCGTTCGATGCTCGGGAGCGCATATCGTCGCTAGATGTTGGCTCCTTGCAGCCCCGGTTCGATCACGCTGGCATTCATTTTCACGAGGCAGCGCACGGCAGCGACGGTGCTGCAGCTGACCGGGCAGCCCATCGGCGGGCTTACCACGAGACGTTCAATCCGGAATCGGAAGCATGACACAACCCTTCATTACCGTACCTATTGCCTTGTCATGCACGCGCAGTGCAACGATCACCCTGCCGTGGTTCGTCCAGCGTACCGAATACAACCCGGCGCCCGCCACCTTCAAGCCGCTGGTGAACGGCGAGACGGCATTTCGTGACATTTACGACGCGATTTTCCTTGCCGAGAAAAGTGTGGACATCATCTGCTGGGGTTTCCAGCCGTCCATGTTCTTCAAGCGTGGCGCAGGCGGACAGGGAACAAAATGCATTGGCGAATTGCTGGAGGACGTAGGCAAGCGCGGCGTTAAGGTGCGCTTGCTGTGTTGGGGTGGGCAGGTGCTTGGCCTACCGGAAATCAACAACAGATTCGGCCCCGAGCCAAACATGCCACACCGGCCCGCCGCTCACATGAGGCCAAGACCGCACCCGAGCAGGCATGCCGAGGACTTCGATCGCTGGTGGTACTGGTCGGTCGCGCAGAAAGATCCGAGAAGGCTGACGTTTCGCAATGTGGTCATGGACCCATCGGTCATCGCCAGACACATCCCCTCGGTCTGGCAGGTGGCGGCGCTGAAGAATGTCGAGTTCATGACGCGGGACTTCGATTTGCCGAGCCGGCTGGAGATTGCCTTCAGGACCAGCCTGTTCGGTGCGGACAAGCAGCGCGGCGCGGGCAACAAGGCTGCCGGAGGGGCGGCCATGGGCCTTGCCGCGCCGACGCATCACCAGAAAATGGTGTTGGTCGATTACGAGGTCCCGAACAAGGCGGTTGGATACGTGATGGGACACAACATGCTGGACCCGTACTGGGACACCGATGACCACAGTGCGACCAAGATGCCGTGGGGGTATCTTGGTCGCAATGGCGCGACACCGAGGCACGACATCTCAAGCCGGGTGACTGGGCCGATTCTCCAATACCTCAACGATAACTTCTGCGAGGCGTGGGATCGGGAAACCGGCACCGGTCTGGGTAAGGCGCGCAAGCCAGCCGCAGCCGGTCTCAGAATGCTACCGTCGCTAGGCGACAAGGTGATGGCCCAGGTGCTGCGCACACACTCTCAGAACGGCAAGCAGGACATCGAGAAGATGTATCTCCAGGCGGTGAACAATGCGACGCAGTTCATCTATATCGAGAATCAGTACTTTCGGTTCAAGCCCCTGGCGGACAAGATCAATGAAGCGGTCAAGAAGCAAATCCAGTGGGGGCGCGACCCCGGTCAACACGGGGCCATCCATCTCTTTGTGATCACGAACTCCAGCGACGAGGGTATGGGCGATGGTACGGTCAACACCTACCGCATGCTCAACGCGCTGGGACGGGCCGAAGTCATTCCGGGCGTGGCGAAGCTGGAGCAGGAAGACGTTCGTCAGGCCGATCTGCAGCGCCAGTATGACGCGGCTAGAACACAAGCGAGGGAAGCCCAGAGAGCGATTGCCGGGGTATATCAGTTCACCCATCTGGGCGATGCATATGTGCAGAAGTTGCTGGCTCGAGCCGAAGAGAAGCTTCAGCAGGCCCGCGCGAAACAAGCGGAGGCAAAAGCGCAGATGAAGGAGCCACCAAAGGCTGTCTTGCCCGCGCCGATTGACGGCTTGAAGGTCCACATCTGCACCCTCGTAGCACCCGACTCGCCGCCGGACAAGTGGCAGGACGTGTATATCCACGCCAAGCTGATGATCGTGGACGATGTCTTCATGACGCTGGGATCGGCCAATATCAACACGCGCAGCATGGAGGGCGACAGCGAACTGAACATCTGCCATGAGAACGAGGCAGTGACGCGGCCATTGCGCCGGAAACTTTGGCATGACCATACGAAGGGGATGGGCGATCACGATGATCCGGCGGAAGCA
>OBMZ01000028.1_pt1 | contig 81942 bp, 75 predicted proteins | sample 1641141 | NCBI WGS metagenome assembly OBMZ01 (sample SAMEA104232307, study PRJEB22302) | sediment metagenome | biome: forest; feature: aquifer; material: sediment | place: USA | collected 2011-08-07 | depth 0.01 m | reverse complement strand
GGATTGTATGGAGTCCTCAGATTAACGATTCAGCAAGTCGTCGCGCTGACGTTCGCTGCCGGTATTTCAGCAGCCTGTTAGGCATCGTCCGAGATGCGGGTCATGCATGCGAGCGGGGCCTGCGCGCCGCCATCGGCAACCGTCATAACAGCAGCGGACTTTAAGCCAGTGAAGCAATTACAGCGATGGATTCGGGGACTTTTCGAGGAGAGGGATGGGCCGACGGGCCGCTCGCGATCCGGTGCGTGGCGTGTAGTGATGGCCGTGATTGCCATTGTGGCAGCCGGTGTAGGGCTTGTGCTTGGCACGCTGACGCCGTCGACCGCGGCGCTGGCGCAGTCACCGGCGCCAGCGCGCGTCGCGCCGAGCGTGGCATTTCACTATGGCGCCCGGCCGCCCGTGGACATGCTGCAGGCCTTCGACGTGGCCGTCGTGGAGCCCGATAGCGGCTTCGATCCGCGTAGCGCCAGAACGCCGAACACCGCCTGGTTCGCATATGTCAGCGTCGGCGAAGTCCTGCCGAGCCGCGCGTACTTCAAGGACATCCCCCAGGCCTGGCTTTCCGGCAGCAATGACGCATGGAACGCCAGAGTCGTCGATCAGGCCGCCGACGGCTGGCCTGCCTTCTATGTCGACAAAGTAATCACGCCGCTGTGGGAACGCGGCTATCGCGGCTTTTTCCTCGATACGCTCGATTCGTACCATCTCGTGGCCAAGACCGACGCCGACCGCGCGCGTCAGGAAGCCGGCATGGTGCGTGTGCTCCAGGCAATCAAGGCACGCTATCCAGACGCGAAGCTGCTGTTCAACCGTGGCTTTGAGATTCTGCCCCAGGTGCATTCGCTGGCCTACGGCGTGGTGTTTGAATCGCTGTTCCGCGGCTGGAACCAGGCGCAAGGCACGTACACCGAAGTCAGTCAGCAGGACCGTGACTGGTTGCTTAACCAGGCGCGCATCGTCCGCGAGCAGTACGGCCTGCCCGTGATCTCGATCGACTACTGCCCGCCCACCGACGCCCAATGCCGACGCGACACCGCGCGTCGCATCGGCGCGCTGGGCATCACTCCTTATGTCACCGATTCCGGGCTGCAGACCGTGGGCGTCGGGTCGTTCGAGGTCATGCCGCGCCGCGTGCTGGTGGTGCAGGAAAACGAACTCGATGTTTCCATCGACGACAGCGTCGGCGTGCGTTTCCTGTCGATGCCGCTCAACTATCTGGGCTACCGCGTCGATTTCGCGGAAACGCGCGACACGTTGCCGGAGATCACTCCCGACCGCTATGCCGGCGTGGTGGTCTGGACCAACGGCAATATCCGCCAGAACCCGGGCCGCTTCTACGCCTGGGCGGAGAAACAGATCCGCCAGGGCATCCCCGTGGCCTTCATGAATGGGTTTGGCGCGCAGCCCGACGGGGCGCTGGCACGGATGCTGGACCTGAAGGCAGTCAAGGGCCGCACCTCGGGCGACGTCCAGATCCTGTCGCAGGACAAGATGATGGGCTTCGAGCAGCAGGTGGCCCCGGACCGTGCCGATGCGGTGCCGGTGCAGATACGCGATGGCGCGGCGAACACGCGCACGCTGCTGCGCCTGCGCTCGGGCACGCTGACGTATGACGCCGCCGCGATCACGGCCTGGGGCGGCTATGTGATGGGCCCCTACGCCGTGCGGCAGAACACGCCCAAGGGGCAGGACCGCTGGATCGTGCAGCCGATCGACTTCCTGCGCGAGGCATTGCGCCTGCCGTTGATGCCGGTCCCGGATCCCACCACCGAAAGCGGCCGCCGGCTGCTGACCATCCATATCGATGGCGATGGGTTTGCCTCGAAGGCTGAGATTCCCGGTGGCGGTTATTCGGGCGAGGTGCTGTTCCGCGAGATCTTCGACCGGTACCGCCTGCCGATGACGATGTCCGTGATCGAAGGCGAGGTCGGCAAAAGCGGCATGTATCCGAAGCTGGCACCGGAACTGGAGCCGATTGCCCGCAAGATCTTCGCGCAGCCGTATGTCGAGGTGGCCAGCCATACCTATTCGCATCCGTTCGAATGGGGCCGGACCGTGCCGGGACAGGAGAGTAACGCCAGGATCATCGAGGGCGATGACACCTATCACCTGGCAATTCCGGGCTACAAGATGGACCTGAACCGTGAAATCGGCGGCTCGATCGATTACATCAACAAGGTGCTGTCGCCGAGCAAGCCGGTGAAGCTGGTGTTGTGGCCCGGCGACTGCCAGGCCCCGCCCGAGGCGCTCAAGCTGACCGAAGCCGCTGGCGTGCTGAACATGAATGGCGGCGACACACTGATCACGCGCAGCAATCCGACCTGGACCGCCATCGCTCCGCTGGGCATCCACAAGGCGGATCACACGTTCCAGGTGTTCGCGACCAACCAGAACGAGAACGTCTATACGAACCTGTGGCATGGGCCGTACTACGGCTTCGAGCGCGTGATCGAAACGTTCGAGATGACGGAGAAGCCGTACCGCTTCAAGGCGGTGAACATCTACTACCACAGCTACTCGGGTACCAAGGTGGCATCGCTGAAGGCGCTGCGCAAGGTCTATGACTACGTGCTGACGCAGAACTTGCTGCCGATGCATTCCACCGACTACGTGCTCAAGGTGATCGACTGGCAGGGGATGGCCGTGGCCCGCGAGTTGGGCGATGGCGCCGACGGTGCGCCGGCCAGTGGCGCGTGGCGCGTGCGGGGCGATGGCAACCTGCGCAATCTGCGTTGGACGGGCGCGGGCGTCCCCGACGTGGTCACCGCAACCGGCGTCACGGGTTCGTCGCCGGCGCCGGGCGGCGGCGTCTACGTGCATCTGGATGGCGGCAACGCGCGCTTCCGTTTCGTACCCACGGCCACGCAGTCGGTGCCGGAACTGCCCGAGGCCAACGGTCTCGTGCGCGACTGGCGCCGCGATGGCAATGTCACCCGCTTTACCTTCGCCGGCTACTACAAGCCGTTCTTCCGGCTCGCCAACGCGGGCCAGTGCAGTGTTTCCATCGATGGCAAGCCAGTAACCGGTGTGCGCGATCGCAATACGCTGCGTTTCGATACCCCGGCGGTCAATGATCCGATCCATGTCCAGCAACAAGTCGAAGTCCGCTGCGGCGCCTGAGCGCGAGCGGCTGTTGCCGCCGGCGCTGGTTCTGACCTTTACCGCGATCGTGGGGGTTGGGCTGGCGCTGATGTTCCCGCGCGAGACCCTGCGTGAGCGCCTGCTTGGTCAGGGGCGGGCCGTCGATGGCCTGACCGTGGCCTATCTCGAGGCGTGGTCGCGTGTGGCGCCCAACGATACGAACTTCATGAGCGTGCTGGCCGAACAGTACGCCCGTAGTGGTCGGCTGGATGATGCCGAAACGATGCTCGAACGCATGTTGGCGGTGAAGGGCCAGGACCTGACGGGCCAGATCCTGCGCACGCGCATCGAGATCACGCAGCAGCGCGCCTATGCGGCCCAGCCGGATTCTGCCGAGCGCGCGGAGCGTCTGGCGATGATGGACGGCCTGCTCAAGGACGCCACCACCCCGGAGATGCTGCGTGCCTGGTCGGTGGCCGACCTGCAGACGCTGGCCACGCAGTCGCGCCAGGTCGGCAATGCGGCTGCGGCCGTGAAGCTCTTCCGCGAACTCAGCGTGCGCGACCCGGCCAACGTGGATTTCTATAATCGCCAGCTTGCCGGCATCGCCCTGGCGGGCGGCAACTATCGCGATTCCGCTCGCGCGTTGTTCGAGGCGCAGGCCCGCGCGAAGAATCTCTACGAGCAGCGCACGCTGTTCCTGCAGGCCCTGCAAACACTGCAGGCCGGCAACCTGCTCGATGAAGCGCTGGCCGAAGCCGAGCGCCACGGTGGAAAGCTGCTCGATGACGCCGAGGTACTGCGCTATCTGACCAGACTGGCGCTGGCGGCGAACAAGCCGGATATCGCGGCGAAGTATGTAGAGCGCCTGCTCAAGCTGTCGGCCAATCGGCCGACGAAGAGCACGCAGCTCGCACAGGCCGAACGGCAGCGGAACCTTCGCCGGGTCTCCGATACCGAACCGTGGCTCGCGCGCGGCGTTGTGTTTCTCGACGGTCCGCACGGCCTTGCCTTGCGCGAGCAGGTGGGCGAATTCGGCCTGCGTCGTGTGGCTGCGGAAGCGATCCCGGCGTCTGGCGTCGTGACGAAGCCGGCCACCCGCGACATCACGCAGGCTGAGGCCCAGGAGACGGCCAAGGCAGAAGTGGCCACGGCTGTCGCCAATGGCAAGACGTTCAATCCCGACGATTACGACCTGGCCTACCGCGTGTTCCTGGCTGCGGGCAAGCTCGATCAGGCCCAGCGCGTGGCGCAGACGGCCGTGGACAAGTTGCCCAACGACGCCGTCTGGCGCGAGCGTCTGGCGCAGGTGGCCGAATGGAATCGCCAGCCAATGGTCGCGCTGCAAAGCTGGCTCAAGTATGCGCAGGAGACCAACGACGAACGCGCCTGGAACAACGTGATGCGGCTGGCGCCGGGCCTCAACGACGACCGCGCCTATCTGGCGGCATTGCGGCATCGTGCGGCGGGCGGCGACCTGAAGACGATCGACGAGGTCGTCGCGGCCTACGAGCGGCTCGGCGAGCCGGAGGCCGGCATGGCATTCCTCGACGGGCTCGCCAACGGGCCGAACGGGCGTCAGGTGATGGAGCGCAATGCCGAACTGGCCGAGCGCGCCGGCAAGGACGACCGCGCGTTCGAGCTCTACGGCCAACTGGAGAAGCGCTTCGGCGCGCGCCCGCTCTACGCGCTCAAACGCGCCAACATACTGTTCGTGCGCGGCCGGCTGGATCAGGCGATGGACGCGATGCTGCCCGCGCGCGACAAGGCCGGCACGCAGGACCTGCTCTATTGGCGCACGTACACCCAGCTTGCTCGCCTGACGCAGCGGGACGATCTGCTCAAGGAGGGCTATCGCCAGATGATGATCTCAATGGCCAAGAGCCATGACGATCACTGCATGGCGATGCCGCCCGGTGCGGCCCGCAACGATTGCCTGGCCGAAGTTCGCGACACCGAGGACGATGATTTCGCGAACCTGATCGAGTACTACGATCGCTGGCCGATCGACGCCGGCCGCATCGCAGAGGCAGGCTGGCGCAAGAACGGCAAGCTCGATGAGCTTCAGTTGGCGATGTACTACTACACGCGCGCGCACGCTTATATCCGCATCGAGCAGATGCTGGCCAGCCTGACTCCCGAGCAGACGCGACAGGCCGAATCGTCGGCGGGCTTCCTGATGCGTCGCGCCGAGTACTGGCGCGCGACCGGTAACCACGAACGCGCGCTTGCCGATCTGCGTCATGCCATCGGGCAGGCCGATGCCGATAGCGAAACCTACGGCGCATTGCTGTGGGCACTCGTCGACATGGGTACCGACACCGAGGTGCGCGCGGTGATGCTGCGGCTGAAGCCAGAGGCGGAGAATGATCCGAGCCTCTGGGGCGCCTACGCGGCAGGCGCGATGCGCTTCCAGGACGGCCGCACCGCCTTGCACTTCCTGCGAAAGATGCAGCGTGGCAAGAGCGCCGATCCGCTCTGGCTCGGTGTGACCGCCGATGCCTGCGAGGCTATCGGCCAGACCGATCTGGCCTGGCGTATCCGCCGGGAGGCATGGGTCGAGCTGCATCGTACGTGGGCCGTGGGTGGCGCGAAGTGGGCCGAGGAAAGCGCCGGCGACGAGTATGCCGATGAAGACGAAGAAGATGCGCAGGGCCGTCCGGCACGCTCGGATCTCCGTAGGCAGATGATCGCGCTTGGGCAGATCTTTGCCTCGGCCGATGTGTCGCGTGGACTCGTCGTCGAGATGCTGCGGCGCGATCGCGAAAGCGTCGCCGCGCGCCAGGCCGCGCCCAGCGATCCAAAATCGCCCTCGCAGCTCGGCAACGTGCCGGGTCTGTCCCCGCTCGAAGTGACGCCGCCGCCGGCGCTGGTGGAACGCGAACGGCGCAGACAGGCGCAGCTTACGGCCGCCAGTCGCGAGGTGGCGCTGGCCTGGGCGATGTCGTCGGAGTCGAACGAACTCGCGCGAGCCTGGCTGGCCCGTCAGTACGCCGAGCGGCTGCAGCGGCCCGCGTATGCCGAGATTGCGATTGCGCTCGACGACAACGACATGGACAAACTCGACCGGATCATGGAGCGCAAGGCCGGGAAGGTGCCTGTGCTGAGCCAGATCGAGGTCAATCGCCAGCTCGACCGGCTTGCCGCCGCCCAGACCCAGGCGTTTGAAACGCAGGAGCTGGCGCGCACCGATGACTCGCTGCAGCAGACACTGCAGGACGCACTGTTGTTCAACGCCCAGGCAATCGAGCCGCGCGCGTCGTACCAGCGTCAGAATCCGCTGGAGTTCTACGAGTACAGCCTGGCCGGTGGTGCCCGGCTTTGGGACGGCTATGCGCTGAACCTGCGCGGCGTGTTCCGCGATCAACGCTCGACCGACCGTACTGCGCTCGACAACGTGCCTGGCAGCGACCGTCGCGCCGAATTGGCGTTGACCTACCGCGACACCCAGAAACTCTGGCTGCTGGGCGTGGGGCGTCGCGACGGCCTGCAGAGCTTCACCACGGCGCGGCTGACTGGCGCGTGGAACCTGGAGGATCGGGTGTCTTTCACTGGCCGGCTCGGCTACAACCAGCAGGCGGACGAATCGGCGCAACTACGTGTGGGCGGCATGAAGGACCTGGTCGAACTGGGCGCGACATGGCGGCTGGGGCTGCGCGAGTTCATTCGCGGACGGATCGAGTACGACCGTTTCTACGGGCAGGACCGCAGTTCGCTGGGGCACGGCATGGTCTACGACGTGGAGGCCGGCTATCGCATTCGCACGCAGTATCCCGACTACACGGTCCGCATCGTCGGCACGCGCGGCATTTACAACACCAACGGCGGCGCGCTGACGCCCACGATGCAGCGGCTGGTGCCGGCCGGTGGCGACGCGACGCCTGCGTTCTACATGCCGCAGAACTTCACGCAGGCAGGTGTGCTGTTCGGCTTTGGCACCGAACTGCTCGACGACTACACGCGCAAGTGGCGGCCCTTCCTGGACGTTGGGGCGCTCTACGACTCGCGCGCGGGGCACAACTTCCGCGGCCAGCTTGGCATGGCTGGCTCGGTGTTCGGCAACGACCACATGTCGATGTACGTGCTGCATGAAACCGCGTCCCGCAACGGCGGCACGCCGCTGACAGAAGTGGGTTTGCGATATCGCTGGCTCTACTGATAGTGAATACTGATGATCGAGTTCTTGAGAGTAACGAGGGGGATGGAAAACATGAACAGGATGACGACTCGCATGGGCCGCGTGATGGCCTGGTGTGGCGCGCTCGGCGCGGCACTGTGGCTGGCTGGTTGCGCGGTTACCGACGTGGGCCGCGCGCCACAGATGTCGCCCGGTGACGTGGTGGCGGTACTGCCCATCGTCAACAACACCGAGACGCCCCAGGCTGGCCTGCGTGCCGAGGCGATCGCCGAATCGCTGCTGAAGACCGGCGGCGTGGCGAACCTCAAGCGCTACCCCGCCTCGCTGAACCCGGAAACGCTGTTCGAGCCGGCCGAGCGCGAGGCGGTGGGCAAGGCGCTTGAGTGGGCCCGTGGCGAGCGCGCGCGCTACGCGCTGACGGGTTCGGTGCAGGAGTGGCGCTACAAGGTTGGCGTTGATGGCGAGCCCGCCGTGGGCATCTCGCTGCAGCTGATCGACGTGGCCAGCGGCCAGGTGGTGTGGTCGGCCACCGGCAGCAACGCCGGCTGGAGCCGCGAGTCGCTCTCGGGCGTGGCGCAGAAGCTGCTGCGTCGCCTGCTGGCGCCGCTGATGCAGGGTTGAGCACGGAAGGACGGGGGAGAGACGTGGCCAAGACCGTGGAGACAAGGCGCCAGGGGCAGGGCATCGGCCTGGGCGGGCGCTACGCGCGCTGGCTGGCGCCCGCGGGTGGCGGTGCGGCAGCCGTGATCGAGATGATCGTGATCATGGCGGCGGCAATGGGCATCACCTGGCTAGTGCTGCCGCAGAACCCGCTGCTGCTGGGCATGGGCTTTCCATGGGCCTGGTTGTTGCCGGTGATTCTGGCCCTGCGCTATGGCACGTTGGTGGGCGTTGGCGCGGTGCTGATGCTGCTGGGCGGCTGGTTCTTTTTCGACGAGATCGGCGCGCACAGTGGCGCCTTCCCGCGCATGTTCTTCATGGGCGGGCTGCTGCTGGTGCTGGTGGCCGGGCAGTTCGGGGACGTGTGGAATACGCGCCTGGCGCGAGCGCGGGCCGTGAATCGCTATCTCGACGAACGGCTGGCCGCGCTGACGAAGAACCACTACCTGCTGCGCATCTCTCATGCCCGGCTCGAGAACGATCTGCTGGCGCGTCCGACGACGCTGCGCGACACGTTGTCGCAACTGCGCGCGGTGGCCCTGCAGGACGCGATGAACGGCGGCAATACCGGTCCGCTGGCCGGCGCGCAGCCGATGCTCCAGGTCGTCGCGCAGGCGTGTCAGGTCGAGGGCGCGGCGCTCTATGCCTGCGATGGCGAGCGTGTCGTGCCGAACGCCGTGGCCAGCATCGGCCCGGCCTTCGAGATCGACGTCAACGATCCGCTCGTGCGGCATTGCCTCGAAACACGCGCGCTGGCGCATCTGCGTTCCACGGGGCTCCAGCAGGACGCGCAGACGCGTTACGTGGCCGTCGCGCCCGTGCTGGCGGGGTCGGACCGGTTGATTGGCGTGCTGGTCGTGGAACGGATGCCGTTCCTGTCGCTGACTTATGAAAACCTGCAGATGCTGATGGTGCTGATGGGCTACTACGCCGATGGCGTGGAACACGCCCGCGCCACGCACGGCATCCAGGAAATGGCGCCGGCTATTCCGTATGCGTTCGCACTCGACTACGCGCGGCTGTCGCGGCTGCGTCACGAGACGGGCATCCAAAGTTCGGTGGTGGCGCTGGTCTTCGACCTCGACGAAGCACGCGATGCGCTGTTCGAGCAGGTCGTGCGCAGCCGTCGTGCGCTCGATGTGGCCTGGCCGGTGCGCAACGCCCATCACCGGGCCATGCTGACGCTGATGCCACTGTCGGACGCCCAGGCGGTATCCGCCTATCTGGTGCGTATCGAGGACATGCTGCGCGCGCAGTTCGGCACCGATTTCTCGAGCGCGCATATTGGCGTCTACACGCTCTCGGTGCCCGCTGAGGGTGCGGAGGAGGCGCTGATGCGGCTGCTGCACCGCTGCCAGCTCGATGGGGCGTCCACGATCACGGCCGTGCAGGCCGATGGCACGCGCGACGCCAGCGTGGCGAGCGCCGGACCGGCACGGGCAGGCTGACCCATGGGCAAGCTGACCTTCGGAGGCGCTGCCTTCCAGATCTCTGCCCTGGCGCTGCTGTTCAGCGGCGGAACGGGGCTGCCGCTGTTGCTGGGCTTCCTGGCGCTGCAAGGCGCGGCTGCGGCGCTGCTGGGGCTGGTGTTGTGGCGCCTGTTGCCGCGCCGCTTCCGGACACCGTTCGTGTGGAGCTACGGCTATCTGGCAGCGTTCTGCTTCTTCGTGCCGGTGGGTGGCATATTGGTGTGCGTGGGCAGCCTGTTGTTCTCGAAACTGTTCCCGCGCCGTGGCAGCAACAGCGGTATTGCATCGGTGGCGCTGCCCGAGTTCGTCACCCACCTGATCCAGCGTGTGACCCATGGCGGGGGCGCGCGGCTGCGCGCGCAACTCGGCAATTCGCGCGCGCCATTGCCCGAGCGCATGACCGCGCTGGTAGCCATGCAGTCGATGCCCACGCGAACGGCCAGCCCGATGCTGCGCGAACTGCTGGCCGACAGCACCGACGATATCCGGCTGCTGGCCTACGGCATGCTCGACGGCGCGGAAAAGCAGCTTACGCAGAAGATCCTGGCCGAGCTGCCCCGTCTGGAGTCGGCTGACAGCCCGCAGGCGCGCGGGGAGATCAACCAGCGGCTGGCTGACCTGTATTGGGAACTGATCTACCAGAACCTGGTGCAGGGCGATGTGTACCGCTACACGGCCAGCCAGGTGGAGCGCTACGCCAGCGCGGCACTGGAGATCGACGGCAACATCGCCGCGCTCTGGTACATGCGCGGCCGGCTGGCGCTGACGCGCAACGCGCCCGCCGAGGCGCGCGAGTTCCTGGCTCGTGCCGAAGCGCTCGGCTTCGCGCGTGATCGCGTGTTGCCGCTGCTTGCCGAGGCGGCTTACCTGGAACGCGACTATGCCACCGTGCGCCGCCTGATGGCGGATTTCGACAGTCCTTCGCCGCTCCCACTGGTGCGGCCCCTGCTGCGGTACTGGCAATCATGAGCGAGATTCTGGTCAAGGGAACGTCTGCGGACGTCATGCTGCTTCTGGAAGGCACGTTTCCTTATGTGAGTGGTGGGGTGTCGAGCTGGGTCAATCAGATGATCCGTGCCTTCCCCGATATCCGGTTCGGCATCGTCTTCATCGGCAGCCGCCGACAAGACTATGGCGAGATGGCCTACGCGCTACCGGACAATGTGGTGCATCTGGAAACGCATTTCCTTTACGACTTCGCGCCGCCGCCGATGGTGCATGGCACGAAGGGCGATGCGCACGCCTTCGACCGCTCGGACGAACTGCACGAAATGCTGCGTCAGCGCGGCAGGGAGGTGGAGGCGGGGGATCTGATTCGCGAACTGATGCCAGCGCTGGGCGAGGGCGGCGCGCTGTCCGAGGATGCGTTCCTCTACAGCAAGCGGGCGTGGGACACGATCACCGATCAGTACCGACGGTACTGCACCGATCCGTCGTTCACGGACTATTTCTGGACTGTCCGGATCATGCACAAGCCGCTGTGGCAGCTCGTGCGGATCGTGGACGGGCTGATTCCCGCCAAGGTCTATCACACGGTTTCCACCGGATACGCGGGATTCCTCGGTGCGATGCTGCGGCATCGCACTGGGCGCCCGCTGCTGGTCTCGGAGCACGGCATCTATACGAAGGAACGGAAGATCGACCTGTTCCAGAGCCAGTGGATCCGTGATAACCGGAACATCTTCGAGCGCGACATTTCTCAGATTAGCTACTTCCGCGAGCTCTGGGTGCGCTTCTTCGAGACGTTGGGGCGCGTCTGCTATGAAGCCGGTGACGAGATCACGGCGCTGTACGAAGGCAACCGCAGCCGCCAGGTGCTGGATGGCGCGCCGGCCGAGCGCACGCACAATATCCCGAATGGCATCAACCTGCCGCGCCTTTCCGCGCTGCGCGAGCGGCGCGCGCCGGGTGTGCCGCCGGTGCTGTGCCTGATTGGCCGGGTGGTGCCCATCAAGGACATCAAGACGTTCATTCGCGCGATGCTGACCGTGGTGCGGGAGTATCCCGATGCCGAAGGATGGATTGCCGGTCCCGAGGATGAGGATCCGGATTACGCGACTGAGTGTCGCAGCCTGGCCGAAAGCCTCGGGCTGGGCGGCAAGGTGAAATTTCTCGGCTTCCAGAAAATCGACGAACTGCTGCCGAAAGTCGGCGTGCTGGTGCTGAGTTCGATTTCCGAGGCGTTGCCGCTGGTGGTGCTCGAAGGGTTCGCGGCGGGTGTGCCGTGCGTGACGACCGACGTCGGCTCGTGCAGCCAGCTCGTCTTCGGGCTGCCCGGCGAGGACGCGGCGCTGGGGGCCGCGGGCGACGTGGTGCGCATCGCGGACCCGGCGGCGCTGGCCGATGCGGCGCTGAAACTGATCAAGGAGCCCGCGCGATGGCAGGCGGCCCAGGCCGCCGGCATCGCGCGGGTGGAACGCTACTACACGCAGGAACAGATGGTGGGCAGCTATCGCACGCTCTATGCATCGATGATGGCGATGCCGGACAACACGCATCACGCACGCGGCGGGGCAACCCCGGCAAAGTGCCCGGTGCACGGGGGAGGGCGCTGACATGGCCGGCATCGGATTCGAACTGCGCAAGATGCTGCGGCGGGACAGTCTTTCGGGGCTGATTGGCGCCTATGCCTATGCCGGGGTGATCAGCTCCGGTCCGTGGGTGCTGTCGATCGTCGGCATCCTGCTGATTGGCCTGCTATCGGTCGGTTTCGTGATTCCGGGCATGCTGATCACGCAGTTCCAGGTCTCGGTGACGTACCTGATCGCGTGCAGCCTGATACTGACCGGGCCGATGCAGCTCTCGTTCACGCGCTTCACCTCGGACCGGCTGTTCGAGCGTCGCGATGATCTGGTGCTGTCGAACTATCACGCGGTGGCGTTGCTGGCCACGATGCTGGCAGGGCTGATCGGGCTGGCGTGTGCGTTCTGGGCCTTTCCGGAGCAGTCGGTGCTGTACCGGCTGTTGATGATCGCGGGCTTCGTGATCATGAGCAACATCTGGATCGCGGCGATCTTCCTGTCCGGCATGAAGCAGTACAAGGCCATCGTGTGGACCTTCCTGATCGGCTATGCCATCACCGTGCTGGCGGCGCTGGCAATGCGCAAGAGCGGGCTCGAAGGGCTGCTCGGCGGCTTTGTGGTCGGCCAGCTATGCCTGCTGGTGGGCATGATCACGCTGATCTACCGGAACTACACCAGCCGCCGCTTCATGTCGTTCGAAGTCTTCCAGAAGCGCTACGCGTATCCGAGCCTGATCGCCATCGGCCTCTTTTACAACCTTGGCATCTGGCTCGACAAGTTCATGTTCTGGTATGCGCCGTCCACCGGCCAGCAGATGATCGGGCCGCTCCATGCGTCGATCATCTACGACATTCCGGTGTTCCTGGCCTATCTGGCGATCATTCCGGGCATGGCCGTGTTCCTGGTGCGGATCGAGACGGACTTTGTCGAGTATTACGACGCGTTCTACAACGCGGTGCGCGGCGGCAGCTCGCTGGAGCATATCGAGGACATGCGCAACACGATGGTCCAAACCATCCGCCTGGGCCTGTACGAGATCGTCAAGGTGCAAGCCATCGCGTCGCTGGTGCTGTTCGTGGTGGGCGGATGGGTGCTGCGACTGCTCGGGATTTCTGAGCTGTATCTGCCGCTGCTCTACGTGGACGTGATCGGCGCCAGCCTGCAGGTGGTGCTGCTGGGCGTGCTGAACATCTACTTCTACCTGGATCGCCGCCGCGAGGTGCTGATGCTGACCGGCACGTTCGTCGTGCTGAATTTCGTGCTGACGCGCCTCACGCTCGAGCTTGGGCCGGCATGGTATGGCTATGGCTTCGCGGTATCGCTGCTGATCGTCGTAGCACTTGCGTTATATCTGCTCGATCGTAAACTTGACCGTCTCGAGTACGAAACCTATATGCTCCAATAAAGGGCGCGATGCGTGGCGATGCTGCATTTTGCGCGCACGAAACCGTTACGCCCGCAATTGGAAACTGAGAGGAAAAGGTAAAGATTGAGGTTGGTCTGCAACACCCGAAGCGCAGAATCCCCTCTAACGTAGCCTCGACGGGCCGTGTTACCGTTCGGTAACATAACACCGCCGTGCCAGACACAGGCCGTAGTTATCAGAGGGAAGTATGAGAATTGCCTCCGTGGAGGACGACACCAGCCAGGCCGAGCAGATTTGCCAACTGCTGGATGAAGCGGGCTTTGAATGCTCGAGCTTCGCGACCGGTTCCGCGTTCTTGCGAGCATTGCGGGACCAGGCGTTCGACCTGGTCGTCATGGACTGGCAATTGCCGGACGTCAGTGGTTACGAACTCGTGAGCTGGGTCCGCCAGCATTCGGGACGCCTGCCACCGATCCTGTTCCTGACCAGTCGCATCGAAGAATCCGATATCGTCGCGGGCCTGTCCGTGGGCGCCGACGATTACCTTGCCAAGCCGATCCGGCCGGGCGAGTTCGTCGCGCGCGTGCGAGCGTTGCTGCGTCGCGCATATCCCAAGACCCTGCACGAAGACGATCTGATCCGGCAGGGCGCCTATATCGTGGACGCGCGCCGGCGCGTTATCGCGCTGGACGGCCAGAACGTCGATCTGTCGCCGCGCGAGTTCGACCTGGCATTGTTCCTGTTCCGCAACATCGGCCGCCTGCTGGCGCGTGACGTGATTGAGCAGGCCGTCTGGGGGCGTGCGATGGATGCCGCCTCGCGCACGCTCGACACGCATATGTCGCGCCTGCGCATCAAGCTGGCCCTGCGCCCCGAAAACGGTGTGCGGCTGGCTTCCGTCTATTCGCATGGCTATCGGTTCGAAGCCACGGCCGCTCATGAGTAGCCGTCCCACGTCGCACCGCGCCGCCGTGGGAGGTGCGCTGATTTCCCTGATTCTGTCTGGCAGTGCGCTGGCCGGCCCCGCGGGCACGCAGGGCAAGGATTTCATCTATGAGGTCGAGCGGGGCGACACCCTGATCGGCCTGGCCACGCGTTTCATGACGAGCATGGACGGTTGGCACCTGCTGCAGACGCTCAATCGCGTGGAAGACCCGTACCGGCTGGTGCCCGGCACGCGGATTCGCATTCCCCTGTCGCAGATCCCCGTAGCGCCGTCGACGGCGCGGGTGGTTTTCGTGCGCGGACAGGCAAGCGTCGATGGCAGCCCGATGCAGACCGGCATGGCGCTGGCCGAATCGGCGCGGATCGAGATCGGTCCGAATAGTGCGGCGACGCTCGAACTGAGCGACGGGACCCGTGTGTCGCTGCCAGCGGCGACCACGCTGCAGGTGCGCCGACTGCGCGCATTCGCGCGCAGCGGTCTGACCGATACGATGATCGGCATCGACAAGGGCGGCGCCGATTCCGTGGTCGCGCCAAAGGGCGGTGGCGTCGGGCGCTATGAGATCAGCACGCCGTTGATGGTGACAGGCGTGCGCGGCACGCGCTATCGCGTCAGCGCCGATGACGGCGGTAGCCGTAGTGAAGTCATCGAAGGCAAGGTCGGTGTGGGGGCAGGTGCGCGTCCGGGCTCGGCCACGCAAGTCGCCGCCGGCTACGGTGTTGGGGTGTCGACCGCGGGCCGACTGTCCAAACCAATGGCGTTGTTGCCTGCCCCGGTCGTTGCCGCGCTGCCGCAGCCGGTTTCCAGCCGTGCCGTCACGGTGCGCTGGCAGGCCGTGCCGGGCGCGGCTGGCTACCATGCGGGCGTGGCGCGCGATGCCGCGCTGACCGAATGGGTAGCGACGACGGAGTCCGCGTTGCCGGAGGCCGTATTCGACGATCTGCCGGACGGTGATCTTTTCCTGGTCGTCAGCGCCCTGTCGCCACAGCGGCTTGCCGGACGGAGCGGCGTGCAATCGTTCAAGGTCTGGCGCAATCCGCCAGCGCCGTTCTCGCTGGTGCCTGTGCCCGACGCCGTCGAGCATGGCGGCGAGGTGGCGTTTCGCTGGGCTGCCGTGCAGGACGCATCGGGCTACGAGCTTGCGCTGGCCGCCGATCCCGAGTTTTCTCAACGCGCCGAGACGCGCCGTGAAAATGGCGTGGAGGCCGTCCGCACATTGGCGGTGGGGCAGTGGTGGTGGCGCTTGCGCTCGTTCGATGCGCGGAATCGGCCGGGCCCATGGGGCGACGCGCTAAAGGTGACAGTGCAACCGGCCCCGCCAGTGCCGGCGCCGGTCGACAACGGCGAGGAACTGCGCGTGCGCTGGCCTGCCGATGCCGGAACCGCCGCTGCTACGGGCTATGTGCTCCAGATGGCGTCCGATCCAGCTTTCAGCGGCGATGTGGTCACGTTCCGTACCACGGAGAGCGCGCTTTCGATTCCCCGCCCGGCCTCCGGCACATATTTCGTTCGCGTGGCCCGAGCCACTGGAACGGACGTGCCTCTGGCAAGCGCGTTTTCCGCGCCACAGCGAATCGACCTGCAATCTGTGCTGCGTGATGGACAGGGTGCGGTGATTGTGACGGGCGGCGCGAAGAAAGGCGTGCAACTTGGCGCCCAATAGAACTGACCTGCGCAGCGGTCAGTTCGACGCGGCCGAGCGGGAGGGCGCCCCGGGCGCCATGGGCTTTCGTCGGCGCACGCGACTGGAGTGGGCGCTGCTCACCGCCGCCGTGCTGGTGATCGCCCTGGCCGCGTCAAGTTTCTCCTGGTTCGAACGCGCGGACCTGGCCGTGTTGGACCTGGCCATCGTTGCCCAGGAGCACCCCGCGCGCAATGACATCGTGATCGTCGCCATCGACGACGAAAGCATCGGCGTGATTGGCCGCTGGCCGTGGCGGCGCACGGTGCTTGCCGCGCTGGTGGACCAGATCGGCGCTGACAATCCGCGTGCGATCGGCATCGATGTGATCCTGTCCGAACACGATATCCGTTATCCGTCCGACGACGCCGAACTGGCGCGTTCCGTGGCGCGGTCCGGCAACGTAGTCTTGCCCATGGTCGGCGAGTCAGGATCGAGCGGCGCGCGGCTGCGCGGCCCGATGGATGGCTTGCTGGCCCAGACTGGCCACATCAACATGATTGTGGATACCGATGGCGTGGCCCGACAGGTGTATCTGCGCGAGGGCGATGGCGAAGGGCCGCCGGTCTGGCACTTCGCGGCCGCCATGGCGGCGCTGGGGCAGCACACGCCGGTGACAGCGGCGCAGTTCCGCAACGAACGCGCGGTACGCATGGATGGCGCGGGGTGGATCAGTCAGGACCGATTGCGGATTCCGTTCGTCGGCCCCCCGGGGTCGTTCGCGCGCGTCTCTGTGCTGGATGTGCTTTCCGGCGAGGTCAGTCGCGGCTACTTTCGCGACAAGTCCGTACTGATCGGCACCGTCGCCACCGGACTCGGCGATGTGTTCCCGACGCCGGTATCGCGCGATGGGCGCGCCATGAGCGGTGTCGAAATTCTGGCCAACACGCTGCAGGCGCTGCTCGATGGCACCGGCATCGTTACCGTGCCCAAGCCCGTGGGCTGGCTCGGGACGATCCTGCCGGTGCTGCTGGCGGCCCTGGCGGCGTTGCGGTTCTCGCCGCGCAATGCGCTGCTCGCCACGGTGGCGATCGTCGCGGCGGTCGTCGGCACCAGTCTCTGCCTGCCGGGCAGTATGCATCTGTGGTTTGCGCCGTCGGGTGCGGTGCTTGGCTGCATGATGGTCTACCCCCTCTGGAGTTGGCGGCGTCAGGAAGCCGCGCTCCGCTTCCTGTCCGAAGAACTCGGGCGCCTGGCGCATGAGCCAGGCTTGCTGGCGGCGCCAGCCACGCGCATCGACCACTCGCTCGACGGCCGGATGCAGGCGGTCTACGGCATGACCTCGCGCCTGCGCGACATGCGGCGCTTTCTGTCTGACGGACTGGAGAGCCTGCCGGAAGCGACCGTGATCTGCAATCTCGATGGCGGCATTCTGGTGGCGAACCGGCGCGCGGTGGCGCTGGCGCCAACGATGCTCCAGGGGATCGACGGCGCGTACTATGCCAACGACCTGCGGTACATGCGCGGCAGCAATACGTACGGCGAGCTAGGCCGCCCGGCGTTGCCCGACCTGATCGAGGCGATGTTCACGGTGGCGGGTCCGGGCCTGGCCTACTGGGACGCGCTGTGCGGCGCGCTCGAAGGTGACGCGCCGGTGATGTCCTCGTCGGATTCGCATGGCGTGGAACTGACCACCGAGGACGGCCGGCGCTATCTGTTGCATGGCGAGGCGGGGCGTCCCGCGGGCGTGATCGTCAGCCTGATCGACATTACCGCGATACGTCGCGCCGAACGCCAGCGCGAGCAGACACTGCATTTCCTGTCTCACGACATGCGTTCGCCGCAGGCGTCGATCCTGGCCCTGATCGACATGCAGTCACGCCCCGACCGTGCCTTGCCGCAGACCGAACTGCTCGGACGAATCGGCGAACACGCGCACCGCACGCTTGCCCTGGCCGACGATTTCATCCGGATTGCGCAGGCCGAATCGCAGAGCCTGACGTTTGCCGAGACCGACCTGACGCAGATCGTGCTCGACGCAACCGATGAAATGTGGGCGCTGGCCAAGGCGCGTGGGACCGAACTGCGGCTCGACATCGACGAGCAGGGGCCGAGGTTGCGCGTGGCGCCAGCCCTGCTGGCACGCGCCATCACCAACCTGGTCAACAACGCCATCAAGTACAGCCCGTGCGGCACCGAAGTGACGGTGCGCCTGCGCAGGCTCGGCCCCTATATGGCGATCGAGGTATCCGATCAGGGGCCGGGCATCTCGCAAGACGCCCAGGCACGGCTGTTCCGGCCGTTCAGCCGAGTGCACGCGCATGGCGCCGATGCGCCGTCTGGCAGCGGCCTGGGGCTTGTATTTGTGAAGACCGTGGCGGAGCGCCATGGCGGCCGGGTGATGGTTGCCAGTGAAGTTGGCAAGGGCACGATGTTCTCCATCTGGTTGCCCCTGCGCAGCCGCGCGTCCTGAATGCGGGCCGACACAATTGTTGGCAGTCACGCTTTCGGAAATTGCCTACGATCTGGGTGCCGCGGACTCCGCATCCGCGCGCCTTCCGGCCCGCGTCGTATCCCGACGCGGGCAATTTTTTGCGTAGTCGTCGGACAAACGCCCTGACGCTCTCAGCCGGAGAGCCAACCAGCAGCCATTGATATGCCCTCTATGGGGTGGTGGAGAGGGCAAGCGTCTCGATTGCCCCGAGACGCTATTCTGGCTACTTTGCTGAGTCGGATGGCGGGGCAGCCGGGGCAGCCGGGGTTGCCGGAGTTGCCGGAGTTGCCGGAGTTGCCGGGGCGGCCTCCCCAGCAGCGGGCTTGGCCTCCGAGGCCTTGTCCGACTCGTCCACCTCGTCGTACGACGGCAGCGCGTTTTCACCCTGGTTCAGCAGGTACTGGCGCCGCTGCGAATAGGCATCGCGCACGAACGCGTACTTGTCGAGCGCGGCCTGCGAGAGCAGGTCCGTGGCGCCCAGCAGGTTCGAGCGCGTGTTGATCACGTTGACGCCGAACAGCGAGTTGCGCCAGGCCGGATCCAGATAGTGCGCCGGGTCCAGGTAGATGCTGGCGGCTACGCCCATGCTGTCGCGGAACGAACTCGGTCCGTAGATCGGCAGCACCAGGTATGGGCCAGCGGGCACGCCCCAGGTACCGAGGGTCAGCCCGAAATCCTGCGAATGGCGGTTCAGGCCAGCGGCCGTCGCCACGTCGATCAGGCCGCCAATGCCGAGCACCGAATTGATGGCGATGCGCATCATCGTTTCGGTGGCATCGACGCCCTTGCCCTGCAGCACGTTGTTGACGAAGTTGCCCACGTCAGACAGGTTCGAGAAGAAATTGGTCACGGCCAGACGGGCCGGCTCTGGCGTCACCGCCTTGTAGCCCTTGGCCAGCGGTTGCGCGCCATAGGTGTCGATCGTGTCGTTGACCTTGAAGATCACCCGGTTCATGGGCTCCAGCGGATCCTGCGGATTGGCTTGAGGACCCGTGGCGCAGCCGGTGGCGAGGACAGAGAGCGAGACGGCGGCCAGCGTGCGGGCAAGCCGGGGCTGGCGCAGTGCTACGGCGCCCGAAGGCGAAAAGCGGGATAGCATCGGGAAACGGTCTTGGCTTTGGTTTCTTGTAAGGGTGCGGCCGCCTACCTTCCTGGGTGGCGTTGATCCGGCCCCGCTGTGTTATCGGAAGATTGTGACATGGACGCGGCTACCGAGAGCGGGGGCAGCGACGGGCCGAGCGGTTCGGCGCGTCCCGACGGCTGACGGCGCGGGCGTCCCATCAGGATCGGCTGGAAGAACACCGCGCCAGCCAGCGTGCACGCCAGCGCCAGCGCCAGCAGTTTGCCCATGCTCGCAGTGCCCGGGTGGTGCGACAGCCAGAGGCTGCCGAACGCCGTCGCCGTGGTGGCGGCGCTGAACAGCACGGCGTGGGTCAGGCTCGACTGCAGAAGCTTGGTCTTGCCATGGCGCCAGGCAATCACATAGTAGATCTTGAAGGCCACGCCAATGCCCAGCAACAGCGGCAGCGCGATGATATTGGCGAAGTTCAGCGCAATGCCGAACACCACGCAGAGTTCGAGCGTCACGAGGCCGGAAACCAGCAGCGGGATCAGCGTCCGCAGCACATCGCCGACGCTCCTCAGCGTGATCCACAGCAGCACCGTGATCGAGATCACCGCCAACACGCCGGCGTGCAGGAACGCGGTCATGATTGTGTCGGCCGATCCGCGGATCGCGATCGGGCCGCCGGTGGCGTCCGGCTGCACGCGCGCCATCACGTCGATAAACTGGTTCAGCGCCGCTTCGCGGGCGTCATCGTTCTTCGCGCCGGGCGGCGGCAGCTTCGGGCTGACGCTGACCAGTGCCTGACCATCGGGCGCGAGCCAGTCGCGGACCAGTTCGGGCGGCAGTGTCTGCTGCGAGATCGGCTCGGGCTGCAGCGCGTTCTGCAGTGAGGCCAGCGCCAGTTGCAGCGGCAGCGCAATGGCCTGTTCCGCACGGTCGCGCGTGGCGGCCGGCGCATCGGCCAGCTTCTTGAGCGCTTGCGACAGATGGTCGGCTGCAGCTGCGCCCGGGCCGGGGTGATCCTCGGCGGCCAGCGCGAGCTGGCGCGAAGCGTTGCGCAGCGATGCCACGCGGCGCACGTCCTCGGCCGGCTGCGAGCGCGTTTGCGTCAGCACGGGCATCAGGCTCTTCGCCATGCCGGCGACAATGGCCAGCTTGGCGGGCTGGTCATCCGGAATGAACGTCTTCAGCGTGACCACGCGCTCGACTTCCGGCAGCGTCTTGAGCCGCGTGGCGATCTGCTGGGCTGCCGCCACGGACGGGGCGAGCACACTGACGTTGTCGGTACCGGCCTGCGGCGCATCCTTGAGCGCGAGCAGCGTCGACATCGATTCGGAGTCAGGGTCCTTCAGGTGCAGCGGGTCGAAATCGAAACGCAGGTGCGGCAGCAGCGGCGCGCCCGCGATCAGCACCGCCAGCACGCCGACCAGCGTGCCCTTGCGATGGCGTTCGAAGAAGGAATCGGCCGGGGCCAGCCAGGCAAAGCCCGGCACTTCGTCCTCGCCCGGCGGGGCCAGCACGCGGATCATGGCCGGCAGCAGCGTGAAGGTGGTGCCAAAGGCGATGAACATGCCGACGCCGGCGATCTTGCCAAGCTCGGCCACGCCGCGGTAGTCGGTGGGCAGGAAACAGAAGAACGCCGCGGCGGTGGCAGCCGCGGCCAGCGTGAGCGGGCCTGCGACGTCGCGGGCCGCCAGCTCCAGCGCCTTGTTGATGTCGTCATGCTCGTGCCGCTCTGCTCGGTAACGCACGCCGAACTGGATGCCGAAGTCGACACCCAGGCCGACGAAAAGCACCGCGAACGCCACGGAAATCATGTTCAGCGCGCCAACCATCAGCAGGCCCAGTGCGGCAGTGATGATGAGCCCGGAGATCAGGCTGACAAGGACAGCCGTGATCAGCCGCGCGGAACGCAGCGCCATCCACAGGATGCCGATCACGACGACCAACGTGAGGATGCCATTGAGCGCGGCGCCTTCGCTGACCGACGAGAATTCGTCGTCGGCCAGGGGCTGCGGGCCGGTCAGTCGCACCACGGCGCTGTAGCGTTCGGCAAGCTTGAGTTCGGTGGCCGCGGTGCGGATCGCGTCGCTGGCGCCAGAGCCGGCTTGCAGGTCGCTGAAATCGAGCACCGGCGACAGCGTCACGAAACTGTACGCGTTGCCGTCGGCGTTGGCCTTGAGGCTGTCGTCGACCAATCCGGCCCACGACAGGGCCACCGTATGGTCGGCCAGCACGCCGTCGACGGTATTCGCGCTCGCCTGGAGCAGCTTTTCCATGTCGCCCAGCTTGATCTGTCCGAGCTGCAAGGGGAGCGCCAGCGTGGTGGTCAGCAGGTCCGACAGGCCGCGCAACGTGGGATCGTGCGCGAGATTGTTGAGCAGCGGCCGGGCCTGCGTGAGTTTCTCGGCCATGTCGTTGACGCTCGCGGTATCGGCGAACAACAGGCCGTTGCGTTCGAAGAACGGGCCCGAACCGGGCTGCCCGACCGCGCGGAAGCGCTTGGGCTGCTTGCGCAGGGCATCGGCCAGTTCATCGGCGGCCGCATCGGCAAGCTCCTTGGCTGGGGCCTGCACCACGGCGAGGATCATCTTGTCGCGCTGCGGAAAGGCGTCGCTGATGGCCTGGTCGTGCTTCGCCCAGGGGGCGTCGGATTCAAGCAGTCGGCTGATATCGGTGTTGATGGCGAAGTTGCGGGCCGCGTAGATGCCTGCGGCAACGGTCAGCAACAAGGAAATGCCAATTACCAGCCAGGCGTGGGCGGTAGCGAATTTGACGGTGCGAACGAGCAGCGGTCTGATCATGTGTTTGAAATCTTCATCGCCCGGTTGCGGAGGGGCGCGTGGGCGGCACCCGGAGTATAGCGGGTGACGGTGGCGTTGCAGGTCCGGAGCGCCTTGCGCGCCATGCAGTCCGGCCTCGCGGCGATCCGCTATATACTGGCCCGACTGGCCAGCCGGCCGATACCTTGAGCATCAGATTGTCATGAACCGTTACGGATTCCTTCCCGCCGCCATCATTGCGCCGATCGCCGCCGTGGCCGTCGTCAGTACCGCCCACGCGCAGGTCAATACCAGCGCTTCGCCGGACAAGCTCGTGCAGTCCGCCGTCGAGGGCGTGATCACGAAGATCAAGGCCGATCCGGAAACCCGCGCGGGCGATCTCGGGAAGATCACGGCGGTGGTCCAGCGCGAGTTCCTGCCCTATACCGATTTTGGCCGCACCACGCGCCTCGCGGTGGGCGGCGCCTGGAAACAGGCGACGCCGGAGCAGCAGAAGGTCCTGCAGGAGCAGTTCACGGCGCTGCTGGTGCGCAGCTACGCGGTGTCGCTTTCGCAACTGCGCGAGCAGAGCCCGAAATTCTCGTACAAGCCGGCTAAAACCGGCAGCAATGCCAATGACGTGGTGGTGGCCACGCGGGTGATGAACAACGGCGACGAGATGCTGATCGATTATCGGCTGGAGCGCGGCGCGGAAGGCTGGCGCATCTATGACATCAACATGATGGGGGCGTGGCTGATCGAGGTGTACCGCAAGCAATTTGCGGACATCGTCGCTCGTGACGGCGTGGATGGATTGGTGAAGTACCTGACGAATCACAACGCGCGGACTTGATGCCTGTGTGGGCCTGAATGGCCTGAGTGGTCCGGAAAAGCAATCGGGGTCGGCAATGCCGACCCCGATTGCTTTCACGTCACCAGAACCAGGCTTAGTGCACCTGAGCGGCCTGCACGGCCTCGGCGCGGCTACCCTGCGCCTTCTTCAGGTTGCCGATCTCGGCCAGCTTGATTTCCACGTGGCGCGAGAAGACGTATTCGGCGGGACGCTGCTTGTCCAGCGGGATGTCCGGGGCCATCGGGCCATCGGTCTTCACGCCGCGCAGGCTCACGCCCAGCGCCTTGATCGGGTGCGCGAACGTATCGGCCACAGCCGTGGCTTCGAAGCCGCTGTGGACCATGCAGTTGGCGCACTTCTCGTAGTTGCCGACACCGTAGGCGTCCCAGTTGGTGTCTTCCATCAGTTCCTTGAAGGTCTTCACATAGCCTTCGCCGACCAGGTAGCACGGACGCTGCCAGCCGAACACGGTACGCGCCGGGTTGCCCCACGGCGTGCACTTGTAGGTCTGGTTGCCGGCCAGGAAGTCCAGGAACATCGTCGACTGACTGAACGCCCAGTTCTTGCCGGCGTTGCCGCGCGACAGGATGTCGCGGAACAGTTGCTTGGTCTTGCCGCGGTGCAGGAAGTGCTGCTGGTCCGGGGCGCGCTCGTAGGCGTAGCCCGGCGAGACCGTGATGCCGTCCACGCCCATCGCCTTGACCGAGTCGAAGAACTTGGCCACGCGGTCAGGCTTGGCATCGTTGAACAGCGTGCAGTTGATGTTGACGCGGAAGCCACGCTCCTTGGCCATGCGGATCGCTTCCACACAGCGGTCGTACACGCCTTCCTGGTTCACCGAATGGTCGTGCATTTCGCGGTCGCCATCCAGGTGGATCGACCACACGAAGTACGGGCTCGGCTCGTACTGGTCGATCTTCTTTTCCATCAGCAGCGCGTTCGTGCACAGGTAGACGAAACGCTTGCGGGCGATGATGCCGCGCACGATTTCGGGCATGTCCTTGTGCAGCAGCGGCTCACCACCGGCGATCGAGACCACCGGGGCGCCGCACTCGTCCACGGCCTCCAGGCATTCCTGCACCGACAGGCGCTGGTTCAGGATGGGGTCCGGATAGTCGATCTTGCCGCAGCCCGAGCAGGCGAGGTTGCAGCGGAACAGGGGCTCGAGCATCAGGGCGAGCGGGTAGCGCTTCTGCCCGGAAAGATGCTTGCGTGCGATGTAGGCGCCTACGCGGGCGACCTGCAGAAAGGGAATGGCCAAGGGGGTGCTTCCTGTTAGGTTCGTTGCTTCAGCCTGCCGCCGTCTGGTCGGCAAGGCGTGCGTCGCTGGGTTCAGTGGTACTACTGGCCGCCGGGGCCTGCTTCACATTGTCCAGCTCGGCCGGCAGGCGGAATTCGGCATGTTCCTCGATCCCTTCCATGGTCGAAACTTCGACCGGACCAAGGCGGCGCAAGGCCGCAATGACGTCTTCCACCATTTCTTCGGGTGCCGAGGCACCCGCGGTAATGCCGACGACGGCGGCGTCGCGGACCCACGTGGGGTCCAGCTCGCTGCCATCGGCGATCAGGTAACTCGGTACGCCGCTCTCGGTGCCGATTTCGCGCAGGCGATTCGAGTTGGAACTGTTGGTGGCGCCAATCACGAGGATGACGTCCACGCGGGTGGACAACTCGCGCACCGCGCTCTGCCGGTTCTGAGTGGCGTAGCAGATATCGCGTGTACTCGGGCCAACCAGATTGGTAAACCGCGCGCCGAGCGCCGCAATGATATTACGGGTGTCGTCCACGGACAACGTGGTCTGTGTGATGTAAGCGACCGGTGCGTCATTCGGCAGGTCCAGGGTGGCGACATCGGCCTCGTTCTGGACCAGGATGACCTTGCCCGGAATCTGCCCCATCGTGCCTTCCACCTCGGGGTGGCCGGCATGGCCGATCAGGACGACGTGGCGGCCCGCTGCCGCGTACTGGCGTCCCTGATTGTGAACCTTGATGACGAGCGGGCAGGTCGCGTCGATCGCGTGCAGTTCGCGGCGGGCGGCCTCGCTGACCACGTCCCGCGACACGCCATGCGCGCTGAAGATCGTCACTGCATTGCCAGGCACCTCGTCGAGTTCCTCGACAAAGCGCGCGCCTTTCTGGCGCAGGCTTTCCACCACATGCTTGTTGTGTACGATTTCGTGTCGCACATAGACGGGGGCGCCATGCTTGACGAGGGCTCGATCGACGATTTCGATCGCGCGGACGACACCTGCGCAAAATCCGCGAGGTTGAGCAAGTATCACCTGCATCGAAATGGCCCCCCGACCCTCTTGTGAAGATTAGAAGACATTTATATTTTGGTATTCCCGGGATCACATTTCCGGACTACGGTGGTTACTATATACCGGTGTCAGTTTTCGTGTCGCCGCGTGGGAATTTGCCAACAGGGCGTTTCCGGCGAGAATGCTGCACCGCAATCCGGCTGTGGGTGGGCTTCTGCGGGGCAGAAGAGCCTGCCGCGCCGGCAGCATTGTCAGGGGATTTGAAATTAACAATTGCATTCTTGTTACAGGTGCGTCGGGATTCCTAGGCTCGTCTGTGATGCGACAGGCACTCGACCGTGGCTTCCAGGTGCGCGTGCTTGTGCGCCCGACCAGTCCGCGCGCCAATCTGGCCGGCTTGCCCGTGGAGATTGTCGAAGGCGACATGCGCGATGCCGCATCGATGACCCGCGCCATGGCCGGCGTGCGCTACCTGTTCCATGTGGCAGCCGATTATCGGCTCTGGGCGCCAGATCCAGAGGAAATCGTGCGTTCGAACGTCGAGGGCACGGTCACGGTCATGAACGCCGCACGCGCAGCTGGCGTGGAGCGTGTCATCTATACGAGCAGCGTGGCCACCCTGCGTGTGGCGGGCGCCACGGCGCCGGTCGACGAGACGGCGGCAATGGCCGGCCATGAGGCGATCGGCGCCTACAAGCGCAGCAAGGTGCTGGCCGAGCGCGAGGTGGAGCGTCTGGTGGCGGAAGGCCTGCCGGCGGTCATCGTGAATCCCTCCACGCCGATTGGCCCGCGCGACGTGCGTCCGACCCCGACCGGCCGGATCATTGTCGAGGCGGCCACCGGCAAGATCCCGGCCTTCGTCGATACCGGCCTGAATCTGGTCCACGTGGACGACGTGGCGAACGGTCATTTCCTGGCACTGGACAAAGGGCGCATCGGCGAGCGCTATATCCTGGGCGGTCAGGATGTGCTGCTGCGGCAGATGCTGGCCGACATCGCGGGCATGGCCGGCCGCAAGGCGCCAACCATCGAGTTGCCGCGCTGGCCGCTCTATCCGGTCGCCCGCGTGGCCGAGACCATCGCACGCTTCACCGACAAGGAGCCGTTCGTGACCGTGGACGGGCTGAAGATGTCGCAATATCGGATGTTCTTCACTTCCGCCAAGGCCCAGCGTGAGCTTGGATACGCGCCGCGCCCCTATCAGGAAGGGCTGCGCGATGCGCTCACGTGGTTCCGGGAAGCCGGCTATCTGAAGTAGCCGATCAGCACGGCGGGGTGGTCCCGCCATCCGGATGTTACGACCGTACGGGCGCCTGCGAGCGCCCTTTCCATTGGCCGCCACGACGCAGGTAATAGCGCCGCGCAGAATCCAGCGTGGCGCCCAGATAGAACAGGGCGGTCAGTGGCAGCAGCGGTGCCATCCATACGGGTTGGCGATATTCGCGCAGCATGGGCCGGTAGCTGATGGCCATCAGGAGCCAGGCCAGCCAGGCTGGCCAGGTTCCCGCGCCGCCAGCCAGCGCCAGGACCGGCGGGGCCAGATAGGTCAGGATCATCCCCAGCGTGGCCCCGATCAGCATCCACGGCGAGTAGTGCAACTGCGTGTAGGCACTGCGGGCGATCATGTTCCAGAGGCTCTGCCAGTCGTCGTAGGGGCGGAGCGAAATGCTGTCATCCGCCAGATCGAGCCGGATCGACCCATCTGTCTTGATCTTCGCCGCAAGGCTGCAATCGTCGATCAACTCGCCGCGAATGGCTTCGAACCCGCCGATACGGGCCAGCGCCGAGCGCCGTGCCAGCATGCAGCCGCCCGCCGCGCCGGCCACGCGGCTGCGCGGGTTTGCAATGCTCGCGAACGGGTAGAGTTTGGCGAAATAGAAGACAAATGCCGGCACGATCATGCGTTCCCACGCGGAATCGCAGCGCAGGCGCACCATCAGCGAGACCAGATCACGCTGCTCGTCCTCGGCGCGGGCCACCAGTTCGGCCAGCGCATTCGGACCGTGCCAGATGTCGGCATCGGTCAGCCAGACGTACCTGGCCTCTGGCGCGGCCTTGTCGGCGGCGGCCAGACCTTCGGATTGCGCCCAGACCTTGCCACTCCAGCCGGCGGGCAGGTCGCGCGCCCCGATCACGGTCAGCGCGTCGCCCTTGCCGATGGACAGGGCCGCGGCGCGCGCGATGTCCGCCGTGCCATCGGTACTGTGATCGTCCACCACCACCAGATGGAGCCGGCCGGCGTAGCGCTGGCTCAGCACACCGGTGACGGCGCGGCCAATCACATCCGCTTCATTGCGGGCCGGGATCACGGTGACCACGGTGGGCCATTCGGCCGGGGCGGGAGAGGGCGCGGGCTTGCGCACGCGCCAGAAACCGGCGCGGGCGAAGACCAGCACGCACCAGACCACAAGGGTCAGCAGGGACAATCCAAACAGCATGGCGAATTATTTGACGAAGCGTCGTGCGAAGCGCGCCAGCTTGGGCACCGTGGTCGGACGCAGAAGCCGCGCATCATACCCCGCCATGCGTCGATCGTTCTCCACCAGGCAGAGATCGATCATCGAGCCGGGCGTGAGCGAGTCGGCCAATGTTTCGGCGGCGTTCATCGGGAAGTTGGCGTCCTGGGCGCCGCCATGCTCGTCTACTTCAATCTGGCGAGCCAGGCCGATCCGCTCCCGAATCAGGAACAACCAGACGCGAAACACCTTGAAGGCGAACGCGGGGCGGCGCCACCAGGGCAGGCTGGCGCGATACCAGGCCACCCAGTTGACGAAAAACAGGATGTGGCGGCCTTCTTCCTGAATCACCGGCTCGAAAGTCTCGACGAGTTCGGCCGGGAAGTAGCCCGAATCCTTGGCGGCCGCGAACAGGCCGAACGCGGCAAAGCTGTCGATGCACTCGCTGTAGCCGGTAACCAGCCAGCCCCATTCGATGTCGGACGGCGGCAGATATTCGGGCTCGGGTTCCAGCTGGATGCCGTAGGCCTCGACGAGCTTGGCCAGCACCACCTTGTGCCGCGCCTCCTCGTCGCCATCCATTTCCAGCGCGCTGCGCAACAGCGGGTCGCGCTGAAGCCGGGCAAAGCTGTGCACGCGGATCGACGCGCGGCCTTCAGTCTGCACGGCGATGTCCCAGATCGGCAGCGAGGTCACGCGCTCGAGCGCTTCCGGCGAGAGCTTCGGCCAGTCGATGACGGCGGGTTTGTAGGGGTTGTGGGTCTGCAGAAGCATGTTGCAGAACATGCGCAGATGCTCGGGGGACCCGGCACGCACCGGACCCTCTACCGGGTCGGTCCAGTTGCGCATCGCGTAATCGGCCTGGTCGATGGCCGCTCGGGCAACGGTGGCAGCCACTTCGGCGGCACGCGCCGCCGGGCTCGGTGTGGTGCTGGCCGACTGTGATCCGGTTTCGGGGACCAACGGGTCGACGGTCATGCCATCCGCTTCGAAATTTCTCTTCATCGGCGCTCCGGGCAGGGGATTGCGGAGCCATTGTATCCAGCCGGAGCGATCAGCGCAGGATTGTGTCGTTCAAGGCAGTCGAAATCGATCCGGCGGGCCATAGCCCGCCGGATCGTGATCGCCAATCGACCGCTAACGCGCGCGGTGTTCGTGCGCGGGCGGGTTCGGGCGAGGGCGCCAGTCCCGTGCGATGTCGGGGAAGACGTCGCACTCGCCACGCACGATGGCCTCGATCGTCGTGCAGACGCATTCGGTCCCCCGCGGGCCTACGCAGACGAGGCTGTGCGGATGCTCCGAATGGGGCGGGATGGCGTACACGTGCATGCCCTCGCGGTAGAGGGGATGCCGGGTGAGCCGCTCGTTCAGGATCTCGACGAAGCGGCGGGGGCTTACGGTGGGCTTGTCCATCGCTAGTTCGTCCTTTAAAGGAAACCCCGGCCCAGGCCGGGAGCGTTTGCCGGCGCGCGGGCTTAGTGGAGCGTTTGCGAGTCAGTGACTTCGCCCGCCGCGCGCGGCGTGTCCAACATGCTGTTGCCGGCAGCCCAGCAGGCCGCTTCCGCTTCGGCGTGCGAGGGGTAGTCGGCCGCTGCTTCGATCATGCTGTCGCACTCAGCGCCGCCGCACTTCTCTTCCACCACGATTCGCCACGTATAGCGTCCGGGAGGGTCTTCAAGCACATGCATGACCAGCGTGCGGCGGTGGTCGGTCAGGGTCATGGGATGGGTGGTGGGCATGGCAATTCTCCCTTGCCGACGGGCCATGACAGGAACGACAACCCGGCGGACTTTCAACATAGTCAGCGTCGCGGGGCATTGCCACCCCGAAATGATGCGGTGCGGCGTCGGCGGCCTTTCCTCGTATCTCCGGGCCTGCTATCTTGTCTGGCTTCGGTCTTGCGGGTCGACTATCCGGCCCACCCGAACCCAATCCGACATGCCAGTCTCGCCGCCGACCCTTACCGCCCGGATCTCCGCGCTGCTCGCCCATTTCGATACGGCCGTCCTGCCGCCCTGGACCGGCGCGGGATGGAATCCAGCGATGCAACTGGCGCATGAGGCACTGGACGGCGCCACCGGCCAGCCGTTGCCGGACAAGCGCTACCGGGCGATGGCGTGCGCGCGCCAGCTCTATGTCTTTGCGACGGCCGGCAACCTGACGCATGCCGATACCCTGTTTGCAGCGCTGCAACGTCACTTCGGCGATGGGGCAGGCGGCTGGATCTACAGCGTCGACGCCGACGGCCGGCTGCTCGATACGACGCGCGATCTCTATACCCACGCCTTCGTGGTCTTCGCCTGCGCGCATTACCACCGCGCTGGCGGCAGCGCTGCGGCGCTGGACCTGCTGCGTCGCACGGTCGATGTCATCGAGAGCCGCTTTGCCGATGGCAGCGGGCTGTATCACGCGGCCCTGGCCGAGGATTTCACGTCCAATGGCAGCGGCGTGCTGCAAAACCCGGTCATGCACCTGACCGAAGCCTATCTGGCGGCGCTGGAAGCCACTGGCGACACATGGTTCGCCAATCGGCTCCGTGACCTGGCCGATGCGGTGCACGCACGCTTTGTCGATGCCGCCGATGGATGCGTGGCCGAACTGCCACAAGGCAGCGCCGGCAATCGGATCGAGCCGGGACATCAATTCGAGTGGTATTCGCTGGTCATGACGGCCCCGGCACTGTTCGCCGATGTGGCACTGTCATCGGCATTGCGCCGGGCGTTCGATTTCGCGCGCCGCCACGGCGTGGCGGACGACACGCTGGGTGTCTGCGCGGCGCTGGATGGGGCGGGGGGCGTACTGGATGCCACCGAGCGCATCTGGGCACAGACCGAATTCGCCCGGGCGCTGGCGGTCAAGGGATCGGTCGATCATGATGGCGAAGCGCTGGATACGCTCGCGGTCTGGACTGACCGCTTCCGCACGCGCTTTCTCCATGCCGGTGGCTGGCACGAATGCCTGGCGCCCGATGGTATGGTCGTGCGAGCGGAGATGCCTTCCACCACGCCTTATCACCTGCTGACCGCCTATCAGGCGCTGGGCGCGTTGCCAGGCTAAGCAGCCATCAATCGACCCGCGCGGCGCGCAGGTCGCTCTTGCGAATCAGTTGCAGCAGCGTATCGGCCGGCTCGGTGAGCCGGCGTGCGGCCAGCGTGATGAACTCCACGTCCGGCAGTGCTGGCAGGGCATCGAAATTGACCGGTGGCACCAGACCGCCGCCGGTCAGATTCTCGGCCCGTACGGTAATGCCGAGCCCGCCGCGCGCCGCTGCGATACATCCGGAATGGCTGCTGCTGGTGCACACGACGCGCCAGCGCCAGCCGTTCTTGGCCAGCGTGTCCAGCACCACGGAGCGCGTCACGCTCGGTTCGTTCACGAGGATCAGCGGTAGAGGCTGACGCACATCCACAACCGTACCGGGCCGCGCCAGCCATTCGAGCCGGCCACGGAAAAGGGGCACGCCGCGCCGCTCGCCTTCGCGCCGCTTGCCGACGATGAGGTCCAGCGTGCCCGCTTCCATCCACTCGTACAGCTTGCTGGTCATGCCGATGGTGATCTCGAGCTCCACGTCCGGATGCGTGGCGCGGAATGCAGCCAGCACATTCGGCAGGGGACCCTGCGCCAAGTCTTCGGAGGTGCCAAGGCGCACGCGCCCCTGCAGGCGCGGTCCGCTGAACTGGGATTCGGCACGGGCCAGGGATTCGAGAATCAGCCGGGCATGAACGAGCAGGGCTTCGCCATCGGGTGTCAGCGCCAGCGAGTGGGTATCGCGCACAAACAGCCGTCGGCTCACGCTGCCTTCGAGCCGGCGGATATGGTCGCTGACCGACGATTGCGACAGGCCAAGCTGACGCCCCGCGTCGGTAAAGCTGCGCGCGGTGGCCACCGTTGCGAAAGTCTGGATCCAAACGGGATTGAGCATCGCCGCATTGTCATCGGTAAATCCGATCGCAGTCAACAAAGCCAGAGGGGTTCCCGATGGGGTGTCCGCTAGGTACCATGCTCGAACGTCTCCGGGATTACCCGGACTGACGCCGCCCCATCAAGAATTGCCTATGCGTACCGCCTCTGCTTCCGCCACCGATCAGGCCTTCTCCCAGAAGGCCATGCTGTGGATCGTCTTCGCCGGCTTTTTCATGCAGACGCTGGACACCACTATCGTCAACACCGCGCTGCCCGCCATGGCGCGCAGCCTGGGCGAGAAACCACTCGATCTCAAGCCTGTGGTGGTGGCCTACACGCTGACCATGGCGATGCTGACCCCGGCGTCTGGCTGGCTGGCCGACAGGTTCGGCACACGGCGCGTCTACTTCAGCGCGATCCTGATCTTCGTGATTGGTTCGGTGTTCTGCGCCACGGCGCACACGCTGACCCAACTGGTGATCGCGCGGGTGCTGCAAGGCATTGGCGGATCGATGCTGTTGCCGATCGGCAGGCTTGCGGTGCTGCGCAACATACCCGGCGAGCAGTACATTGCCGCACTGGCCTTTGTCTCCATCGCGGGGCAGGTCGGGCCGATCTTTGGCCCGGTGCTCGGCGGATGGCTGGTGCAGAGCGCGTCGTGGCACTGGATTTTCCTGATCAATGTCCCGGTGGGGCTGGTCGGCCTGTTCGCCGTGCATCGTTACCTGCCGGCTGGCGAAGTGGATGCCGCGCCGCCGTTCGACTGGATAGGCTGTGGCCTGCTGTCGCTGTGCATGGTCACGTTCTCGCTAGCGCTCGAGCGTGGTTCGGTCAGTAGCCTGAGTGCCGCGCTGATGGCCATAAGCATTGCCAGCGCGCTGCTCTACATTCCGCATGCGCGTCGCCATCGCACGCCGCTGTTCCGTCTCGCGCTGTTTCGGGAGCCCAACTTCAGCGTGGGGCTGGTCGGCAATCTTGTCTGCCGCATCGGCTCGGGCGCCGTGCCGTTCCTGCTGCCGCTGCTGTTTCAGCTCCAGCTAGGCTATTCACCCTTTCATTCGGGCCTGATGCTATTGCCGGTAGCGATTTCCGGGACCATCTCGAAGCGCTGGATCGTGCCGCTGGTGAATCGCTTCGGCTACGACATATTCCTGCTCGTCAATACGGTGATCGTCGGGGCTTCGATCGCGTCGTTCGCGGCAATCTCGCCGGGCTGGCCGCTCGGGCTGTCGATCGTGCAGTTGGCGATCTTCGGCGCCGCCAACTCCATGCAGTTTGCCGCTATGAACGGCGTCACCCTCAAGGGTTTGTCGCGCGAAGACGCGGGCAGCGGCAACAGCCTGTTTTCGATGGTGCAGATGCTCGCGATCGGCCTCGGCGTGACCATTGGCGGTGGACTCGTGAGTCTGTTCTCGACCAAGCTTGGCGTGGCTGCTCCGGCCTATCGGCTGGCCTTCCTCAGTGTGGGCATGATCACGCTGGCGTCGGCCATGGTGTTCCGGCGGCTCGATGCGGACCTGCTGAACCCGAAGCGGACTGCGGTGGAGGCGCGGTAGAGGGCATCGGGGCATCAGGGCATCAGGGCATCACGGCCGCAGCAAGCGCACGGCTGGGCCGCTCATCCATCGACGGAGATGACCAGCACACCCCGTTCCGACAGCGCGGGGCGGAGATCGTGCTGGAGGAACACGGACTTGCTGGTGTGCCGTGGTGCCGCCAGGAACAGTCCATTGTGGGCGTCGTTGAACACTGCTAGCACTTTGTAAGTGCCATTAGATGCTCAGTCTTCCTCGACGCCGGCCTCCCGCAGCATCCGCTCGCACTCATCGAGCATGTCGTGCGCGAATGCGGACTGGTAGTTCGGATCGAGGGCTTCCATCATCTCGTGCGAGGCGTAGAGGCCGGCTTCACGAGACAGCGTTTCGGCCAGTTGCCGGGCGAGTTGATCGCTCAGGTCGGACAGCACACGCCGTTCCGACAGCGCCAATTGCAGTTTCGAGCGTGACAGCCAGTTGGCCGCGAGCGTGGCGCCCTGGCCCTCGGTCATCCACTGGCCGTGTTCGTAGAAGGCTGACAGCCGTTCGGCGGTCAGCGCGAACATCAGGGCCTTGCGGGTGTTGAAGTCGATGCGGGGCAGGGGAGCGGCGGGGATCATGCGTGGATATCGGGGGTAGGGGGAGTGGGGATGTCGTAAATCCAAGTAGGAGGATGTCATAAATGGGATAACCCTGGATAACCTGAACCTACTTGGGAGGCCGAAAGTGAAACCCTCTCGCATCCGCCTGACCGTGGTCTCGTGCACCTGCCGGCTTCCGGGGAGTCGCTGGTCAGTCGGCCGAGGTCTGCCAGTTTGAGACGTTCGAGACAGCCACCTAGGTCGTTGCCAATTGGCAAACCAATACCGCTGGCAGCCATTCCAGTGTGTGACCGACTAGTTGTTTCTACCCCGCACAGCACTCTTGAAGGCGGCGGCAAGCGCGGCAAGCGCCTCGCGCGAACGGCTGTCGCTGACTCGCGAGTGAAGCAGAACTGGCAAGCGTGGCAAGTCAGGAAGCCCGAGCTTGGAGCCTACGTCAACTGCGCCCCATGGCAGCATGCGTGGAGCCAATGCCGCCACGCCAAGCCCGGCCACGACGGCTGCAGCGACTGCTGCAACGCCGCCGCCAACGAAAACTTCTGTCCAGGGCACTCCGGCCGCATCGAGAAACTGGCCGGCCATCGCACGCACGCCACAAGGTTCGGCCAGTGTGGCAAGCGGCAGCGGATCGCCGGCGCGATGCTTCCAGCTCGGCGCCGCAAACCAGCCGAACTTCTCGTCGGTCAGAAATTCGCCGTCGCTTCGACCAACGTGTAAGCGGACGATCACCGTATCGAGTTCCCGCCGGTCGAAGCTTTGCAGCAGGTCGCCAGACGAGCCAATCCGGATCTCGATCAACAGTTGGGGGTTTTGTGCGTTCATGCGCGCGATCAGCGCGGGGAGTTCCGGTCCCGCAACGTGGTCACTGATACCGATGACAAGACGTTGCCGTCTCCCTGTCATTCCGGCGAGCGCGCGTTCGTGTACCTCCAGGAGTTCGCGGGCGTGTTCAAGGAAGGCTACGCCCTGCGCCGACAGCGCCACATACCTGGGGGTCCGCTCGACCAGCCGACAATCGAGCCTCTGTTCGAGCCGTTGCAGCTTCAAGCTGACAGCGGCCTGCGTCGTCCGCATGGCTTCAGCCGCGCGCGTAAAGCTGCCAAGGTCCGCAATGCGCACGAAAGCCTGGACGGCATCCAAGTCGAGCGGGTGCCTTTTCATTTCCAATTGTTATTACTGATATTGGGTCATCATGGCTTTTCAATATAGCAGATGGCTCTTAATGTTCAGTCAGGCCACAACGGAAAGGACTCAACCATGCCACTCGTTCACGTCTCACTGCGCGCCGGAAAGCCGGAAGCCTACCGTCAAGCTATCTTCGATAGCCTCTATCGCGCGATGCACGAAACGTTCGAGGTTCCCGAGGACGACCAGTTCATGACCGCCACGGAGCATGACGCGGCGAACTTCCGCTACGGCGCGTCTTATCTTGGTGTCGCTCGAAGCGACGATCTCGTGTTCATCCAGATCACCGCAAACAATACCCGCACGGTGGAACAGAAGAAGCTGTTGTTCCGCCGGATCGCGGAGTTGCTCAGTGAGAGCGCTGGCATCCGGCCCGAGGACGTGTTTGTGAGCCTTGTCGAGGTCGCAAAGGAGAACTGGTCCCTCGGTAACGGCCTCGCGCAATACGCCTGAGTCGGTTCGGTTCAACGCAGTCGTAGTTTTCGGGCTGCTTCGCGACGCGCGACGCAAAATATGCGTGAATGCCCGTTGTCGAGGAAGTTCGTTGACCGCTGAGGGTCGGTCTGAGACCCTCAGCCTTCTGATTGCCTGCGAACCTCAAACGTCGCAGGCCCGCACGAAGCACCGCAGGGGTTCCCTTATCAGGAACGACGGACGTACCTCGGACCGCAGATTGGATCGGACGGCCGCCATGTTAGCGCGGCAATCGTCGCGGCACTCACACAAAGCGCTCCTGCAACCACTGGCCGATATCGACAATTTCCTCGATGCAGACCGAATGCGGCATCCGGTAGGTCAGCCATGTGACCGGATGGCCAGCGGCGGCCACCCAGTCGCGCGCGCGGGTGCCGAGCATCAGCGGCACGACATCGTCCTCGGTGCCGTGGGCGGCAAGGATTGGCGTGGCGGCGTTGGCCGGTGCAACCTCGGATGCGATCAGGTCGGTCGAGGGGATATACGTCGATAGCGCAATTACCCCGGCGAGCGTTTCGGGATGGGTCAGGGCCGTGGTGTACGCGATCGCGCCACCTTGCGAGAACCCTGCCAGGACGATGCGATTGGTTGGCACGCCGCGCGCGTTTTCGCGTGCGATCAGCGTGCGGATGGCATCGCGGGATTGCAGGATGCCTTGTTCGTCGGCACGGCGGCCCGCTTCATCGAGCGAGTAGATGTCATACCAGGCCGGCATGACGTAGCCGCCGTTGCAGGTCACGGGTATCGCCGGGGCGTTCGGGAAGATGAACCGGACGGCGAGGGTTTCGGGCAATCCGAGTTCCGGGACGACTGGAACGAAGTCGCTGCCATCGGCGCCCAGCCCGTGCATCCAGATCACGGAGAACGCCGGGTTCGGCGCGGTTTCAATTTCGATGGCGGGCAGCGGTTCGCTCATGGCCGGTTCCAGTGCAACAGCACGAAGCTAGGGAAGGCGGCCAGTATCGCACAGGCCCGAACGAGCCCATGCGGGTGTTGCCACGCCAGCGCGGCGTCAGGCGGCGTCAGGCGGCAGAGGGCACGATCGGCACCGTGGTCAGGCCCGGTGCGGCACGTGCGGGTGTTGCGGTGGCGTCCGTGCCGGCATGGGTGATCGCATAGCGCCGATCGGCCACACCTTCCACGCCGCTCGTTCCCACTTCTTCCAGGAAAGCGATCATGTTCCGGTAGTAGTCGACTTGCATCTGCGCTTCCAGCAGGCGGCGTTCTGCCTGGAAAAGCGTCAGCCTCATGTCTTGCAGTTCCTTCTCGGCGATTTTTTCGGGCGTCGGTGGACTGAACAAGTTTGCAAGCGAACGCATGGCATTTACCTCCAGGGGCTGTCTACGGCGGTGAGTCGTGATCGGATGTGAGCGCCATTGCGGTCAAATATAGACGATCCGGCGCAAGGTACACGATGGGTCACCATGGTTCATGTGGGGTCGCCCACAAGAATGATTGCGGTACGCCGCACGCAGGAGTAGATTGTTTGCCCATTGGCCGGGATGCCGCGTGCTGCGCGTCCCGGCCTTGCCGTTTCTGGGGCACTGGGCCGGGCGATCCCGCCGATTGTGGCGGAGTTGCCACTGCCGGCCTCTGACGCGATCCGCGCCGTCGAATCCTGCCATCGGCAAAAAAACGACACTCCGTCTGCCGCACGCAACATCGGTCAACTGCAGGCATTTCTCCCGCATGACAACGGCATGACGCGCCGATGACCAAATGGTGGCGCGAATGCCACGCCCGATTGTTTCTGTCCCGGTTTTGTCTTTTCGCGTCCCACTCTTTCGGAGGGGTAAAGGTTGCTTGGCTGGCTCCGTTAGTCCATCGATAGCCCCGGACAACGCGGGGCACGAAAGAGGAGCGGATAAAGATGGCGTGGGATAACTTGAGCATGCGCATCCGGCTGGGCGCGGCATTTGGGGTGGTGGTGGTGCTGGTGGCCGTCATGATGACGCTGGCGTTGGGCCAGATCACCGATGAGGGCACGCGAGGCTGGCTCTATGGGCTGGGCACGGCTGTGGCGGTGTTCAGCGTAGTGTGCTGGGCCCGTCTGGCCAGTGCGATCGAGGCGCCGCTCAAGGAGGCCGAATTCATCGCGGAGACGGTGGCTGCCGGCGATCTGAGCAAGGATTTCGAAACCGAGCGCGGTGGCGATTTCGGTCGTCTGCTCGGCGGCCTGGGAGAGATGGAAGACATGCTGACCGACCTGGTTACGCGCATCAAGTCCGCCAGCGATTCGATTTCTTCGGCATCGCAGCAAATCGCCGTGGGCAACACCGATCTGTCGCAGCGGACCGAGGAGCAGGCGGCCACGCTGCAGGAAACCGCGTCGAGCATGGGCGAACTGACTGCGATGGTCCGGCAGAACACCGAACGCGCGCGCACCGCCAACGGGCTTGCGGCTTCGGCGTCCGGCATCGCCGAGCGCGGTGGCGCGATCGTCGGCAATGTCGTGGAAACGATGGATGCCATCAGCGTCAGTTCGCGCAAGGTGACTGACATCATCGCCGTCATCGAGGGCATTGCATTCCAGACCAATATCCTGGCCCTGAATGCCGCCGTGGAAGCGGCGCGCGCGGGCGAGCAGGGTCGCGGTTTCGCCGTGGTGGCCGGCGAGGTGCGTACGCTGGCCCAGCGCAGTGCTGCGGCTGCCAAGGAGATCAACGTGCTGATCAACGACTCGGCGCGTCAGGTGGAAAGCGGTTCGGCGCTGGTCGGCCAGGCCGGGCAGACCATGGAGGAAATTGTCCAGGCGGTGCGTCGCGTGACGCAGATCCTTGGCGAGATCGCGACGGCTTCCGAGCACCAGAGCGACGGCATCGAGCAGGTGAACGTAGCGGTGACCCAGATGGACGATGTGACGCAGCAGAACGCCGCATTGGTCGAACAGGCGGCTGCGGCTTCGTCGGCGCTGGCCGAGCAGGCGCAGGAGCTTCAGAAAGTTGTGGGCGAGTTCAAGCTGTAGCCTGTCGCTTATCGCCGTCAGAGCTTCCCGCTCTTCAGGTAGGCGATCACTGGCGCCCAGAAACGGGTCATGTAGGAGGGCTCGATCGCCGCGTCATGCGGAAGGTCCTCGAAGGCTTCCAGCCGCCGGGGCCCGTGCGCGGCCCGGGCCAGGCATTCGGCATCCCGGAACGGGATCGTCTCATCCCGCTTGCTGTGCAGCAGCAGGATGGGCATGGTCAGATTCCGGATTTGCCGGATGTTATTCCATGGGTCCGGCAACATCCAGGCGAGCCAGCGCGGCACCCGGCCAGTGACGACTGCGGCGGCACGCGCAGAGCGGAATCCGGCGCCGATGACCATGCCATCGGGTGCCGGCGCCAGATCGCCCACAACATCCAGCAATACGCCGCTACCGAGCGAGTGCGCCATGACATAGTGCCGCGACGCCTTTGGTGTAACTGCGCGGAACTGGGCATAGGCAGCCAGGGCGTCCTGGTGCAGGTGGCGAACGGAAGGCCGGCCCGTGCTGGCGCCATAGCCGCTGTAATCGAAGACGAAGGAACTGATGCCTGCGGCGTGCAATAGCGCCTGGACGGGTGCCCAGTCGGCCAGGCATTCCTCGTCACCATGAAATACGGACAGTGCGGGCGCGTCGGGCGAGGCCGCGACGTATGAGCCACGCAACATGCGGTTGCCGCTTGCGAATGCAAACTGGCGCGATGCAACGCCGAAATCGTCTGGCCTTGCCGTGCCGCCCGGGGCCGGAACGAACGCTTCCCGTTCGATTGCGCGGAACAGTATTAGCCGTCCGACGCCGGCCAGCAGCGCCACACCAGCCAGCCCTGCGGCGCCAACCAGCCAACGCCGGTACGAATTGGGGGCGGGGGTCGCTTTTGGGGGCGGCATTGCGATGCTCGACTGTCGGCAGGGGTGAGTAACCCTATCACCTGCAAGGCCCGTCGGGAAAGTATCGGCAGGCTTCAGAAGAGGATTTTCCTCAACTTTATCTCGTAAAATCAATTACTTATCTTCGTGATTGATGATTTCGATCGGGGCAATAGAAAAGTTTTTGAGTGGCGTCCCAAGTTTCTGCTTGCGTATCTATCTATAGGTAGATAGTATTCACGGCATGGACGAACACGTTGCAGCGCAAACAACCAGCGCAGCGGGCAATCCAAGCAACACCAGACAGTGACGCAGTACCGGAAACGGTTCTTTTTTTAAGTCTTTGAGTCTATCTAGTAGTAGATAACATTCAGCAAAGAAGACGAAGAAGAGCGCCGCGAATTTGCAGCACAGACTTCGGCCCCGCAATCCACAACCTGAACCGGATTGCCCGGCCCCTTGAAGAAGGAGAGCATCATGAACGCCAAGACCATCCTGACCGCCGCCGCCCTTGCCGCCGCATTCGTGACGGGCGCCGCCCAAGCCTCCACCTCGCATGGCGAGGTCTACGGTTATACGTATCGTGTGAACGACCAGCGCAGCGCCTTCACCGATGGCGCCCGCCAAGGCAAGTTCGATAGCTTCAGCGAAGGCGCTCGCATCAGCAATCGCGATGGCTTTACCGAAGGCGCGCATATCGGCAACCGTGACGCTTTCACGGATGGCGCCCGTATCAGCAACCGGGACGGCCTGACGGCCAGCATCAGCAACCGTGATGGCCTGGTAGAACGCACCATTGACCCGTACCTGGATGGTGCGCGTTTCGTAGCCGGCCTTGATCGCAGTGGTGTTTCCGCCAGCCCGGCTCGCAAGGTCGATCCGTATCTGGACGGCGCCCGTGGCAATGAAGCACGTAACCCGTACTTCGACGGTGCCCGGACCCCGGACGTCTACACCGACGGCGCGCTTGCCTGACCAGCGCCATGGCCGCCCCGACCGGGTGGTTGTCGGCTGAAGCCCGGCGCCCTCGATAGGGCGCCGGGCTTTCATGGTGCGATACGCACGCTAAGATGAAATCGTCCGGGCCGAACGCCCGGATTCCCGGCGGCCGGAAAGTGGCGTGGCTTCGCAATCGCCACCTCCGTCGCGGGTTCCCGGCCTGAATGGCCGCTGGTTGGCTCCGGGAAAATCCCGGTTGTGTATCTATCTTCGTGTAGATAAAGTGGCGACCATGAAAACGCAACCTGTCCGCGAGCAACTGCTCGAACACACGCTGATCCTGATCCGCCAACGCGGATGCAACGGCTTTAGCTATCGCGACCTGGCCGAGCTGGTGGGCGTCAAGACCTCCAGCATTCATTACTACTTCCCGTCGAAGGACGATCTGATCCTGGAAGCGGTCAAGGAGTACAGCCGGCGGATTAGCGAGCGGCTTGCTGGCATCAGCGCCGACCTGCCCGTGCTGGACCAGGCGCGTCAGTACCTGGAGCCGTTGCGCCAGACCTGCGGGTCGAACCAGATTTGTCTGGCCGGGATGGTGTCGACCGAGATCCTGAGCCTGCCGGAGTCGGTGCACTCGGTGCTCAAGGACTTCTATCACGTCAACGAAAACTGGCTGGCGAAGCTGCTCGAGCGCGGCCAGAAAGAGCGTGACACGCCGTACCCGGTGCCGCCCGCCATGCTGGCGCAGGTGATCTACGGGGCGCTGCAGAGCGGTCTGATTGCGGCGCGCCTGTTCGGCACGCAGGACCGTCTGGAATCGGCGGCCGAAACGCTGCTTGGCGCGCTGTGCAACAAGCGCGCCGCGGCGCTGCTCGAAGCGCACGCCTGAGTCGCGTACCGAACTATCTGCAGGACACATCATCCGCCGGAGGGCATCAGCCGTCCGGCGGTATTTTTTTGTCCTGCTTCCAGGCGGCCACTGTGTCGCACAGCCAGCGTGGATCGTCGTGCGGCAGGTCGTGTCCTGCCCATGGATGACGGATAAGGCTGACGCCATCCGAGCGCCACGCTGCCGCCAGGTGCGCCGAGCAGGCCGGGTTGACCAGCCGGTCGGCATCGGATGAGAGGATCAGCGTTGGACATGCCGGCGCGGCGGTCATGGCGCGAAATCGTGCGGCGGCCAGCAACTGCAGCCATGCCGCCTTGCGCGAGACCGGCGCGCTTTGTGCGATCTCGACCCAGCCGGCGATGTCGGCGTCGCGCGTATCGAGCCGCTCGCAGGTCAGTCGGTGCACGGTCCGTTCGCAGCGGACGCGATCCTGCCAATGGTTCGCCATGCCGAGCAGCGCCGGCCAGTTCAGCGGCTGCAGGCGCTCCGTTATCGCGCTGAAGGGCCTCATGCTCGTATTGATCAGCACCAGCCCCGCCACGTCGTCGGGCCACGCCTGAACCCATCGGGTTGCCACCATCGCTCCGAGCGACATCGCCAGCACGCGCCATGGTCCTGGCACGCCCGATGCACGCGCCGCAGCCCGAACCGCTTCCATCATGCCGTCGACGCTGGCCGGCACCGTGGCGTCGTGCGCCGTGCCGTTGCCGGGCAGGTCGATCAGCAGCGGCTGCCCAAGCCCACGCGATGTCCATAACGCCGGCAGGTTGCCCCAATGGCGTGATTCACGGGTCAGGCCGCGCAGGAAGATCCAGGCGCTCATGGCATGGGCGGCCCATATTGCCAGTGCGCGCGCGCCTGCCCCAGCAGGTGATCCCGCTGCGCTCCGTTCGGCAGCCAGCGGTCGGGCGCCACGGCTACCCGGCCGAGAAAGTCGAACAGGCTGACATGCCGGCGCAGGACCCGTGCAGTGCGGTGTGCCTTGATGGGATTAAAAATGCCGGCGCGAGAGAAAATCTGACGCGGATTCTTCTTGATCCACAGCCACGAACCCAGTTCGAGCGTCATCGGCAGGAACAGGTTCTGCGGCGGCGCGCGGTCATACGCGAAGTCCCACAGATCGCCGTGCAGCAGGTATTGGTGGCTCTGCGGCTCGAATGCGTAGCCGTGATGCGGATGGGCCTGTTCGAACATGGTCTTGAGCAGGTACATCTCGGGGAAGTGGGACATTGGTGCGTGCGTGCGCGCGTACGGGAACCAGATGCTGTCGCGCCAGCCGTAGCCCGAATGACAATCGACGGCGAAGCTCAGCGGGCGCGGCAGTAGTTCGGTTTCTACCACGTGAAGCATCGCGCGGCTTTCCGCTTCCATTGGCGCGCCCGCGCGGCCGCGATACCACGGTAGCCAGGCGCCGATACGCTGCCCACCGGCCAGGAACGGCACGGCGGCATCGGCATCCTGCGGCGCGTTACGCATCAGATCGACACCATTCGGATTGGCGCGCGTTGCCGCATACATCCCACCTGGATTGACGATCGGCATGAAGATCAGCCGCACCGTCTGCAACTGGCGATGCAGCAGGTCGTCCCAGGCAAGACGACACAGCAATGAGCGCATGTAATCGAGCACAAGCTGCGTGCCGATGCGTTCCAGACCGTGAATGCCGCCGAAGATGCCGATGGCCGGGGCGTCTGGTGCGTCGGTGCCCAGGCTGGCCACGTGCACGGCAAACGAGTGGCCTTGCACGGTCACATCGCAGGCGATTTTCGAACGAAACCATGGCGCGCCGAGTTCCAGCAGCGCGAGTAGCTGGTCGTACTCGGGAAAGCTGGAGCGGCCCGTGTCGGTCATCGATGGGAGGCGTTTGGGGCGGAGGGCGCTTGGAAGACGGGCGGATCAGTTCAATATAGGCGCTGGCGGCGGCACTTCGCAATGGCGGCCGGAGGCGGCGCCAGGCAGTACCAGTCTGTCCAGCAGCGCGCTGAGCAGCCTTGTCTCGCGCCGGCTGTTGAGGCAGTACAGGTATTCGTGGATCACCGGTGCGCGGCTGGCGAACGGCACCACCGTCAAGGCCGGGTCGCGTGGCACTTCACCCATCGGCATCACGCTTGCGCCGAGGTTGTGGCGGATGGCCTCGCAGATGGCCTCGCGGCTACCGATCACAGTGTGCGCCGGCAGTTCCTCTCCGACGGCACGGAGCGCGCTTTCCGTGGCCTCTCGCGTCATCGAGCCCTGTTCGCGCACGAGCAGGTGACAGGCGGCGAGTTCGGAAACTTCAACGCGCGGCCGGCGTGCGAACGGGTGCGCGGGATGCGTTACCAGCACCATCGGGTCCGCTGCCAGCCTGATTCGGTGCAGGCGATCGTCATTGACCGCATGCGACGACACGGCGGCATCGATGCGGTACTCGAAAAGCGCATCGAGCATTTGCCGGGAGTTGCCGATCTGGATGCTGACGCCGATGGCCGGATAGCGCTGCCGGAACGCCGCCACGCTGCGCAGGATGTAATAGGGGCCGGTTGCGCCGATCCGCAGGTTGCCCATACGGAGATTTCCGGCATTGCGCAGCAGGAAGTCGGCATTGCTCTCCTGCTGCACGATCTGTTCGGCCAGCGGCATCAGCGCGACGCCGGTATCGCTCAGGTCCACGCGGCTGGCCCGCCGATGAAACAACTCCACGCCGTAGAGCTCCTCGAGCTGGCGGATGCGCCCGGTGACCGTGGGCTGGCTGACTCGCAACTGGCGAGCGGCGGTGGTGATGCTGCCTTGTCGCGCCACCTCGTAGAAGGTCATCAGCAGATCGCCAAGCATGGGGTTCCAAACGGAAACGGGAGAGCTGCCGACTATAAGGCGGAAATATGACAGCGTGACGAAGGCTTGTGCGTAGCCAATCCGGTGCCGGGGGGCTGGCCATCATGCTGCTTCACGGCGCGAGGGAGGTGATGACAGCGCCGACGCCGAGGGGCATCGTTACTTCAACATGGAATCGGGCCCGGGGATGCAGTGGGCATCCCCGGATGAGCGACTATCTGGCCGGGCGGCTCACCGGCCCGGCAACTGCGAGGCTGCCGGACCAGCTGCGGTGAGCCGTTGTCAGGCGCCCATGGCCGGGTCGGAGACCGTATGCGTGCCGTTCTCCAGCCGGCCGGCGAAGCGGCGCATGAAACCACCCTGCTGTGTGGTGACCGTGAAGTCGTACCAGTTGCCTTGCGACCCCACGGGCCAGTGCTGGTCGACCTCCTTGCCGGCCGGGACCTCGAACGTCCAGGGGCCGTCGTTCCGATAGGCGTTCGGCTTGACCGTGAACGTGCACGTCGCGCTGCCGCGGTTGATCAGCGTGAGCCAGACCTGGGCGTTGGCCTCGTCGTAGCACACACGGATCTCGGGCGCGGCACCGCCGCCGGCAGCCTTCTGCGCGCTGATATCGCCGACGAACGCGCGGTGATAGCCATTCGGGCCAAGCACCCAGAGGTCGTAGCGGCCACTGTCGCGGCTCACGTCGAGCTTCGCGTCGTAGGACTTGCCCGCCTCGATCGCATAGCGGCGCGGCACATCGCCCAGATGCAGGCGGTCGTACACGTGGAATACCGCGGCCTGGGTGCCGTCGTTCTTGAAACGCAGCCAGACCGTGTTCGTGGACGGGTCCTCGAAGCCGCTGGTATGCAGCGTGTAGGGCAGCGCGCGCGACGGGCGTGTGCCGTTCTTCTGGGTGGGCATCGACTGGGCGGCAACCGTCGGCGCAGGAATCTGCGCCTTGGCATCCTGCGCGGCGCGCAGCGTGTCGGCGTCCGTCTTCTGCAACGGCGTGAAGGCCAGGGCCGTGTTGCTGTTCGGGTTGATGAAGTCGAACGCCGACATCAGATCGCCCATGATCGCGCGGCGGTAGGCACTGATGTTGGTTTCCGCCACGCCGAAGCGCTGCTCGATGAAACGCAGGATCGAGGTGTGATCGAAGGCCTGCGAGTTGACCCAGCCACCTCGGCTCCACGGCGACACAACGTACATCGGCACGCGCGGGCCGGGACCAAACGGCGTCTTGTCGACGCTGTAGTACTCGGTCGATGCATCCATCGTCGTGTAGCCGACGGGGTTGCCCGTAGCGTCGAGTGCGGGGGCGCACGGCGGCGGCACGTGGTCGAAGAAGCCGTCGTTCTCGTCGAAGTTGATCAGCAGGACCGTGCGGCTCCAGATCGCGGGGTTGGCCGTCAGCGCGTCGAGCAACTGCTGCGTGTACCACGCGCCCTGCACCGGGCTCGACGGCCCCGGGTGTTCCGAGTATGTCGCAGGTGCGACGATCCACGATACCTGCGGCAGCGTGCCGGCGGCGATGTCATCGCGCAGTGCCTGCAGGAAGCCGCCATCGGGCATGGTGTTGCCGATGCCCTTGAAGAGCGGGTTCACCGTGTCGTTGGCCGGCGTATACGGCGTGTACGGCGAGCCGTTGGCGGCATTGCCCAGCGCCGCGTTGGCCGCGCGGTACTGCTTGAAGCCAGCCAGCGGATTGTCGGTGAAGTTGTCCGGCATGTTCTGGTAGACCTTCCAGGTCACGCCGGCGGCCTGCAGGCGTTCCGGATAGGTGGTCCAGGTGTAGTTGACGCCCGTGGCGTCGAGCGAGTCGCCGCTGTTGTCGATCACCGGGCCGCCGTTCTTGCCGAACGGATCATTGGTGCCGGTCCACTGGAACAGCCGGTTCGTGTTGGTGCCACCGTGGAAGCCGCAGTGGTAGGCGTCGCACAGCGTGAAGGCATTGGCCAGCGCGTACTGGAAGCCCAGTTCCTGCTCGGTGTAGTAGCCCATCGACTGGGTCTTCTTGGCGGTGGGCCACGCGCTCATCCGGCCGAGGTCCCACGCGGCCTGCGCGTCGGGCTGGCTGTGAGGCGTGCCGCTCACGCGCTGGGCGTTGCCGGCGGTCTGGTCCAGGTGATACGGCAGTACCACGCGGTTGATGTTGTTGCTGGCGTAGGTCTGTTGGAATGCGTTGCGGCCGCCCGGCAGTGGAATCGGGAAGCGGTCGCTGAAGCCGCGCACGCCGTTCATGGTGCCGAAGTAGTGATCGAACGAGCGATTCTCCTGCGTCAGGATCACAACGTATTCGACGTCGCGGATCGATTTGGTAGCGTTGTTGGCCGGAATGGCCAGCGCGCGGCGGATGGCCGGCGGGAATGCGGCAAGCGCGGCGGTGGCGGCGGCACTGCTGCCGGCCATCTTCAGGAAATTGCGTCGGCTGCTGGAGTTCATAGCGGTTCTGCCCTGGTCAAGCGTGTCGTTGTTGGTGGCGTCCATCGGTGCTCAGGGCGCGCATTTCATGAGCGGCTTGGCGGAATCGGGAGTATCGCCGCCGGGCGTGGTACCGGTGGGGGGCGTGGTACCGGTGGGTGGCGTGGTGCCGGAGTTTCCGGTGCTGCCGTCGCCATCGCCGCCACAGGCGGCAAGGGTCGCACACAGCAGCAGGGCCGCCAGGCACCCGCGGGTGCGGGCCCGGGTGATGGTGCGGATTGCGTCGATCATGGTCGGTGTCTCGTGCGGGGTATGGCCGGCCGCTGCTGTCTTGCAGCGGCGCGTCGCGTGACTCGCGATGCGCTTTGCAGCGTAAGCAGCCAGGTTGTCCTCGCAGTGACATCGGGCCCAAGAATTCCGATGACGGCATAGGCCTTTTTTGTGCCTTGGACCAGTTGGGCAATCGGTCAAATTATCTGAATCATCAGAATATTGTGCTGCGATGCACCAAACCGTGTGCTATGGTTTTAGACGCTTCCCTCGAATTTTGACGCAGTGGCGCGGCCGCGAATTTACCGATATTTCCCAGAAAGCCGCGCCAGTCCTGGGCTGCAGGGAGGTGGCACCCATGCTGGATGCGTCTGACCCCATTCTTGTTGCGGGTGCAACAAGCCGTGACCTTGCTTGTGATCAGGGCTTCCCGCCCCCAGTCTGGTAAGTGAGCAGGGCGCTTGGAGGAGTTGCATCATGAACAACCAACCCGACTATGTCTGGCACTACACGGTGGGCACGCCACTGGCCGCGATCGCGCGCGCCGGGCGTCTCGTGCCGGCCGCGGCATTGATGCGGGAGCCGCACCTGGGCAAGCAGGAGATTCTCTGGTTCTCACGCAACCAGCAGTGGGACCCGTCGGCGAGCAAGGACGACGGGCTGGGTCAGGCGCGTCACACGTTGACGCGCGGGGCGCTGCATACCCGATTTGGTCTTTATCGATTCGGCCTGTCGGCGCTGGACGTGCGCCTGGTGCCGTGGCCGACCGTCACGCGTGTGGCGGAAATCGACGTGCCCGAGGCCATGACGATGGTGGCCAACGGATTGCGCTGCGGCGCGGCGCCGACTGACTGGCTTGGCACGCTGATGCCGATTCCATTGTCGGATCTCCGTTTCGAGGCCTGGACCGGCGCGATCTGGGCGCGGGCCGATCTGAACGAAATCGCCGCCCAACTCGCGTAGCGGGCGGGCGCTCAAGTTCCGGCAATCAGCGGCTTAGCCCACGCGCGCTGATCGGCCAGACACATTCCACCACGCCGGCCCGGACGCCGACGATCTCGTCATAAAGATTCAGGGTCGGGTCGCAATGGCCCGGCACAAGCATGACGCGGCTGCCCAGTGCGGGCAATGCCTCGGGGGTGTCGGCGCGGCGTGGCTTCACGATGCCGTGCTCATCGTTGGCCGCCACATAGTCGAGCGTCGTCGACGCCGCGCCCTCGGCCCAGATCCACGGCAGCCCGGAATCGACCGCCATCGACTTCAGTCCCGCATCCAGAATCACGCGGTCTCCCGCCGCCACGCTCATGACCGTGGTGGCGATAAAGAGGCTATGTTCGAAGCGCAGCGTGCCGGTATAGGCATTGCTGCCGTAGTCCGCGTCCATGAACACATAGGAACCTGGCTGGATTTCGGTATAGACCCCACTGGTCAGGTCGAACTCCACGCTGCCGCTGCCGCCCCCGGTCACCACGTCACAGCGCACGCCGACTGCGCCAAGGCGTGCGATGACGCTACCGGTGCGCTCGGCAGCCCGTGCGGCGGCGTCACGACGCTCGGCCCAGCCGCGCAGATGCTGGACGCCGCCGTGGTATGCCTGCAGGCCGCGAAATGTCAGTGCCGACTGATTCGCGATGCGCTCTGCGAGCCGCAGCGCTTCGGATGCATCCCGCACACCGCAGCGACCCTGGCCGACGTCGATTTCGACGAAGACATCGACCGCGCTGCCCGCCGCCGAGGCAGCACTGGCCAGTGCGTCGATCTGCGCGACGTCGTCGACGCACACGCTCACGCGCGCATGCCGGGCCAGTTCGGCCAGCAGCGCCGCCTTGGCCGGGCTGGCGAGTTCATTGCTGATGTGGATATCGTGGACACCGGCGCGCGCGAACGGCACGGCCTCACTTACCTTCTGGCAGCAGATGCCCACTGCGCCCTGGGCGATCTGCGCAACTGAAACGTCTGGGCACTTGTGTGCCTTGGCGTGAGGACGCAGCTTGACGCTGGCCGCGTCGGCCGCGGCCTGCATCCGGCTGATGTTGCGGGCGAAGACATCCAGGTCGACGACGAGCGAAGGTGTGTCGATGGCGTCTACGGGCTGGCCGGGACGCGCGGCGGGAGGCAGGTCAAAGGCGATGGACATGGCGAGATGGCGGTTGACTGGGGGACAGGACCGGCGATACGTACCACACAATGCGCGAGACAGCGTAGCACGGTCCGCCATGCCGTCGCCCGGGAGTGCTGAAAAAGCCTCTCGCAAGCCTCGCATTTGATCTATCGCAAATGAAGATCATGGGTAGGCTCAAGCTTCAGACGAGGGCGTCGTTAAGGCGGGCTTGCACCCTTATCTGTTGAGCCCCATGAATAACCTGAGCATCCGCCACGGCCTGCTGGCGACCCTGGTGATTTTCGGCCTGATGATCGTGTTTGGCGCCGCGCTGGGCGTGACCCAGTTGTACGCAGCCAGCGAGTCCGCGGAGGACATGCATCAGGTATCGGCGCACGTGCAGTTGCTTAACAGCGCCTACAAGGACATGACACGCGCGCGCGCTGCGCTGACGCGTGCGTACAACTCGGCCAAAGCCGGCGGCGGCGTCAACGCCGAGGCAATCGGCAATGCGGAGGGCTCGATCCGCAAGTCCACCGATGCGTTGGAACGCTTTGCCAGCGCGCCTGTTCTGGAGGGGCTGGATGCCTCGGCACGCGACGGCATGGTTGCTGTCGCACGGGCACACAATGACGCTGTGCAACGGGGACTCGAAGCATTGCGCAAGGATGATCCCGATGGCTTCGTGGCGATCAACGACAAGGACATCACCGCGACAGGTATGAAGTATTCAGCTGATGTCGAGCGTTTCGAGGCGCTCGCCACCCAGCACACTGAAGCCGTGATCGCCAGGATCAGCACCCGTTTCAACCGGGTGCTGATCCTGGTGTGTGTCGGCATGGTGGCGTCGGTGCTGCTGATCGTGGTCGTGCATCTGGCGCTGCGCAAGCTGGTTGTGGCGCCGCTGCACCAGGCGTGCGACCTGATCATGCGCGTGGCGGACGGCGATCTGACGATCAAGGTGCCCGAAGCCGGCCGCAATGAAATCGGACAGTTGCTGCGCGCGCTGTCGCGAATGCAGCATGGGCTGACGGACACCGTGGCGAAGGTGCGGGCGGGCTCCGATGCGGTGACAACAGGCGCGCGGGAGATTGCCGCGGGCAATACCGACCTGTCGTCGCGTACCGAGCAGCAGTCGTCGGCGCTGGAGCAGACGGCCGCCAGCATGGAGGAGTTGACGTCGACGGTGGCCAATAACGCGGAGAGCGCCACGCGCGCCAGCGGCCTGGCCCGCGATGCGGCGGATCTGGCATCGCGCGGTGGCGAGGTGGTGCGCGGCGTGGTGCAGACGATGAGCGAGATCAACGCCAGCTCGCAGAAGATCGTGGACATCATCGCCGTAATCGACGGCATTGCATTCCAGACCAACATCCTTGCGCTCAATGCCGCCGTGGAAGCGGCACGTGCTGGCGAGCAGGGTCGCGGTTTCGCGGTGGTGGCTGGCGAGGTGCGCGCGCTGGCTCAGCGCAGCGCAGGAGCCGCCAAGGAGATCAAGTCGTTGATCGATTCGTCCGTCGACAAGGTAGGCGCCGGCAGCGCGCAGGTAGAGCAGGCCGGCAGCACGATCGAGGACATCGTGGTGGCCGTGCGGCGACTGGCCGATACCGTCAACGAGATCTCGGCGGCATCGATCGAACAGTCTTCAGGTATCTCGCAGGTCAGCGAGGCGGTGTCGCAGATGGAGCAGGTGAACCAGCAGAACGCTGCATTGGTGGAGCAGGCTGCTGCTGCCGCAGATTCGCTCGAATCCCAGGCCAACCAGCTTGCCGCCGCCGTGACAACGTTCAAGCTGGCGGCTTGATGGTTCGCCTGAGGGGCCGCCTGAGGGGCCGCCTGAGGGGCAACCTGAGGGGCAACCTGAAGGGCCGCCCGAGGGGGATTTACCCGGGCAGGTGGCGTTAGCTGGCGAGTTGTTCCTCGACGAACGTCAGCCGGTCGTTGCCCCAGAACAATTCGCCATCGACGATGAAGCTTGGCGCGCCGAAGATACCGCGTGCCACGGCTTCTTCGGTCACCTGCTTGAGTTCGGCCTTGACCTCGGGGTCGTCGAGCATCGTCAGTGCCTCGCGCGGGTCGAATCCCGCCGCCACCAGCACCTTGCCGATCTCGTTCGGGTCGTTGAGGTTCTTGCCGTGTTCCCACATCGCGCTGAAGATCGCGTCGACATAGCGGTGGAACTCGGCGTCACCCTTGCGCTGGTAGCCGATCGCGCCACGCATCAGGGCCAGCGTGTTCACCGGAAAGAACGGGTTGTGCCGGAACGGTGCATCGTAGCGCCGGGCCCAGCGTTCGGTATCGCCGGACGACCACTTGCTCTTGGCCGGAATCTCGGCCGGGCTATGGTTGCCGGTGGCCTTGAACACCCCGCCCAGCAGCATCGGCCGCCACACGATCGTTGCGCCGGTACGCGCCGCCACGCGAGGCAGTTCCTTGTACGCCAGGTACGAGTAGGGGCTGCCGAAATCGAAGAAAAATTCCACCTGCTTGGTCATTGCATGTCTCCTTTGTGTCCGGCTTTGTGCTTCTTGGCAATGCTGGCTTGAGGGCGATTACCAGTGTTCGATCCAGGGACGCAGATCGAGTTCGTGGGTCCAGGCATCGCGTGGCTGTTGATGCAGCATCCAGTAAGTGTCCGCGATGTGCTCCGGATTGACGATGCCGTCCTGTGTCCTGGTGGCGTAGCGGTCCGGGAAATTGTCGCGGATGAAGGCGGTGTCGATGGCGGCGTCGATGATCAGGTGGGCGACGTGGAGGTTCTTCGGGCCAAGTTCGCGTGCCATGCTTTGCGCCAGCGCGCGCAGCGCGTGCTTCGCGCCCGAGAATGCCGACATGCCCTCGCGGCCGCGCGTGCTTGCGGTGGCGCCGGTGAAGAAGATCGACCCGCGCTGCCGGGGCACCATGACGCGCGCGGCTTCGCGGCCCATCAGGAATCCCGCGAAACAGGCCATCTCCCAGACCTTGAAGTAGACGCGCGAGGTGGTTTCCAGAATCGGGAAATTCACGTTCGCGCCGATGTTGAACACCGCGACTTCCAGTTGGCCGATATCGCGCTCGATGCGCTCGATCATGGCAACCGTCTCTTCTTCCTTGCGCGCGTCGCAGCCAAAGGCATGGGCCTCGCCGCCTTCGGCCCGAATCTGCTCGACCAGTGGCGCGAGTTTGTCGGCATTGCGTCGGGTGACGCAGGCGACATAGCCCTCGCGGGCAAAGCGGCGGGCGATGGCGCCCCCGGTGGCGTCGCCGGCGCCGACGACGAGGATGGCTTTCTTCTCAGGCGCGGTGTCTCCTCCTGCCAGGTTGAATTGCGGAAATGGTGCTGCGTGGAATGCCTTGGGTGTCCTGGGTGTTTGCGTAGTGGCTTGCATTATGACAGGAACGTTCCCGTATCGTGCGCCCGAGAATTCGTCCTTGACTTTATATCGTACGATATATATCGTAAGATGCATCGTAAGACTTGTTGGAGTGCAATCATGAGGGACTGCTTTGGTTCTGAGGGTAGGGGCGAAGGTCGCCAAGGTCATCAAGCGCGGCACGGTGGACATGGGCATTGGCGCGGGCAGCGTCACGCTGGCTTGCGCGTGCTGATCCATGCGATGGGCCGAGGCGGCAGCTTCTGGTCTGGTGGCGGCGGTGGCGATTGGGACGGCTCCGATGGCTTCGATGGCGAAAGCCTGCGCCGTGGCCGCAAGTTCAGCGCCGAGGATCTGCAACTGTTGTTGCTGTCGCTGCTAGAGGAAAAGCCGTCGCATGGCTATGAGCTGATCAAGGCGCTGGAGGCACGCACGGGCGGGTTCTACAAGCCGAGCCCGGGCGTGGTCTACCCCGCGCTGACTTTCCTGGAGGACCTCGGCTACGCAACGGTCGATACCGAGGGCAACAAGAAGCGCTACCAGTTGGCAGACGCCGGCCGCGCCTATCTGGAAGAGAACCGTGAGCGGCTGGAGCAGATGCTGGCACGGCTACAGCACGTGGCACGCAAGATGGACTGGATGCGCCGGGCCATGCGCGGCGAGCCGCAGCGCGAGCCCGAGCAGGGCGGATGGGTGCCCGAGTTCGTGACGTCGCGGATGCGACTCAAGCAGGCGCTGGCGCTTCGCAGCGGTGCGTCTCCAGACGAACAGCGCCGGATTGCCGCCATCCTGAACCGCGCGGCGGATGACATCGAATCGGGAGACCAGAACGCATGAATGACGACCGCAATCTGACAGTCGAGCGCGTCCGCCATCCGCTCAAGATGCGCCTGCTCAAGGTGTTGCGCACGCACCGGGTATCGCCGCAGTTGCTGCGCGTGACACTGGGCGGCGAAGACCTCGCGGACTTCGTCTCCGGCTCGTTCGACGATCACATCAAGGTGTTCTTCCCGCCCGCGGGAGCGGAAAAGCCTGCGTTGCCAGAAGTGGGGGCCGACGGCATCCGTTTTCCGGAAGGGCAGCCCCGGCCAGAGACACGCGACTACACGCCCCGCCGATACGACAACGCAGCCGGCGAACTCGACATCGAGTTCGTGCTGCATGGCGACGGGCCTGCTTCCACCTGGGCGGCGCAAGCGCAGCCGGGCCAGTATCTCGGCGTGGGCGGCCCACGCGGTTCGTTCGTGATCCCGCACGGGTTCGACTGGCATCTGCTGATCGGCGACGACACTGCGCTGCCGGCCATGGCTCGCCGTATCGAGGAGCTGGGCCCGGACGCCCGTGTGATCGTGGTGGCGGAAGTGTCGGATGCCTCGGCGCAGATTCCGCTCGCGACCGGGCCGAATGCGCAAGTGCATTGGGTTCACCGCGAAGGCCGACCCGAGGGTAGCCAGCTTGCGCCGACGCTTCGCTGGCTCAGTTTGCCGCAGGGCGAAGGCTACGTCTGGGCTGCTGGCGAGGCCGCCGCGATGCGCGAGGTGCGCCAGTATCTGGTGGGCGAGCGCGGCATCGACAAGTCGCGTATTCGCGCATCGGCTTACTGGAAACGCGGCAATGCGGCGGTGCATGAAACGATCGATGACTGAAGAGTTGAATCGCGACATCTGAAATTTTTCGTCGCGGGCTCCGGCAGGGGCGTGGCGCGGATACACTAATCGCCACGCTCATCGACACAGGGATCTGCCATGCCGCGCCTTCGCCTGTCGCCATTGTTCGCTGTTGCCGCCGCCATCGTCGCCACTGTTGGCACTGCGGCGTGCGCCCCCGACTCCGTGCGTAACTACGAGGCCCATGGCCTCAACAAATATCTGAACACGATCCAGGATGCGTGCGCCGACACGCGGCTTGGCAACCACAACCTGGGCGAGTGGCTGCGCAGCGGCACCACCGATAGCGACAGCGACTACGTCTACTGGCTCGACCAAACCTCCAGGCTTTACTACAGCCGCATCAATGTGCCGCAGTATCGCGACGCGATTGCCGGGTCGATGGGGGGTACCAAGTCCAATGCCGATGCGCTCGATTGCATCGTGCGCCATCTTCCTCCGGATCGTCCGACACAGCCACCCGGCGGCATGTTCCAGTAACGCAGCGCGACGCGCGTTGATCGACGTGTGCCATTTATTGGTTGTGCGATTGCGCGCGTCTTGCTAAATTCAGTCCCCAGCGACCGAGACAACGGTCGCGACGTCGCTCGGACGGTTCCGGGCGCTTACGTAAAGGACTCCACATGACTGCCGATTCCGGCAAGCGCCGCTTTGCGCGCATCGATCGTCTTCCCCCGTACGTTTTCAATATCACCGCCGAGCTCAAGATGGCCGCCCGCCGCCGTGGCGAGGACATCATCGACATGAGCATGGGCAACCCCGATGGCGCCACGCCGCCGCATATCGTGGCCAAGCTCGTCGACGCCGCGCAGCGGCCGGACACGCACGGGTATTCGGCGTCGAAGGGCATCCCGCGCCTGCGTCGCGCGATCTCGCACTGGTACCGCGAACGCTATGACGTCGATATCGATCCGGACAAGGAGGCGATTGTCACGATCGGCTCGAAGGAAGGCCTTGCGCACCTGATGCTGGCCACGCTGGACCGTGGCGACACCGTGCTGGTGCCCGACCCCAGCTACCCGATCCACATCTATGGCGCGGTGATCGCGGGGGCAGACATCCGCTCAGTGCCGCTGACGCCGGGCATCGACTTCTTCGCCGAACTGGAACGCGCGATTCGTGGCAGCTACCCGAAGCCGAAGATGATCGTGCTGGGTTTCCCGTCCAATCCGACGGCGGCCTGCGTGGAGCTCGATTTCTTCGAACGCGTGATTGCGCTGGCGCGCAAGCACGACATCTTCGTGGTGCACGACCTGGCTTATGCCGATATCGTTTTCGATGGCTGGAAGGCTCCGTCGATCATGCAGGTGCCGGGCGCGAAGGACATCGCGGTGGAGTTCTTCACGCTGTCCAAGAGCTACAACATGGCGGGATGGCGGATCGGCTTCATGGTCGGCAATCCCGACCTTGTGGCCGCGCTGACGCGTATCAAGAGCTATCACGACTATGGCACGTTCACACCGCTGCAGGTGGCGGCGATCGCCGCGCTCGAGGGCGACCAACAGTGCGTGAAGGAAATTGCCGCCCAGTATCAGTCGCGCCGCGACGTGCTGGCACGCGGGCTGATCGAGTCGGGCTGGCCAGTCGATATTCCAAAGGCTTCGATGTACATCTGGGCCCGTATCCCGGAACCCTATCGCGCGCTCGGCTCGCTAGAGTTTGCCAAGCAACTGTTGGCCAAGGCCAAGGTATCGGTTTCCCCCGGTATCGGGTTTGGTGACTACGGCGATGAGTATGTGCGATTCGCGCTGATCGAGAACGAATCGCGTATCCGTCAGGCGGTGCGCGGGATCAAGGCGATGTTCCGCGCGGATGGGCTGGTGACGGCGCCAGGCGGCTGATCTGCAGTTGGTTTTTTCCCCTCTTCCGCGAGCGGAAGAGGGGAGCCAGCAATCGGCAACTCCCAACCTCAGAAATATCCCACGAACCGTTTCATGATCGGCGATAGCGCATCCGCGCGATGCGCCATCAGGATGCGGCTGCCTGCGTCGGGCCCGGCGATGGCGCGGTACGCCACGCCGGGGATGCCCGTGCGCGCGTATATCGCCGGTAGCACCGACACCCCGGCACCACTGGCTACCAGGCCGATGATCGTGGTGGCCTCGCGCGCTTCCTGCGCGACATTCGGCGCGAATCCGGCGCGATTGCACAGTGTGGTCACGTGATCGAACAGGCCGCAACCGAGTCCGCGGGGAAACAGCAGGAACCTCTCGCCGGACAGTTCGCTGATGTCGATCTCCGTCTGCTCGTTCGATCGCGCCAACAGGTGGCCGAGCGGTAGCACCGCCACCAGACGGTCCGCCAGGACCTCCCGCACTTCAATACGCGCCGGTGGCCGGAACTGCGGTGAGGGACGCAGGAATCCAATGTCGATTTCGCCACTTTCGAGTTGCTGGAGCTGCTGGCCGGTGGACATGTGCACCAGTTCGAGCCGGGCATGGCGATGTGCCTCGCGGAAGGCGTGCACGGCGCGAGGAAAGACATCCTGCATCGGCACGGACGCCGTAAACCCCACGCGTATCTCTCCTGCCTCTCCGGAGGCCACCTGCCTGACCACGTCACGCGCTTCGTCGAGATTGGCCAGTGCCGCCCGTGCCTTGTCCAGGAACAGTTCTCCGGCCGGCGTCAGCGCCACGTGATGGCGCGACCGCTCCAGCAGCGGGCTGCCCAGTTCATCTTCCAGTGCCTTGATCTGGATGCTGAGCGGCGGTTGGCTGACATGCAGCCGGCGGGCGGCCTCGCTGAAGCTCAGCGCCTCGGCCACGGCCACGAAATAGCGAAGTTGGCGAAAGTCCATTGATACGAATTCGAAATAACGAGCCACCTGAAAACATATTGGACAGTATCACGGCCCGCGCCGAGAATGTGCCAGGAGATTAATAACATCTGGAGACATCATGCTGCGCGGGCTCGCTCGTATTCATGCTTTGCAGGGCGGGAGCCGCCCGATTCTGGCCGCAATGCTAGCCACCGCGCTGGCAATCGGCGCCCAGACGGCCCGTGCCGACGCATATCCCGACCACCCAATCCGGCTGGTCGTGCCGTATGCGGCGGGCGGCGCGGTCGATATCGTGGCTCGCTCGGTTGGCCAGCGAATGAGCCAGCAACTCAAGCAGCCGATCATCGTCGATAACCGCCCCGGCGCCAGCACCAATATCGGCATGGATTTCGTGGCCAAGGCCTCGGCCGACGGCTACACGATCATGATGGCATCGAACAGCCTGGCGACGAACGCGGCGCTGTTCAACAAGCTCAGCTTCAACCCGGCCACGGATTTCGCGCCAGTGGCGCGGATTGGCGAGGCTTCGCTGGTGGTGGTGGTGCCGGCCAAGTCGAGCATCACGTCGATGAAGGGGCTGATCGCCCAAGCCAAGGCGGAACCGGGCAAGCTTAGCTTCGGTTCGGCCGGCAACGGCAGTTCGGGCCACCTTGCAGGCGAAATGCTCAAGGAGTCCGCCGGCATCGACGTGCTGCACGTTCCATACAAAGGCGGCGCGCCCGCCATTACCGACCTGATCGGCGAACGCCTGACGTTCATGCCGATCAATCCGCTTGAAGTGATCAGCCATATCAAGTCCGGCACGTTGCGGCCGCTGGCGGTGGCCAGCGCCAGCCGTTCGGCGTTGCTGCCCAATGTCCCGACCTCGAAGGAGGAAGGGCTGCCCGCCTTCACCGCCTCGGTCTGGTGGGGACTCGTTGCGCCCGCCAAGACGCCCGCGCCGGTCGTCAAGGCGCTGAACACGGCGGCCAACGCCGCGTTGAACGATGCCGACGTGCGCAAGCAGCTTGGTCAGCTCGGTGTGACGATCGTCTCGGGCACGCCCGAGCAGTTCGGCCAGTTCATCCGCTCGGAAACCACGACCTGGACCGGGGTAATCCGCAAGGCCGGGATTACCGCCGACTAAGTGGCCGGCTGAGCGCCCAACTGAGCGGCTGATCGAGGCCACATCCGGGCGCCCGACTGCGTCCATTTTCTCGAAAACGTCTTTCGTATTGCCATGTCCGTACAACAAGCCTCGGCTGCAAAGCCTTCCATCCTGGTGGTCAGCGCCCACGCCGCTGATTTTGTCTGGCGCGCGGGCGGTGCCATCGCGCTTTACGCCGAGCGCGGTTATCACGTGCGCATCGTGTGCCTGTCGTTCGGCGAGCGCGGCGAGTCCGCGAAGATGTGGCGGCAGCCGGGCATGACGATGGACCGGGTCAAGGTCGCGCGTCGCGAGGAAGCCGAGCGCGCTGCCGAGATCCTGGGCGGCACGCTCGAATGCTTCGATCTGGGCGACTATCCGCTGCGCGTGCCCGACGAGGCGCTGCTGCGGCTGGCCGACATCTATCGCGACATTCGCCCGGAACTGGTGCTGACGCACTCGCGTGAAGACATCTATAACTTCGATCATCCACTGGCCACTCACGTGGCGCAGGAAGCGCGCATCATCGCCCAGGCGCATGGCTACAAGCCCGAGGTGCCGGTGATCGGCGCGCCGCCTGTGTTCCTGTTCGAGCCGCACCAGCCGGAGCAGTGCAACTGGAAGCCGGACGTGCTGCTCGATATCTCCGCGGTCTGGGAGAAGAAGCAGCGCGCGTTCACGACCATGGCCGCGCAGGAACACCTGTGGGAGTACTACACCCGCGTCGCGCTTCAGCGGGGCGCGCAGGCAACGCGCAACTCCGATCGCAAGATTACCCACGGTGAGGGCTACGCCCGCATTTTCCCGCAAGTCTCGGAGGTCCTGGCATGAGAACCGTCGCTTATCGCAATATCTTGCGCGCCGAGTCGCGCGATGTCGAAGCGCTTGGCAAGTTCGGCGTGGCGACGGTGCATGAGGCCCAGCGCCGTACCGGGCTGATGAAGCCATATCTGCGGCCGATCCAGTCCGGTTCGGCAATCTCGGGCTGTGCCGTCACGGCGCTGATGCATCCCGGCGACAACTGGATGATCCACGTGGCCGTGGAAATGGTTCAGCCTGGCGATGTGCTGGTGGTGGGCTTGGTGAGCGACTGCACAGACGGCGTGTTTGGCGATCTGCTGGCAACTTCGCTGAAGGCGCGCGGCGCGCGCGGGCTGATCATCGACTGCGGTGTGCGCGACGTGTCGACGCTGAACGCCATGGGCTTCCCGGTCTGGTCCCGCGCGATTTCCGCGCAGGGCGCGGTCAAGGAGACCGTTGGCGCGGTCAACATACCGGTGGTCTGTGCCGGCGCGCTGGTACGCCCTGGGGACGTGATCGTCGCGGACGATGACGGTGTGGTCGTCGTGGCGCGACCGCAAGCGGCGGACATCGCCGCGAAGGCGGCCGAGCGGGAGGCGCTGGAAGCTGGCAAGCGCGAGAAGCTGGCCTCCGGCGTGCTGGGCGTCGACATGTACAACATGCGTCCGGGTCTGGCTGAGAAGGGTCTGGTTTACCTCGATCAGACTGTCGACTGGTACAGCGGCGCCAACGAAGCCTGAGACCCCGGAGCCGGCATCTCGGCCCGCCGCGTTTCCCATCTGGTATAAGACGTCCCACGAGATGATGATCGTTGCCGCCGGAATCGGCGGTAGCGATGCCAGGGGACACAGATGGAATTGCGCCAGCTTCAATACTTCGTGAGAGTGGTCGAACTCGGCAGCATGAGCCGGGCGGCGCTTGAGCTCGACATGGTGCAATCGGCCGTCAGCCAGCAGATCAGCCGGCTCGAGAGCGAACTGGCCACGCGCCTGCTGCGCCGGACGCCACACGGCGTGACGCCGACCGAAGCGGGCCTTGCGTTCTTTCACGAAGCCCAGCTTACTCTGCGTCACGCGGAGCAGGCGCGGCGCGCTGCGCATCAGGCGCGGCTGACCGGTACGGTCAGTGTCGGGCTGGCGCCGACCACGGCCTCGGTGATCGGTGTGCCGCTGATTCGCGCGATGCGCGAGCGCTATCCCGACGTGCGACTGCATATCGTTGAGAGCCTGTCGGGACACCTGACCGCGATGCTCAATGCGCGCCAGCTCGATCTGGCCGTGTTGTTCGATACGCATGCCGCGCGGCGCTGGACGGTCATGCCGCTGCTCGAGGAAACGCTCTTCCTGATTCAGTCCCGCAATGCCTTGCCGCAGGGCAAGGCCGAGCCGCCCACGCGTCTGACCATGGCCGATCTGTCCGAGGTGCCGCTGATCATGCCCACCGGTGTTCATGGTCTGCGCAGCACGCTAGATGCGGCATTCTCCCGGGCCAAGGTTGTACCGCATGTCACGCAGGAGATCGACTCGCTGGCGATGCTGATGGATGCCGTCGACATGGGCTTTGGAACCACGCTGCAGCCATGGGCCGCAGTGGGGCGCTATCCCGATGCGGAAACGCGTTTTCACCTGGCGCATATCGACGATCCGCAGGTAGGTCGCCAGAACCTGCTTTGCAGTCTGTCGGACGATGAGTTGTCACCCGCTGCGCTGGCGCTGCGGGTGGTGCTGGCCGATACGGCGCGTGGTCTGGTGCGATCGGGAGGTTGGCGCGGGGCACGGCTGCTAGAGGCACTATCAAAATGATTCTGGCGTCGTTGCGCGGCCTTGGCCGGTCCACTTGTACTGTCTGCGGCCGCCCCCTTGCAGGGCGCGCATGTGCTCGCAGGCACATGCCGTTCCGCAGGCGGCTCGCATACGAGCCGAAACCCCTGCTTCACCCTAGCCAGAATCGCTTCGCTTCATTTTGATAGCGCCTCTTAGTGGAGGGATAGCGGGTACGGATGACGCCCAATATCGCGAAAGCCGGGCATGTGGCCGGCGGCGCGATCGAACGTGGCGACGTATTCGCAGCCTTCTGCGTGCGCGGCACGGTCGATCAGGCAGTTGGTGAAACCGGTGTTCCCCGAGGCGAACATCGACAACGCGCGATAGACGACCGGAGCGGACTCGACCCGCAGCGCCCGGCTCCTGAGCAGGCGATATATGGCCCGGATGATCTCGGGCCGCGAGCGGCGCCGCTGCATCACCCATGCAAGTTCCAGGATGACCGCCGTCGACACGTAGCCGGGGCGTTGACAGGTCAGACTGGCGACCAGACCGGCGGCGATCGGCGACTGCACGGCATCGTCGTCCAGGATCAGCCGCGCCAGCACGCAGGTATCCAGCCCGATCATCCCTGACGCCTTCCGGGTTGGCCAGCGGCTAGTGGCCGGAAGAAATCCGTGTTCGGCACATAGAACTCCACGCCCTGCTCGCGGTAGGTCTGGGCCAGGCAGCCGAACAGCGGGTTCGCCGCTCCTCCGGCGTACGGCATGTCCTCGAGTGCCGGCCAGTCTCCCGCATTGACGACGGTGGTGGGGTCCCATCCCATGCTGGACATGAATTCTTCCATGACAGAGGCTTCGATCAGCAGGTCGATCTGCCCGGGTGTCAGCGGCGGGCCATCGTGCCGCATACAGCCCCGCAATGCCAGCAGATGGGGGCAGGGGCCTTCCGTGCCGGTCTGGCTGGCTGGCCTGGAAGTACTGAATTCGATGGTGTCATCCATGATGTGAACGGCTCCTTGAGCGTTGAGAGAGCGGCACCGTGAGTGCCTTGTTCGATACTCTGGGCCAGCGCCGCCGGGATAGATATGAGACGGATCTGAAAGGCCGCCCCTGCTGCCTCATCGCGAACCTCCGCTCTCTGTTTGCCGCCTCGGGCCCGGTTTGGTTGCCCCATCACAAATCGTGATGCCCCCATGCCAGTCAACGGGTTAGCAGGCCCGGAGCGGGCAGCTACAGTCCCGGACAGACTCCAGGAAGGCTCAGAAAGGCGTGTCAATTTCCACCCCCACCCCCAATCCCCGCACTCAGGACGCCCGGTCATGATCGACGTCCTGGTGATCGGCGGCGGCAATGCCGCCCTTTGCGCCGCGCTGATGGCCCGTGAAGCGGGCGCCAGCGTGATGCTGCTGGAAGCCGCGCCGCGAGAATGGCGCGGCGGTAACTCCTCCCACACACGCAACTTGCGCTGCATGCATGACGCTCCGCAGGACGTGCTGGTCGACGCGTACCCCGAAGAAGAGTACTGGCAGGATCTGCTGAAAGTGACCGGCGGCCTGACCGACGAGAAGCTGGCGCGGCTTGCAATCCGCGCGTCGTCGTCGTGCCGGGACTGGATGCGCAGCCATGGTGTGCATTTCCAGCCACCGTTGTCTGGCGCGCTCCACGTGGCTCGCACCAATGCGTTCTTCATGGGCGGCGGCAAGGCGCTCGTCAATGCGTACTACCGCAGCGCCGAGGCGCTCGGCGTGCAGATCCGCTACAACGCCCCGGTCGACGCCATCGAGCTCGATGGCAGCCGTTTCGTGGCCGCGCGTATCGGCGCCGAGCGGATTGAAGCACGCGCCTGCGTGCTGGCGGCCGGCGGATTCGAATCGAACCGCGAGTGGCTGCGGGAGGCCTGGGGCCAGAACGAGCGGGGCGAATGGCCCGCCGACAACTTCCTGATCCGCGGCACCCGCTTCAACATGGGCGTGCTGCTCAAGCACATGATCGCCGCGGGTGCCGACGCAATCGGTGACCCGTCACAGTCGCACTGCGTGGCTATCGACGCGCGCGCGCCGCTCTACGACGGTGGCATCTGCACGCGAATCGATTGCGTCTCGCTCGGGGTCGTGCTCAACGCCAACGCCGAGCGGTTCTACGACGAAGGCGAGGACTTCTGGCCCAAGCGCTATGCGATCTGGGGCCGTCTGGTCGCGCAGCAGCCACAGCAGATCGGTTACTCGATCATCGACGCAAAGGCGGTCGGACGCTTCATGCCGCCGGTGTTCCCGGGCGTCAAGGCCGATACGTTGCCGGAACTCGCGCGCAAGCTCGGGCTCGACGAAACCACGTTCATGCGGACGATCAACGAGTACAACGCCGCGTGCCGGGTCGGCAAGTTCGACCACACGGTGCTGGACGATTGCCACACCGAAGGCGTGACGCCGTCCAAGACCCACTGGGCGCGGCCGATCGACACCGCGCCGTTCTTCGGCTACGCGCTTCGCCCAGGCATCACGTTCACGTACCTGGGACTGAAGGTCAACGAAGAGTCGGCCGTGCATTTCGATGGCAGGCCGAGTGACAACCTGTTCGTGGCCGGCGAGATGATGGCTGGCAACGTGCTCGGCAAGGGCTATACCGCTGGCGTCGGCATGGCGATCGGCACCGCGTTCGGCCGGATTGCCGGCACGCAGGCCGCCAAGGCGGCAAAGGGCATGGCCAGGCGTGCCTCACAGGCATCAACGGAAAAGGAATATGCAACATCTTGAAGCGCTGACGCGCGAGGCCGCGGCATTGGCGCGCGGCGCGCTGCCGCTGACTGCGGACGAGGGTGAAGTGGCACGCACCCTGCAGATCTGCAACGCCTGCCGCTATTGCGAGGGCTTCTGCGCGGTGTTCCCGGCAATGACGCGCCGGCTGGAGTTTCCCAAGGCCGATATCCACTACCTGGCTAATCTGTGCCACAACTGTGGCGCCTGCTATCACGCCTGCCAGTACGCGCCGCCGCACGAGTTCGCGGTCAATATTCCGCAGGCGATGGCCAAGGTGCGCGTGCAGACCTACGGCGACTACGCTTTCCCCGCCGCGCTCGGCGGTTTGTACCGGCGCGCGGGGCTGACTACAGCGCTGGCGCTGGCCGGCGGTCTGGCGTTGTTCCTGCTGATGGTGCTGGCGATGCGCGGCAGCCTGCTGCACGCGCCGCTGGCCGGCAACTTCTACGCAATCTTCCCGCACAACCTGTTGGCAGTGATGTTCGGCGTGGTGTTCGTCTTCGCCATCTTCGCGCTGGGCATCGGGGTGACACGGTTCTGGCGGCAGGTAACGCCCGGCACGCGAGCCAGTGATGACGGCGGCGCGGCCGCGGGAGGCGCCGCGCACGATGCGCTGCGGCTCAAGTATCTCGGCGGTGGGCACGGCGAAGGCTGCAACAACGAGGACGACGCGTTCACGCTGCTGCGCCGGCGCTTCCACCATTTCACTTTCTACGGCTTCATGCTGTGCTTTGCCGCGACGACGGTGGCAACGCTGTATCACTACCTGCTGGATCTGCACGCACCTTACGCGCTGACGAGCCTGCCTGTGCTGCTTGGCACGGTCGGCGGCATCGGCCTGCTGATCGGCACCGCCGGTCTGTTCTGGCTCAATGTGCGGCGCGACCCGCGCACTGGCGATCCGGATCAGAAGCCGATGGACCGTGGATTCATCGCGCTGCTGTTCCTGACCAGCGCGAGCGGACTGGTGTTGCTGGCCTTGCGTGATACCGGCGCGATGGCCACCTCGCTGGCAGTTCACCTCGGCATCGTCATGGCGCTGTTCCTGACGCTGCCGTACGGCAAGTTCGCGCATGGCATCTACCGCTGCGCGGCGCTACTGAAGTACAACATCGAAAAGCGCCGGCCGAGCGATCTCGCGCTGGGCGCCGACTAAGACATCGAATCGAATCAAGAAACCGAAAAGGGAGACAGGATCATGACGAAACCGGGTGTGCTTAACATTCCCTCGATGCGCGGCCAGTGTAGCGACACGGAGTGGCAGGCGCGCGTCGATCTCGCCGCGTGCTACAGGCTGGTCGAGCTCTATGGCATGGCCGACATGATGGCCAACCACATCTCGGTGCGCGTGCCGGATGAAGAGGATGCGTTTCTGATCAACCCGTACGGCATGATGTACGAGGAGATCACAGCATCGTGCCTCATCAAGGTGGACCACGCGGGCAACATCTTGTCGAAGCCTGACTTCGGTTCGCTGAACTACGGCATCAACAAGGCCGGCTACGTGATTCACAGCGCGGTGCATCACGCGCGGCCCGAGGTGGCGTGTGTGATCCATACCCATAGCTGGGCGTCGATGGCGGTGTCGTCCCTGGCGTGCGGCCTGCTGCCGGTCACGCAGACGGCGATGCGCTTCCTGAAGATCGGCTATCACGACTATCAGGGCGTGGTGCTCGATACCGCCGAACAGGCGTCGCTACTCGAAGACCTGGGCAAGGGCGAGGCGCTGATCCTGCGCAATCATGGCGCCCTGACCGTTGGCAATACCGTGGGCGAGGCGTTCAACTGGATGCATCGGCTTGAACTGGCCTGCCGCTCGCAAGTGGCGGCGATGTCGTGCAACACGCCGCTGCAGCAGGTGCCGGCGGACGTGCTGGAAGCCACGTGGAACAACTATCAGCCGGGCACGCGCCGTCCGTACGGCGTCATGGAGTGGCCGGCGCTGCTGCGCAAGCTTGATCGCCTGGACCCCAGCTTCCGCGACTAGGAAGCCGAAGCAACGCATTCCCGTTGCATCTGAAGAAGAAAGCCTGAACGCCATCCAACGCCCGCAGAGGCGTGGATGGCTTGCGGCGAACCGGCGGGATCCGTGCCCCGAATCGCGGGTCCCGACTGGTGGCATGGCGCCGGGCGCGCGCAAAACCGTCCCGGTGCGCAGAAGAACTATATAAACAAGAGAGACAAGACATGCATCGATTCGCCCCCGTTCGATGGCTGGCTACTGCATTGGCCGCCACTGGTTTCACGTTCGCCGCGCAGGCGTCGGCGCAAGGCACTCCGTATCCGGCCAAGCCCGTGCGTGTGGTAGTGGCCTTCACCGCAGGCGGCACTACCGACATGCTGGCGCGTAGCGTCAGCCAGCAACTTGCCCAGCGTTTCAAGCAATCCTTCGTGGTGGACAACCGTCCCGGCGCGGGCGGAAATATCGGCACCGAGTACGTTGTCCGATCGCCGGCCGATGGCTACACCCTGCTGGTCAACTCGGTGGGGCCGATCTCGATCAACCAGACGCTCTACAAGCGCCTGAACTACGACCCGCTGGCCGATCTGGTGCCGGTGGTGCAGATCGCCGACGTGCCGAACGTGCTCGTCGTGCCGGCCGCGCTGCCGGTAAAGAACTTCGACGAGTTCGTGGCCTATGCCAAGGCGAACTCGGGCAAGCTCAACTACAGCTCGACCGGGGTGGGGACGTCGTCGCATCTGTCGGGCTTCATGTTCAGTGAACGCATCGGTGCCCAGGCCACTCATGTGCCTTACAAGGGCGCCGATGCGCTGAACGACCTGCTCTCGGGGCGCGTCCAGTTCATGTTCGCCACGATTCCATCGGTGATCTCGCAAATCCAGGCTGGCAAGCTGCGTGCGCTGGCGGTGACTAGCGCGAAGCGTTCCCGCTCGCTGCCGGATCTGCCGACGGTGGCGGAGAAGGGCTTCCCCGGTTTCGAGGCTGGCTCGTGGTTCGGCTTCTTCGCACCGAAGGGCACGCCGGCCGAGGTCGTCACCCGGGTCAATCAGGCCGTGAATGAGATCCTGCCGTCGCTGCAGGCGCAGATGGTCCGTGAAGGCGCCGATCCGGTCGGCGGCTCGCCGCAGCAGTTCGGTGATTTCACGCGCAAGGAATACGAGAAATGGAAGGTCGTGGTCAAGGCCTCCGGTGCCACTGTCGATTGAAATTCAGACATGTCTCAAACTCAGCCGAAGTCTCAAGTTTCCGTCCAGCCATTGCGCATCCTGTTGTCCGAACCGACGCTGAGGGAGCATCGCGCCGCGATCGATCTGTCCATGGACGGCGCGCCGTGGCTGCCTGTATTGGCGCCTGCCACCGATGACCCGAAGGGTGTCGATGCCGATATCGCCTTCGTGTCGCGCGACGTGACCGGGCTATCGACCAAGCATCAGATCCTGCCGGCCACGCAGCGCTTCTATTCGGCGATGCTCGAGGCGCCCGCGCTGCGATGGGTGCATGTGCATTCGGCCGGCGCCGATCGCGCCGTGTTCGGCCAGTTGCGGCAGCGCGGGGTGACCGTCACCACGTCTTCAGGCGCCAATGCGGGCGTGGTGGCGCAAACCGCGCTGGCGGGATTGCTGGCGCTGGCGAGGCATTTCCCGCTACTGCTCGCCGCGCAGCGCGAGCAACGCTGGGCCCCGTTGCTAGGCACGGGATTGCCGCGTGACGTGCGGGGGCAGACCGCAACCATTGTGGGGTGGGGCCCGATCGGGCAGCAGATCGGTGCCATGCTGCGCCTGCTCGGCATGTCGGTGGCCGTGGTCCGGCAACAGCCGACGCCGGCTGGCGAAGGGTTCGAGACCTTTACGTTCGATACCCTGCACGAGGTGCTTCCCCGTACGGACTGGTTGATACTGGCCTGCCCGCTGACGGACCGGACGCGTGGACTGGTCGACGGCGCGGCCCTGCGGCGATTGCCGACTGGTGCGCGGCTGATCAATGTGGCGCGTGGAGAAGTGGTGGACGAGCCAGCGCTGATCGAAGCACTGACAGAAGGAAGGGTGGCCGGCGCTTACCTCGATGTGTTCGCGCATGAACCATTGCCGGCGACGTCGCCGCTATGGTCGTTGCCGAACGTCATTGCCACGCCACATAGCGCCGGTTTCTCGGACGGCAATGCGGCGCGTGTGGTCGACATCTTCTTGGACAATCTTCGCCGTCGGCTGGCGGGTCAGGCATTGCGAAACGTGTCAGCCTAGCGGCAAATGGGAAGGGGTTGCAGAAAAGGCTGCAAACCGAAGCGGGAAGTTGCGGAGTTTTCAGCAACCTCGCCGCGGCGTCGACATGCACAATATCGACAGCCGAATTTCTGTTGCCACGTACTGTGTCCAAGCCTGCCAATAACCTGCCGTTGCCGCGCGTCATCGTCGCGGAGGATCATCCCGTATGCCTGCTCGTGCTGGAGGACCAGCTCAAGGGCATTGGTGGCTGCGAGGTGGTGCTCTGCGAGAACGGTGCCGACGCGCTCAGGGCGCTGGAAAGCGGCCCGGCCGCGCTGTTGCTGACTGACCTCAGCCTGCCCGGCATCGAAGGACTGGCGCTCGCGCGCAGAATTCGCACGGGCAAGGCGGGGCAGGTGGCACCCGACCTGCCCATCGTCGCCATCACGGCCACCGCCGGACCCGAGGAGCGACTCGCATGCCTGGAGGCGGGCATCGGCATGGTGCTGACGAAACCCGTCAGCTACGAGACGCTCCAGTCGGTCCTGGGTCGCTACCTTGGGAAAGACGACCAGTACGATCAATACGAGCAATACGACCGATAGCGCCAACTACATATTGAGCGCCCGCTTTCGCACCGCCAGCGCAGCCTCGCGCATGACCTCGGACAGTGATGGGTGCGGGTGGCAGATCATGCCGATGTCCTCCGATGCCGCCTTGAACTCCATGGCGACCACGGCTTCGGCGATCAGATCCGAGGCATTGGCGGAGATGATGTGCACGCCCAGGATTTCGTCGGTCTTTGCGTCCGCGATCATCTTGATGAAGCCATCCGGATGTCCGATCCCAAGCGCGCGGCCGTTTGCCATCATCGGGAACTGGCCGGAACGGAACTCGCGGCCTTCCGCCTTCAACTGGGCTTCTGACTTGCCCACCCAGGCGATTTCGGGCTCGGTGTAGATCACCCACGGAATGCAGTTGTAGTCGATGTGTGGCTTCTGGCCGTCGATGACCTCGGCGGCCATGACGCCTTCGTCCTCGGCCTTGTGGGCGAGCATCGGGCCGCGCACGACATCGCCGATAGCGTAGATGCCCGCCACCGGGGTGCGGCACTGGTCGTCCACGGGGATGAAACCGCGCGCGTCGGCGGCCAGGCCCACGGCATCCAGACCCAGATTCTCGGTGTTCGGCACGCGCCCGATCGACACGATCAACCGGTCCGCGACGAGCTTCTGTTCGGCGCCGTCCTTGTCCTTGTAGGCAATGCTGACGCCCTTGGCGGTGGCTTCGATATTGCCGATGTCGACACCAAGGTGAATCGTGAGCCCCTGCTTGCCGAACTGTTTGGCGGCTTCCCTGGCCACGGCTTCGTCAAGCGCGCCGAGGAATGTGGGCAGGGCTTCCAGCAGCGTGACTTCGGACCCGAGCCGTCGCCATACCGAGCCGAGTTCGAGACCGATCACCCCGGCGCCGATCACTGCGAGTTTTTTCGGCACCGAATCGAAGGACAGCGCGCCCTCGTTGTCGGAGACGATTTTGTTGTCGACCGGCACGCCCGAAAGATGGCGGGCCTTCGAACCCGTTGCGATGATGACGTTGCGTGCCGTATGCGACGTCGTCTCGCCGCCGTTGCTGGCCTCCACGGTAATCACGCCATCCGCGGCCCGCCCCTTGAACTTGCCATGGCCCTTGATCCAGGTGACCTTGTTCTTGCGAAACAGGAACTCCACGCCACCGGTGAACTTGTCGACGATTGCAGCCTTGCGCTGGATCATCTGCGCCAGATCAAGTGTGACGCCCTTGACCTGCACACCATGTTCGGCCAGCCCATGCTTCGCTTGCTCGAAGTACTCGGACGAGGCGAGCAGCGCCTTGCTTGGAATGCAGCCGACGTTCAGGCAGGTACCGCCGAGCCGTGGCTTGCCAGCGTCGTCTTTCCATTCCTCGATGCAGGCTACCGTCTTGCCTAGCTGGGCCGCACGGATGGCGGCGATATATCCACCCGGGCCGGAGCCGATCACGATCACGTCGAAGTCGGCCTTGGCCGATGCCGGGGCACCAGCGCCACCTGATGCCACGGCGGCTACCGGGGCAGGGGCCGGTGCGGGCGCTGGGGCGGATGCCGGCGCTGCAGCGGCCACGGGTGAGGCTGCTGCGACCGCTTTCCCCTCGGTGTCGACCACCGCGATCACGTCGTCCGTATGGACCGTGGCGCCATCGGGCTGGACGATCTTTGCGAGCACGCCGTCGGCCGGACTCGGCACCTCCAGTGTGACCTTGTCGGTTTCCAGTTCCACCAGGATCTCGTCGCGTTTGACGGCCTCGCCGGCTTGCTTCTTCCACTGCATCAGCGTGGCTTCCGAGACGGATTCGGACAACTGCGGCACTTTCACTTCGATCGCGGCCATGGTTTTTCCTTGCGGGTCTCTTGTGACGAAAGCTTCCAGTCTAGGAGAGCACGCCAAGGATGCCAGCCGAGTTGCGCAGTGGTGACTTCGACGCGCGCAAATGGGGTGTCTGCGTCACTCGTTGGCCGGATCGATCGGAAGGACGCCATCCCCCGCGATGCCGCGTCGCCGCTATCGGCAAAATGACTCGGCAGGAAGGCGTTGGGCTTCCTAAGCTATGGGAAGGATTGGAAGAACAAGATGCACCGGGAGGTCGCCATGACTCCAGATCTCAATGCGCAGGTCCGGCGCGTCGCGTCGGCCATGCTGCTCCCGTGGTGCGCGGCCTGCGCGTATCCGGAAGTTCATTCCCAGGCCTGCCTCTCGGGTGTCGATGTGTACGAGGACGTGGCCTATGACACGGGCGCCAGCCGCGTGACGTTCTCGGGATCGGACACCGGCACCGGCGAACCGTGCAGCGATACGATTGCCGGCCACGGCGGATTCTGGGTTGCCAGCTTCGACCGCACGGCGCCGCCGCCAGCCGAGCCGGGCGCCGTGGTCGATACGAGCACTGTGGTGGAGGCTACCGTCATTGGGGGCGAATGGCACTGGTGGCAGGCCGACGGCACCTTGCAAAGCGGCGATGTGATGGGCGGGCAGGTGATACGTCCGGCAGAGCCGGGCGGCAGCGTCGGTATCTGCACCAATGGCGCGGCCATGATCGCCGTCACGCTCTCGGTCCATCAGCAGTATCCCGGCAGTGGCACCTTCGAGGGCTGCCTGGACGATACGGGCGTGGATACCACGATGCCGTGGATCGTCCATCCGCCGTCGATCCGGGGAAGCTTGAGGATGAACTCGCCGTAAGCGGGTGATCATTCCACTCGCCTGGCGGGCGATGGCGCTACAACAGCGTCGGCCAGTGCGCGGCTTCCAGCGCCATCCTCGCCCCGAGCAGCAGAAGCACGCCGCCCGCCACAAGGCGCTGCGCCAGCAGCCAGCGTGGGTGGCTTCCCATCATTGCCGCGGCGCGGCCCGACGATATGGCGACGAGCGCGTTGACCGATGCGAAAGCGGCGGTCAGGGCCAGCCCCAGGACCAACGATTGCCTGAGGACGCCGCCCGCCTGATAGTCGATGAATTGCGGCAGTATCGACAGGAAGACCAGCGCGAGCTTGGGATTGAGCAGGCTGGTCATCGCGCCCATCGTGAACAGGCGACGCGGCCGTTCGGTTTGGGTTGCCTGGATCTGAAGCGGGGACCGGCCGCCTGGCTTGAGCATCTGCCAGTCCATGTAGAGCAGGTAGGCAGCACCGGCGATGGCAAGCAGGCGCGCGGCGCCAGGAATCGCCAGGAACAGCGCACTGATGCCAAATGCCGCGCCGAGCATGTAGGTCATGTATCCGAGCATGACGCCCGCCAGTGAAGTCAGCCCCGCCCGGGTGCCTTGCGAGACCGAGCGCGCCATCACGTAGACCATATTGGGGCCCGGCGTGATCGCCAGCAGGCCGCCCACGGCCATGAATTCGTACATCGTTCTCATGCGCTGCACCTGGTCCAGAACCATCCTTGATCGGGAATGCTGGCAGTATCGGACCACGGGATAACTAAGTAAAACGGATTATACTGATCCGATTATTCAGATTTTCTGATGAGATGAAGAAGCTCGATCTCGATGTGATGGAGATGATCGTTGCCGTGGCCGATGCCGGGTCGTTCGCGCGCGCGGCGGAGACCCTGCATCGCTCGCCATCGGCCGTGAGCATGCAGATCAAGGCGATCGAGGACGTGCTCGGCAAGCCACTCTTCACGCGCACCACGCGCAACGTCGCCCTGACCGAGGACGGCAGGACGCTCCTGGATTACGGACGGCGTGTGCTGGCCTTGCGGGAGGAGGCATGGTCGGCGGTGGTTCGCCCGGAGATTCGCGGGCGCGTCACGATCGGCGTTCCTGACGATTACGCGTCGTCGCTGCTGCCTTCGGTCCTGCGCCGATTCGCGGCGGCTCATCCGCGCGTGGAGATCCGTGTCATCGGACTGCCCAGCCACGCGCTGATTCCATTGCTGAAGGACAACACGCTGGATCTGGCCTGCATCACGAAGGCGCGCGGCGTCACCGGGGATTTCATCCGCCATGAGCCGATGGTTTGGGTCTCGGCCCGCGGTGGCCGACCCATCTGGCGGGAGCGTCCGCTCCCGATCGCCGTCTTCGCCCACGGCAGCGCCGCGAGAGCCGGCGCCATCGCAGCGCTACAGCAGGCCGATATTCAGTATCGGATGTCGTATGAAAGCCCCAGTCTGCTTGGATTGATCAGCATGGTCGAGGCTGGACTGGCGGTGGCGCCGCTGGCGCGATGCAGCGTACCGCCGCATCTTGCCGTGCTGGGGGAGTCCGAAGGACTGCCGCCGCTTGCGCCACTGGAGGTCGTGCTGGCGCGTAGCGCGAAATCGGCGCGGCCACCGTGCGACTTTCTGGCGGAGCAGATGCTGGCGGACTTGAAGGTCTGAGGTCCCGACTGGCTGACGCCCGGCGTGATCAGATGATGGGGCAGCGAAGAGCAGGGATAAGGGCGAAACTCACATACGCGAATCGAGGCGTTTTTTTCTCGTCCATGACTTGCTTCGGGCACGCCGTGCGTGGTCAGATACAGCGCTTCATTTCCCACGTCCCCACGTATTTGCGATATGACGAGCCCGATATCTACAACGACCCCACGGCCCGAGACGCCGGACGAGATCCTTGAGCGGTTCAGCGCCAGGGCAATCGTCCACCGGGACCGATCCGGTCCCACAGAGATGGTCTGGCGCGAGATCGGTCGTGGCTCCCCCCTGGTACTGATCCATGGCGGTCATGGAAACTGGATGCACTGGGTGCGCAATATCGAGGCGCTGAGCCAGCAGCACACGCTATGGCTGCCTGACCTGCCCGGTTTCGGTGAATCTGGCACGCTCGACGGCGATCCTCACGCGGATGACCGGCTGGATCGGCTGGTCGATACAGTGGCAGCCAGTCTGAGACAGCGGTTCGGCGCGTCGGATGGATTCGCGCTGGCGGGCTTCTCTTTCGGTGGTGTAGTCGCGGCCCGCCTGGCGGCCGCGCTGCCGAATGTCGAGAAGCTTGCGCTGCTGGGCTCCGCCGGGCATGGCGGTATGCGGCGCCAGCGACTCGATATGGTCAACTGGCGCACGGAGGACCGCGAGCAGATGCTGCAAGGCTTGAGGCACAACCTCAAGGCACTGATGCTTCACGATCCGTCCAGCATTGATGCGCTGGCCATGGCGGTGCACGAACGGGCTTGCATGGCCACGCGCTTTCGCAGCAAGTCCATTTCGCGCGGCGGCCCGGTGCTCGGACAGGCGCTCGACAGCTATGGCGGAAAGACGCTGCTGATCTGGGGCGAGCATGACGTGACGGCTGACCCGTTGGAAGTGGCACCGCGCATCGCGGGAAACTTGTCGACTCGGCGATGGCACCTGGTTCCCGGCGGCGGGCATTGGGTGCAATACGAACGAGCGGACGAAATCAATCAGTTGCTGCTGCAGTGGTTCGCCAGGGCCGACGGTGGATTGCACGCCCGATGAGCGGCGGCCTTGTCGGCGACGTGTTCGATGCCGGCGAGGCACGCATTAGCCTGATTCTCCTTATCGTTGCTCTCCCACATATCGGTTCTCCCGGTTCGTTTCAGATACCGAAACGGTGGTCTGGCAATGCGTGGTCAAGTGTTTGATACTCGCCACTGGTGCGTGTTCTCGTCGACGCAGATCGACAACGCGCACGCATGCAATGGTTAGCCGAGTACTGGGTTCGTCAGCGCCCACCGAGCCGCTTCACGTGATTGGCCATCCATGCAGTTGATCAAATAAGGAGACAAGGATGGCAACTCGCAACCTCGCGACCTCGGGTCGCGCATCGTCACGACGGCGGATACTTCACGCACCGCAGCCGCGGCATGGGGCTCAGTCCGTTATTGCCGGCAGCCCCGATATCGCGCGCGCTGCTTTCATCGGCGGTAACGCCGTCACGCTGTTCGAGAAGCAAGCCGACCTTTATCGGAAGGCCGCAAGCATTCTGGTTACGGGCAATCCGTAGCCGCGCGCTCCGAACTCGATCACCTATCCACGAGCAACGTACCGTTCGCCGACGACAGCCGGCAGGGCGGAGCTTTGTCCAGCGCTTTGATGCGCCACGAAATCAATAAGGCGTGAAGCGTTCCCGCTCAAGCGGGAGCGCGTCCACACGCCATGACCTGGCCAGCCTCAGCCGGAAATTGAGGCATTTCCAACTTGGAGGAAAAGAATGAAGGCGAGATTGACAGTTCCCGCACTCGCAGCATTGCTGTGCTGCGTTTCGGCGGAATCCCGGGCAAACGTGACCCTCTACGGCGTCGTGGACGCAGGCGTGAGCTTCACCAACAACCAGGTGGGCGGAGGCAGCGTGGTCAGGCAGACGTCGGGCAGCCTTTCCAGTTCGCGCTGGGGCGTACGTGGATCCGAGGACCTTGGCCAAGGGCTGAAAGCGGTGTTCGTGCTCGAAAGTGGCTTTGATGTCGACACTGGCAAATCAGCGCAGGGCGGACGGCTGTTCGGGCGATCGGCATATGTGGGGTTGGAGAGCCAATGGGGCAGCATCCTGTTTGGGCGTCAGCAGAGCGCGTTGTTCGACATGATCGGCGCGTTCGACCCGATGGCGCTGTCGCCGAGGTGGTCCATCTTCAATCAGGATCTTGCCCTGGTCGCCCGGCCGGATAACACCATGAAGTACGTGGGGAAGTTCGGCGGCTTGACGGCAACGGCGATGTACAGCTTTGGCGCGGAAAGTACCACGGTGGATGGCAGCGAGGTGCCTGGGAATGCCAAGCTAGGTCGGGAGTTCGGCTTTCGCCTGAGCTACAACAGTGGTCCGTTCAGCATTGGCACGGCCTATGACGAGGTCAACACCGGCACATTGACCACGAACCGCGACGCCACGTCGCGTCGGGCCACGGTGGCCGGTACCTATGCGCTTTCCACCCTCAAGGTGTTCGCCGGCTACCGATGGGCAAAGGCCTACGATGGAGCGATTCTCGTGGGTGCGCTGCCAGGTGTGTCGAATCAAGCGTCGAACCTGTGGTGGACTGGCGTGATGTGGCAGGCGGGGCCGGCGGTGACGCTTAGCGCGGCCGCTTATTACCAGGATTTCCGCAACACCGGTGGTGACCCGTGGCTGTTCGTCGCCACGGGCCGGTACGCATTCTCGAAGCGTACCGAGGCCTACCTGACGCTGGGCTATGCACTGAATCAGGAGAACTCGAACATGGGTCTTGGCAATGGCGCGGCCGGCTTCGGTCACACGCCGCCGGGCAGCAATCAGTTCGGCACGACCCTCGGGATAAAGCACATTTTCTGACATAGATCATTGTGTGGACGGGGCCTTCAACGACATGGACTTGGTGCCCCGTCATCATTGCCAAATGAGATGTCCTTGTCCACGCGCAAATCATCGGGCAGGCCGGGTATCGCTGTCTGGAACCGGACATGCATCGGGGACGGATCGGAATCAAGGCAACGTAAGTGCGGCACGACGTTTCCTTCTGATTGGGATTCAATGGAATGGTCGCGGGATATCGAGCATTGACCGCGTAGAGAGCGGGCCGCAGTATGGTCGTTTCGACAGTTGACACGACCGGAGCGACCGAAGCCGGCAGGAAGCCATGCTTGAACCGACGCACGAGAGCGAGCCTTTCTCGCGCACCACACCGGGTAGCCAGACGTTGCTGCGCGGACTCAACTTACTGCGCGCATTCGTCAGCGGCGCGCCTGTGCTGAGCAACGCTCAGCTCGCCGAACGCAGCGGCCTGCCGAGGCCCACGGTCAGTCGCCTCACCCATTCGCTGGTGGAAGGCGGTTACCTCGAATACGACGGTGTGTCGAAGGGCTATCGCCTCGCGCCGGTATGCCTCAGCCTGGCGCGCTCGTTCCATATCGGACGCTCGGAGCTGGATGCCGTGTTGCCATTGATGGCCCAGGTAGCGATGGCGGAGCAGATCAACGTCACGCTATCGGCCGCCGATGGGTTCTGGATGGTCTATCTCCACACAATTCGCAAAGGTCGTGGGCTGATGAGTCGTGCCGCAATGACCGGAACGCGATTCGGGATGGTAAGAAGCTCAACCGGGCACGCGTACCTTGCCGGCCTGCCGGAATCGCGGCGGCAACTGCTGATGGGCAGGCTGGCGAGCCACTACGGCGAGAAGTGGCCGAAGTACAAGGAGCGCATCGACACGTCGAGGGCGAAGTACGAGAAGGAAGGCTATTGCCGCTCGCGCGTCGTGCTCGGCATGGAGGGCATCGCGACGGCAGTGATGGGCCCGGATGGTGTGCTCTATACCCTGAGTGTTTCGTACGCGGTAGGGGACGATGACGATGGTCCGCTGGAGGCGCGATATGCGCCTGTGCTGCTCTCACTGCGTGACGCCATCGAGATTGCGTGGTCCGAGTTTGGCGGCGTGTAGGGGGGGCGGTTCGCAGGTTCAGGAGCTTATCTGCTCCAGTTGCGGAATGAACTCTCCAAGAAGCTGGCGTGTCGCGAGCGTGGAGGGTCCCAGCCGACGCCGGATCAGCGAGATGCGATCCGCGTCGCGTGGAGTGTCGACGATGTGGATCGTTCGCATTCCCAATTCCTCATTCCCATTCCTTAGCAATGTCCGCCGCATAGGCCGGCGCGATCAACACGCCCGCACCTCGCTTGATCAAGCCAAGTGAGCGGCGCCTGTTTGGCAGGCTGACTGGCCGGCATCAGGCGATCAAGCAGCATCGCTTCCCTGTCTCCTTCCGACATATTCCATCTGATGATAAATCTATGAAGACAATTCGCTTGTTTGCATGAATGGATCGGAACAACATGGCGGTCATCAGACAGAGGAGACACTCATGAAGACACGTATTGCCGCCTTGTTGGCCGCCGCCATCGTTGCGCCACACGCTTTTGCCCAAGGCGACGGCTATCCGAACAAGCCGATCAAGCTGGTCGTTCCTTTCACGGCCGGCAGTGCCTCCGACACGGCGGCGCGTATTGTTGCCGAGGAGGTGCGTTCGTCGATTGGCACGATCATCGTGGACAATCGGCCGGGCGCCAACGGCATCATCGGCTCGAGTTATGTGGCGAAGTCGCCGGCGGATGGCTACACGCTGTTGTTGACGAGCAGTTCCACGCATTCCGGCATCGAAGCGCTGTTCAAGCGTCCCGGCTACGACCCGATCAAGGACTTTGTTCATATTTCCCGCATCGCCACGATCCCCATGGTGCTGGTCACGCGTCCGGATGCGCCATACAAGACGGCAAAGGACATGGCCCTGTACGCGCAGAAGAACCATCTGCGTTATGGCTACGGCAGCGGCTCGGCGCAGATCGCGGCCGCCACGTTCTCGCAGATGGCGAACGTGCCATCCGACGCCATTCCCTACAAAAGTCAGCCTCCTGCGGTGACCGATCTGCTCGGTGGGCAGATCGACTACATGGTGGCGGATACATCGGTCGTCATGAGTTTCCTGCACGGTGGCAAGCTCGATGGCCTGGCCATCACGAGTCCCCGGCGTTTGCCCGAGCTTCCCAACGTGCCGACGATGGCGGAGGCCGGATACAAGAACTTCGACCTGGTCGTATGGGTGGGGCTGGCCGCGCCGGCGGGCACGCCGACGGCCGTGGTGGAGAGATGGAACAAGGCCGTGAACGATGCCGTGGCACGTCCCCCCGTCGTGGAGAAGCTTGCGAAGCTCGGCATGATTGCGGCTCCGGCCAGCACGCGTGACTTCGCGGCATTCACTGTCGCTCAGCGCGGCATCTGGACGTCCAGGGCCACCAAGGCGGGTGTGGAGCAGCAATGACGCATCGCGCACCAGATACGACGGGGCCGCTTGCGGGCGTCCGTGTGCTGGATCTGACGTCGGTCATCATGGGTCCCGTCTGCACGCAGATTCTGGCCGACTATGGGGCGACGGTCGTGAAGATCGAGCCGCCTGATGGTGACGTGATGCGCCATGCCGGCAACAAGCGCGCGCCTGGCATGGGAAGCATGTTCCTTCATGCGAACCAGGGAAAATCGTCTGTCGTGCTGGATCTCAAGCAAGAGGAAGATGTCCGAACGCTCAGAGAGATGCTACCGGGCTTTGATGTGCTCGTGCACAACGTGCGACCGCAAGCCATGCGCAGGTTGGGGCTCGATGAAGCGGCCGTGCACGGCCTGAATCCGTCGATCATCTATGTTGAACTGACCGGGTATGCAGAGGGTGGGCCGCTGCACGGACGTGCGGCGTATGACGACGTTATTCAGGCGCAGACGGGGCTGGCCGAACTGTTTTCTCGCCAGACGGGTGGCGCGCCTCAGTATGTGCCGACGCTGATAGCGGACAGGGTGACCGGCCTGACCGCCGCGCACGCCACCATTGCAGCACTGTTCGCGCGCAAAAGCACGGGTCACGGTGATACGGTCCGCGTATCGATGTTCGAGACGATGGCGGCGTTCGTCCTTGCGGATCACCTCGGCGGAGCGTCGTTCGAACCATCGGCTGGCGCCATGGGATACAGCCGCTTGCTGACACCGCACCGGAAGCCATATCGGACGCGCGATGGCTACATCGCGGCGGTTGTCTACAACGACAAGCACTGGAAGTCGTTCTTCGAGGCGATTGATGATCTCGCGACGTTCGAGCGCGACAGCCGGTTTCAAACTGCGCCCGCACGGGCCGAGAACTACGACGTCATCTATGGTCACCTCTCGCAGGTCATGCTGACTCGCACCACCGACGCGTGGGTGGCGCTGCTGGAAGCCGCGGATATTCCGTGCGCGCGTGTCAATCGCGTGGAAGACCTGCTGGAAGATGCGCAGCTTCGCGCGGTTGGCTTCTTTGATCAGCGCGATTTTGGCGACGGTGGACAACGGCGTATCGTTTCCCGCTTTCGCTCGCCAGCCGCGCGAAATAATCTTGCAACGCCGGCGCCAATGCTTGGTCAGTCGGCAGGGGAACTGGAAGAATGAATCAGGAAACGGCAAAAATGGTGAACACGGAAGAGATCAAACATCTGTCACTCGATGTGTCGGAGCAAGGCGTGGCGACACTGCGCATCGCCAATGGCACCAGTCTGAATATTCTGGACTCGGACACGATCGTCGAATTCACGCAAACGCTGCGTCGGCTGGCTCGCCGCCCTGACGTCCGGGTACTGGTGTTGCGCGGGACGGGGGAGAAGGCATTCGTTGGTGGCGCGAACATCAAGGAGCTGGCCAGGCTTGAGCCGGAGACGGCGGTGGCGTTCATCACGCGATTGCACGATCTGTGCGAGGCGGTCCGCGATTTCCCGGTGCCGACGATTGCTCGTTTGTCGGGCTGGTGCATGGGAGGCGGCATGGAGTTCGCCGCCGCTTGCGATATCCGCATCGCTGACGAGAATGCCAATTTCGCCATGCCGGAAGTCAGGATCGGCATCCCGTCGGTCATTCATGCAAACATCCTTTCTCGCCTGATCGGTGAGGGGAACACACGCTGGATGTTGCTGACTGGCTCCTCGATCAATGCGGCGCGCGCCCATGCCTGGGGATTTGTTCACGAGGTCGTCGCCAACGACGCTCTGGATGCCGCAGTTGCGCATACGGTATCCGAGATACTGGAGTGCGGGCCGGCAGCCGTGCGTGCGCAGAAGTCGCTGCTGCGCGCGTGGGAAGATCCTGCGATCGAGCGGGGGCTGAAGCACAGCATTGCGGTGTTTGGCGACGTCTACGCTGGGTCAGAACCGGATGCTTACATGGCGCGGTTCCTTGAGCGCAAGAGGAAAAGCTGACAGGCGCTGGTAATCGGACGAAGCGGTCATGTACCATCGAACTGTCCATCCAATTGCCTGCGCCATGAACTTCACACTCAGGGAGTTCCGAGTATTCCGCGTCGTGTACGAACTCCGCAGTTTCAGCGGAGCTTCCCAGACCATTCACATGACGCAGTCGGCGGTGAGCAAGGTGTGCCAGGAGATGGAGGCCAAGGTCGGGCAGCGGCTCTTCGAACGGTCGACTCGCAAGGTGACACCAACCCAGTTGGCTCACCAGTTGTATGGCCATGTATGTGAAGTGCTCGGGACCATGGATGCCGCCGAGCGCAGTATGCAGAGCCTTCTGAACCTGGAAGCTGGCGAAGTCAGCGTCGCATCGTCGCCAATGATGTGCGTGGGATTGTTGCGGGGGGCGGTTTCGGCGTTCCACGAAGCCCATCCGGCGATCCGGATCGGCATGCATGAGTTGTCGACGGACGAGACGATCGAGTACGTGGTTAATGGAAAGGCCGACTTCGGACTGGTTTCGATGGAAGAAGCTCATCCCAAGCTCTCGATCGAGCACCTGTACAACGAATCCATGTTCGTGATCTGTGCCGGCGACCACGAACTGGCTCGCAAGCGCAAGGTTAGCTGGGAGTTGCTTGCCGACTATCCGCAGATCACCTTGCATTCAACTTTCAGCACTCGGCGGACCATTGATCGCGTTTTTGCGTCGAGACATCTGACGTACTCGACTTCCGTCGAGGTCGGGACGGTACTGTCGGCAATCAGCTTTGCGAAGGCGCGGCTTGGGGTTACGGTGTTGCCCGGCTACGTTCGGGAGTTCGTCTCGGAACTGGGCCTGGTAGCGAGGGCATTGCCCTGCGAGGGAGTCGAACACCCCATCTCGCTCATTACACGTTGGAATGCGCGGCTTTCGACGCCAGCAGAATGCCTGCTTGACAGCGTCAGGAAGCGACTGGCCGCCGCACGAGCCTAGCTGCGTAAGGAGACAGCGTCCCGGCACTGTCGTGTCCGAGGGCCGGTGCTCAGAACCGAATGATCCACGCGCCCGTCGTGTAGCGATTGTGGTTGTTCCGGCCGTTACACGAGGTGCTGTGGTTATAGCCTGCACGGTTGCGCATCGATTGCGCGCCACGCCTCCGGCTTTGGAGGCAGATCTCGAACGGTCTCGTGAGTTCACGCGGCGCATCCGCGAGCGTTCCCATCCACCCCTGCGGCATTGGCGCGAGCCAACCGCGATTGGCTCGCTCGGAGCGCCGAGACGGATCGTGAGATCGCGCGGCATGGCGCCGATAGCCCGACGGAGCAATCTGCAAGACTTTGCAGATCGACTTGCTTGATCCACCCCAACAGTGTCTGGCTCGTACAGCCGATTGTCGGTGCGATAGATTCAACTGCTGCCCACGGCGATGGATATTCGATGCGCTGCTGTCGGATCTCAGGGGGAAACCTGGTTTGCTCGCTTATGGGCTCCATTCTTTCCAAGAGTGGAGCCGCCACTGAACTCGGGGCGATTCACTGTCGCTAATCGTTCGCGACGAGCATCGGCAAACACAGGATCCTTAGCCGCCCAAGTAAAAGCCTGTTTCAGCATCTATGCAGCCAAACGCATGACCATGGCATCTTTCTGTAAAACCATTCGAAGGAATATTAGGACGAGGCCTATATCCCAGGTGGTGTTATTGCTTAAAAATGCTGCGTGAGAGTGCCTCCGGGTTTTCCTCTCACGGCAAGGCGGTGTCCATGGGACACCTCTCGCTCGTTCCCCTTAGGCGTCAGTCGGCTCCCCGCGGGCTGGCGCACTTTTTCTCTTCGAACTTCGCCATGTTGTACCGCGGCAAGTATGTCTATGGACAACGCTCGCTCGTCTGCATGCAACGTATGTAGTCAGTGTACTCAGAGACTTCCGCGCAAAGCTGTTCTGCACGATAGGCAGGCCCGCTACAGTTCGTCTGAGTCTGCCGAGGCAAGATAGCGNCCGAGCTCCATATCATGCGTCAGCCCGAGCTTTGCCATGGCAGCGCACTTNTGCACGCTGATGGTTTTCCTGCTTCGGTTAAAACGCGCCGCGATTTCTCTGAGCGAGAGCCCCTGCGCGAGCAGGCGCAATACCTCTCGCTCACGCGGGCTTAGTTGCTGCAGCGCAGCTTGTGGCGTGCCTCCGTCGTCCTGGTCGAGGAGATGCGCCAGCGAGGCCGGAGCAACGAACTTCCTGCCCGCAAGGACAACGCGGCAAGCCTCGGCAACGTCCCGAGTACCGCAGGTTTTCGAGACGAAGGCGGAGGCACCCGCGGCTATCATGTCGCGGACGGCCGGCGGCGAGGCGTTCATAGAGAACACGATCACGGCTACATCGGGACGCATACGCTTGATGCGTCCGATGAGTTGCAGCCCGTCACCCGCTTCGTTGAGGGAGAAGTCGGTGATGACAATACCCACTTCTGGATCGTTCAGCGCATTGAGGATCTCATTGACACTGGAGGCAGTGACCACCTCCGCGAACTGTCCTATGCGGGCAAGTTCACTGCGGAGGGCGATCACAATGATGGGGTGATCATCGCAGACCAGTACTTTGGGGGCTTGGTTCATTCGTGACCCCGCGTTCGAGGCATTGGGCAGTGTGGTCAAACAAATTTAGGCAAGGAGCCGCTGCATCGCTCCGCGACCCGTGCCAGTCACTTGCCATTTCATGCCAGGT